>Ga0307991_1001142_pt1 | contig 18858 bp, 17 predicted proteins | sample EllFjometagen131_FD_203146 | JGI IMG/M metagenome (GOLD analysis project Ga0307991, IMG submission 203146) | Marine microbial communities from Ellis Fjord, Antarctic Ocean - #131 | ecosystem: Environmental > Aquatic > Marine > Unclassified | place: Southern Ocean | collected 2014-10-08 | reverse complement strand
ACCAGAATAATCCTTTTCCCTCTGGTGTTTACGATTTTCATGTTTCCTCTTCCTCTTGCTTTTATAAGTAAAATTTCATTCCCAATGAAAATACTGGTTGCGAAGTCAGGCACCCTAATTGTAAGCTTTCTTGGTATTCCAATACATAGAGAAGGGTTTCATATCATGATTCCGGCTGGCGCTCTTCTGGTGGGAAACCCATGCAGCGGTCTGCGGTCTTTAATCTCTTTTTTGGCTCTTGGCGCTTTGTTTGCCTATATGATTAACACCTCAAATCTCAAGAAATGGATTTTGTTTATATTGGCTGTACCTGTTGCGCTAATGTCTAATATTATAAGAGTCCCGATACTTATCCTGATATCACATTATTGGGGGCTTGAAGCAGCTGCGCCAGAATCCTTCTGGCATGACGCTTCCGGTCTTTTTGTATTTGTTCTTGGCTTTTTTTTACTTTTTTTTGCGGGGAAAATACTGGAAATAAATGAAAAATCTTAGAAACAGGTATTTAACTTTAGTTTTGATACTGAGCGTTACCTCCGTACTGATCAATTTTTTATCTTATGATAAATATAATAATGCCCAGGCCGGAATTCAGACAATAGAGAAAATCCCACACACCCTTGGGAAATGGACGGGGCATGACGTTCCGATTGAAGACCTGATTTTCGAAATACTTGAAACAAAATCCATTATTCACAGAAATTACACTGCAAATAAAAACGATGTATTTCTGTCTTTAGTTTATTACCCCCAAACCAAGGTCGATTTTCATGCCCCGGAAGGCTGCCTGGCGGGCCAGGGTGTTGAAATAAGTAAAACTTTAAAAAATATTTATATTAATGTTAGAGGTAACAGGCAAAAAATGGTTGCAAATCAATTGGTACGCCAAAATAATGGCTCAGATGAATTGATATATTATTTCTATAAAGCGGGAAATTTTATTGGTCCAAACTACATAAAATTAAGATTGGCGCTGGCATTAAATAAATTAACTTCTAAAGAAAAGAGCGGTTCCTTGATACGAATCTCAACTCCAATAAAATCAAACAATACGCAAGATGCTCAAAACAGATTACAAGAATTCATTGAGGAATTATATCCATTTTTAATCAAGGTAATTTAAAATATGAATAATGCGTTATTAACGGAAATTAAAACAATTATAACAAATACTGTTGGCAGTAATGTGGTTCCCAATCCATTATCAAATGATTACCCGCTGCTTGGAAATCTTCTGGATTCCCTGGCTGTTACCAATCTGATCGTAGGGATTGAAGAGCATTTTGGCTTTATTTTTAATGATTCAGAGCTTTACGCTGAAGCGTTTGAAAATGTATTGACTCTCGCTGAATTGGTTTCCAAAAAGATTGAAGCATAACCAAAATCAGAGAAAAGAAAAAATGTTTTTTTTCCCGGGATCAGGGAATAGAGCCCTTCTCGGGTTTCTTCATTATTCTGGTTCTCCTTCGAGTAAAGCTGGCATTGTTTACTGTCATCCCTTTGCCGAAGAAAAGAATATGTCCCATTCGATAACTGTAAAAACCGCAAGAATATTTGCAGAAGCAGGGTTTCCCGTCTTTCGGTTTGATCTCAGCGGTTGCGGTGACAGTGAAGGAGATTTACAGTTTTCTTCAATAGAAGATTGGCAGAAGGACTTTAATTCTGCAATTAAAGTTTTTCAAAAAGAAACAGGTGCCTCGAATATTTTTTTATGGGGGTTAAGGCTTGGTGCCGGTCTTTGCCTGCTTCAAGAACAATTTGCGGATGATATTGCAGGTCTTATTTTATGGCAACCAGTCCTGAATTTTTCTGTCCATCTAAAGCAGTTTATGCGCCGGGTAATAAGTTCTCAAATTTTGGAAAGAAAAGAGTCAGATACTGAGCCAAGCGTCGAGGATGAACTTCAATGTAATGGCCTGACACATATTATTGGCTATCCCATATCAAAACATCTTTGTGATAGTTTCAATCACATGGCCAACAAATCTGAAAAAATTGCTCCAGCAGTATCTGTATTTATTTTATCCATATCATTAATGGATCAGTCAGCCTTTGCCTTGAAGCAATATGCAGAAAGTCTCAAAAAAGCAGGCACACCTGTCGTTCTGCAACATGTTAAAGCAGAACCGTTTTGGGATCGGTACTGGCAGTGGGAATGCAAAGGGCCAGCACACGCTACCTTGCAGTGGCTGCAGGGTTTAATTTGACAACTATTGGGGTTATGGAAGAAACAGTTCAATTTTCACACAATCAAAAATTGCTTTACGGGATTCTGCACGTTCCAGAGGAAGTGATTGATCCCTCTATTGTTGTAATCCTTATCACTGGTGGCCCCCAGGTTCGCATTGGTGCCCACCGAATGTATGTTCAGCTCAGCAGGTTTCTCTGTGAACATAGCTGGGCGTCATTTCGTTTTGATTATGAGGGGATGGGGGATAGTGCAGGCGACTTTATCGGATTCCAATATGCAGGCCCTTCAATCACAGCAGCGGTTAATTTTCTAAAAAACAGGTTTAAAGGTAAAGCAAGCTTTATCCTTTGGTCTTTATGTGATGGCGCAACTGCAGCCGCATTGTATGCCGCCACCCATCAGGATCATATCATTGGCCAGATCCTTTGTAACCCGCTTACCGTAACTGATCAGGGACTGGCACGTTCAACAATAAGACATTATTATGCGAAACGTTTTTTCAATAAAGATTTTTTGGGAAAACTGTTTGGCCGTAAACTCGATTTGACGGATTCAATCAAATCTTTATGGCAGGTCATTAAAGACACGCAAATACAAAAAAATAAAACTCCGGGATATGCAAACGAGTATAAACTTCCGGATATGGTGATTGATAGTCTGCATATTTTTTCAAAACCAATCCGGATTGTGCTCAGTAAGGATGATATCGTTGCGTCGAATTTCCAGGATGAATTGAAGAGAAATAAATCATTGAAGAATGACTACAAGAGCAACAAGATTATCAATTATATCATCAGCGGCGCAGATCATACGTTTGTTGAACCCATGGCAAAAAAAGAAATGTTTGCGATAACCTTAAAAGCATTAAATGAAATAACATCATTGCAATCCAATAAGATTCCCACATCATGATACATACAGTACCGAATCTATTTATACAGGCAGCAATCACTGATCCTGATAAAGAAGCTGTTTTTCATAAAGATACGGCTTTGACTTATGGCCAGATTTATGAACAAAGTCATAGCATCTCACAAACCCTGGTGCGGCTTGGAGTCAAAAAAGGAGATAGAGTCTGTTTTTATCTTGAAAAAAGGCTGGAAAAAGTAATCGCAATTTTCGCCATATCTCTCGCAGGTGCGATATTCGTTCCAATACGCAGGCTTTCCCAAGCCGCCCAGGTCCTTTATATACTCAACAACTCTAACGCCTCCGTCCTTATAACATCATCATCCCGCTTGCCTGCGTTAAAAGGCGGCCTCCAAAATCTGCAGGGAATTATAACTGTCGATACTCCGGATATCTTTCATGCGGAATGTCCGGTTGTCGGCTGGCATGAGGCACTTGCCGATAATTCATTGCGCCGGACCTGCCCTTCTTTAATTTCCGAGGATATTGCGGCAATCCTTTATACTTCAGGTTCTACCGGGCAGCCTAAAGGAGTCGTTTTAAGTCATCGAAATATTGTCGCCGGGGCACAAATTATTTCGGAATATCTGGAAATTAATAAGGATGACCGTTTACTCAGTATTCTTACCTTTGGGTTTGACTATGGGCTGAACCAGCTTACAACATCATTTCTTAATTGTGCACAGCTGGTGTTGTTTGATTACCTCTTTCCAAAAGATATTTTAGAGGTTGTTGCAAAATATCAAATTACCGGTCTTGCGGCTGTTGCCACCACCTGGATTCAGCTTTTACAGGTGCCATGGAAGGACTCCATGAATTCTCTGCGTTATGTGACTAATTCAGGTGGATCGGTTCCGGTTGAATATGTAAAAAAATTACGGCAGCGTATCCCCGCAGATATCTATCTCATGTACGGCCTGACAGAGGCATTCCGTTCAACCTATCTTGACCCGTCAATGGTTGATAATCGGCCTTCGTCGATCGGCAAGGCGGTACCCGGTGAAGAAATTATGGTTTTAGAAAAAGATGATAAACCGGTAGCAACGGGAGAGACAGGAGAACTTGTTCATCGCGGCCAACTGGTAGCTCAGGGGTATTGGAGAGAACCGGAACTGACGGCAAAGCGTTTTCGCAAAAACCCCATGCAATTGCCGGATGTTTTCATAGATGAAATTGTTGTGTATTCAGGTGATTTCGTCAAAATGGATGATGAGGGATATCTCTATTTTGAAGGAAGAAAAGATGAAATGATAAAAAGTGCCGGAAACCGTATCAGCCCAACCGAGGTTGAAGAAGTTTTATACAATTCCGGCTTTGTCGCAGAAGCGGTTGCAATGGGAAGACCTCACGAGGTCTATGGACAGGTTGTTATTGTGGTGCTATCTCTTCAACCGGATGCGAAGAAATCGGAAAAAGATATTCTGCTATACTGCCGAAAAAACATGCCATCCTATATGATTCCTCACGATATTAAAATTTGGGATAGCCTACCTAAAAATACAAATGGCAAACTTGACCGATCTGCTATCAAAAAAGAGGTTTTAGAAAACGAAATATAGTGGACACGGATAGACACAGATGAACACTAATCATAAAGATATGAAAAACAAATAAATAAAAAGGCAAACGAAATACTGATGCACGCAGATTAAAAATATAATTTATTTCGCCTTTGTTGAGGAAAAACCCGGAACACGAAGGCACTTATATGCATCTGGACGTAGTTCCTCCGCCAGGAGGATTGAATTAATCTGTGTTTATCTGTGTAAATCCGTGTCCCAAGAATTTTTAAACAAAATAAAGGCAATTAGGCACAGATGAACTCAGATTTTCAAAACTTTAAGCATAAAGCCTTAACCGAACAAATAATAAATATTTTCTACAAAGTTTATAATACACTTGGTTATGGTTTTTTAGAAAAATTATATGAGTCTGCAATGATGATCGAATTCAAAATGGCAGGAATCCCCGCCTTTTCTCAATCTCCAATAAAGGTGCATTACAATAATGAACTTATTGGAGAATATTATGCTGATATTTTGGTTGATGATAAGGTCATTGTAGAGATAAAGGCATCGAGAAATCTGGCATTGGAGCATGAAGCACAATTATTGAATTACCTTAAAGCCACGGATATTGAGGTTGGCCTTTTGTTGAATTATGGCCCTAAACCGGAAATTAAACGAAGGATATTGGATAATGACAGAAAATAACTATCTGTGCGAATCCGTGTTAATCCGTGTCCTAAAATAAAATAGTACACAGATTTTCGCAGATACACGCTGATAAAGATTACCATATTCTTAAATCAACAATAGCTGACAAAGAATTGTCCCTATCTATGTAAATCCGTGTCCAATCGATTTCTTTTTATTCACGAAGTGAACCATAATGCAGTTTCTGTGATCATCTGTGTAAATCCGTGTCCCAATATAAAAATATGAACCACGCACTAAAATCAGCCCTCAATAATTTTACCTGTAAAGGAAGTGAACTCCTTATTGGTGGTGTGACGATGTCTTCTCTTGCCGAAAAGCACGGGACGCCACTCTATATCTATGACAAGGAAATTATAAAAAAAAAATATCAGCAGCTGAGGGATAAGCTGCCGAAAAATATTAAAATCTATTATGCAGTAAAGGCGAATCCTAACCTGGAAATCATTCGCGTAATGGGTGAGATGTGCGCCGGATTTGACGTAGCTTCTGCCGGTGAAACTGAACGGGTCATTCAGGCAGGAATCGCTCCCGAAAAAATTAATTTTGCCGGACCGGGTAAGACGTTTGCTGAACTGCGATACGCAATTGATAATCAAATCGGCGCCCTGAGCATCGAAAGTGAACAGGAATTCGAACATATCAGAACAATTTGCAAACAGCTTGGCAAAACTGCCAATGTTTTTGTTCGCGTAAACCCGGACTTTGACCTTTCTCAATCAGGTATGAAAATGGGAGGCGGCCCAAAGCAGTTTGGAGTGGACAGCAAAAGGGTCCCTGCCCTCCTTAAAGTCATAAAGAATGAAAAAATGGTTAACTTTAAAGGCATTCATATATATGCCGGCAGCCAAAATCTCATTGCTGATGAGCTTCTTCAGACATTTGAAAAAATTCTTGAATATGCCATTTCCTTAGTTGAAAAAACCGGCATACCTCTTGAAAATCTGAATATGGGCGGCGGGTTCGGCATTCCCTACTTCGCTCACGAACAGGAGCTTGACCTCGCTGCAGTTGGGAATGGCTTAAAAAAGCTGCTCAAACAATATATGCCTCAACTCGCCAAAACTTCTTTTATCATAGAGCTTGGCCGCTTTCTCGTGGGAGAAAGCGGTGTTTATCTTGCTAAAGTCCTGTACAGGAAAATATCAAAAGGACAGGTTTTTCTGATAACCGATGGCGGCATGCATCATCATATTGCGGCTACCGGCAATTTTGGTCAGAGCCTGGTTCGCCGACCCATGCCGATAACCGTAATAAACAAACAGGGATACCCGATAGAAAAAGTTCATGTAACAGGTCCACTTTGTACGCCTCTTGACACCTTTGGATTTGTTGAGTTGCCGAATGCTCAAGAGGGAGATTATATTGCCATCTTAAATTCAGGTGCTTATGGGCTGTCGGCAAGCCCGGTTAATTTCTTAAGTCATAATTTTCCTAAAGAGATTTTTTCTAATGATTGAGACTCATATCATATCAGATCATCAAGAGATGAGGGGAATATTAGCTGAATGCAATAAATTGGCTAAGCAGGTTAATGCAGTAATCCCATTCAATTATATTGAGTCATCTTGGCTTTGGTGGAATAATTTTAATAATTGCGACGGCAGCCTATTCTCACAAAAAAGAGGAACTAATTTCCTGGGTACTCAAAGCAAACTTAAGGATTTTTTTCTTTTAATCGCCAAAAACGAATCATCTGTTTGTGGAGCAATTCCACTTGCATCCTTTGAAGTAAAAATTCCTCATGAAAAATCAAAATTAAAGATTCTTTGTTTTGCCGGAGATTATGGATTATTCCCATTTCAAGATTTTTTAATAGCCCCTTCCGAGAGATCGGAGACATTATCGTCGATGCTCTCAGTTCTCATTCGCCTTCTGGAAAAAGATTATAATTTTATTTTTATGGGCTATTTACCGGAAAGTTCGCCAAACCTCCCTGTGCTGCGAAAATATTTCTCAAACATAAAAGGGAAAAATATAAAATTTTTAGAAAGAAAAACCGGTCAGCGAGGCGGAATGCGGCCATGGACCATTCATGCTATTTTATCGATTTTGAAAAAAATTCAGAGAAATTACAATGATAATGAACTGATTAAAGAAAAATTAAATAACTTCGTTGAACGATTAGAAAAGATGTCTGGATTTAGTTTATTATTGTCGGGTACAAGGATTGAGATTGAAAAAGAACTAAAGAGTATTTTGAATGAACTCCAGTCACAAACAGATATGAAAGGCAACATCGAAAAAATCTATTCTTTGCTTTCAAATACTGAAATACTTTACCCGTACATAGAATTACCACCAGAAAAAGAATTATATTTAAAAAGCCTCAGTTATAAGACGAGAAGATCGTACAGATATTACCGTAATCGTTTTTTGAAATATGGCGGTATATTTGAAAAAATAACAGCTAAAAAAATCACTGATAGAGATATTGATGACTATATCTCCCTTCATTTGGATAGGTGGGGAGAATCATCAGCAACTTTACGTAGCGTCAATAATAACTTTCATAAAGAATTATTGTATTTTTTGATAGAGAACGAATTCGTCACTTTATTTTTTGCTAATCTCAATGGCGTCAGGATTGCCAGTCTTTCTTGCATTGACATATTTTCCAATAGATTGGCTTATCTCTCCGGACGAATGCCTGAATATGATAAATACTCTGCCGGGAGTGTATTAATTATGAATTCAATCTATGATGCAATTGACAGCGGTTTTAAAATATTTGATTTCAGTTTAGGAGGCTTTTCCTATAAAATGAGTTTAGCCAGTGATTCCTCGACAACAAATTGTTTTATATTAAACAAATCAAGTAATACATTCAACTTAGATGATATCTTCTCAGGATATGAATTTATGGGGATAGAGGTAAAAAAGCCTAATGCGGTTACAACCAATTACTCATCTTAACTAAACAAAACGGTGCATTCCCCCTCCCACAAAGAACCATCCTTAAATAAACCATGAAAAATGAAGCTGTTTCAGTAATTTTACCCACATATAATCGAGCGCATTTGTTAGAGCGTTCAATTTCATCCGTTCTATCTCAACTTGAAAACAATGATGAACTGATCGTCGTCGACGATGGCTCAACGGATAATACCGAAAACGTAATCACTAAATATGGCAATCGGCTTCGTTATATTAAAATTGACAATTTAGGCGCAGGCGTAGCTCGTAATCGAGGGGCCAAAGAGGCAAAGAATCCGCTAATTGCTTTTATTGATTCAGATGATGAGTGGCTGCCGGGTAAGATCAAGCTCCAACGGGCTTTTATGAGCGCAAGGCAGGACTTAGTCTTCTGTTTCACAAATTTTTCATTCAAAGCAGCAGCAGAATTGGGAGGCAACGAAAAACACTTTAATTTAATATCCTGGACACATGATTACCGCAGCTGGGAGGAAATACTTGGCAACAAGCAGGCAGTATCATCATTAATAAATGTTCCTTCAAAATTTCGGGATTTGTATTTTTATGAGGGAAATTTGTATCTGCTCCAGCTTAAAGCGAGCTATGTTAACGTAAATACTTTGATGATTCGGCATCATTTGGCCGGCGATGCACTCCATTTCGCTGAGGATACAAAAACATACGAGGATTGGGAATGCATCGGGCTATTATCGCGGATCGGAATATGTGCATATCTGGATTGTGAAACAGCCTGTCAGCACAGCCATGGAGGGGCAAGATTGACTGATTCTCATACGACCGAATGTGCCGATGCCAGAGTGAAAATACTGCCCAGGGTCTGGGGCTCTGACGAAGAGTTTCTTCAGAAACATTCTGAATTATATCAACAAGAACTTAATTCGGAACGACTGAAGCTGATTGATGGCTTACTTGTAAGGGGCGAAACAGAAAAAGCCAGAATTGAGTTGAGACAGATTAAAGGCCAGACACCGATGCTTCGAAATCTGCTGGCTATTCTCCCTGGCAGTATTACTAAAAATTTTATTTCCTTACGACGCGTATTAAAAACTTGGACTAAATCTCCAAAAGGGAATGCTTAAATTGTACAATTGGCTGGTTAATATATATTACAGAGTCTTGAAAAGAAAAAAGCATGCATACCTGAAAAAATTAATAGATCGAGGCCTTGTTTTGGGAAACAATGTAGAGATCATTGAATCATTCTTTTTCGACCCCTCCCATTGCTTTCTCATTTCTATTGGTGACAATTGCACTATTTGCCCCAATGTCCGTCTTATTGCCCACGATGCAAGTACAAAAAAGTTCCTCGGTTATACAAAAATCGGGAGAATCACTATTGGTAAAAACTGTTTTCTTGGTGATTCTGTCATCGTGACGCCCAATGTGCAAATCGGCTGCAATTCGATTATTGGCGCAGGGTCCGTCGTAACAAAACACATCCCACCGAATTCAATTGCAGCAGGAAATCCCGCAAAAGTTATATCTTCTACTGATGACTATATAAAAAGAATTAAACATATATCTAAAAACAAAACAATTTTTAACGAATATTATTTTATTGAGAATTTAAATGCGCATAAACGGAAAGAAATGATCCGCTCAATTGGAGATTCAATAGGTTTCATTATTTAAACCTAAGTTGAGCGATTGTCGAGGTTGCCGCATATACAAGGAAAATGCGATGCCGCTATAGTCGTTTATGCGGTAGCGCATTTGACGCAGTAGATGCGGTGAGATCGGCAATCCCATAGGGTTTTAAATTTTGAAACTTAAAATAGATCAACATCCTTAAATAAATATAAAAACAATTTTTTCAAAATTTAAAACGCTCAATTTAGGTTAAATCAATTTCATAAGCGTATGATTTAAGAAAAGGTATTTACCTTAACTGATGGCAAAATATCGTATAATCCGAACTACTGAACCATCAAGGTTTAAAGAGCCAATAATTAATTTTTGGAATGCGTATCTGACAAATACACCTTCCCAACGATTTGAATGGCTGATAGAGGGAAATCCAGCCGGAAAAACAGTTTGGATACTCGCATTTATAGAAGAAACAGAAGAGCTTGTTGGCACTGTCAGTCTCTTGCCAAGAGATGTCATTCAAAACAATCATATTTCTCATGGCGCCATTATGGGAGACCTGATGATACATAAAAAGCATCGTGTATTTGGCCCGGCAATAAGTCTCCTGAAAAATGCAATCAAATATGTTGCTGAAGATAGTGTTTTTGATTTTATTTATACAATCCCCAATCCGGATTCTATGAAAATAGTTGATCGGGTCGGCTTTAAGAAATCTATGACTATTGAAACATATGCAAAACCTCTGCAACTATCCAATTATCTAAAAAAGTTTCTTCCTGCTTTGATTTCCGATAAGGTTTCTCCACTTTTTGAATTATGCCTCCGAATATTTTCAAGAGAAACATATCTTTGTTCAAAAGGTATTTGTGAAGAAATATCGCTTTTAAATGAAGAATTTGACGAAGTTTGGGAAAACATTACGAAAAATGGTACTGGAATTATCAGAGAACACTCTTCTGACTACATCAAATGGCGATACATGCATAACCCATTTCTCAATTTTCGAATGCTGGCATATAGAGAACAAAAAAACAAAAGTTTGTGCGGATTTCTGATCTTTAAAAAAAAAGAAAATAAAATAACCATATATGATATTTGTTCATTAGAAAAAAAGCCGATAGAGCAGATGTTTAAAAATTTGATCCGCATCGCAAGAATTGAAAAATGTCAGGCAATATATTTTGCAGTTCCGTCAAACAACAAATGGCCGGCTATGTTAAAATCCTATGGTTTTTTTAGTGCAAAAAGTACTATGAAAGTATACTGGATTGATAATAACAAGATTAATCTTGAAAACTGGGGATTTCTGGAAGGAGATAGAAACATTTAACAAAATTTGTAGTTTGCAACAGGTTGTTGTAAATTCCGTCAGAACAATTATTAAAAGAAATTGATATTTCCGTCCTATTCTTATTTTACTATGCCACAATACCTAATTAAACAAGACAATCCATTCACCTATAAAAGTCAAATCCTAAAATTCTGGCAGGAATACCTTACGGATACCCCTCCTCAGAGACTTGAATGGATGATGAACGGGAATCCTGCCGGTCCTTCGACCTGGTTTTTTGCATTTGAACAAAACAGCTGTGAACTTGTTGGAATGATATCTCTTACGCCACGAGAACTGATGGCAAATGGGAGTAAAATACGTGCAGGCATATTGGGAGACGTTGTTGTAGATAAGAAACACAGAGTTTCCGGTCCCGCTCTCAACCTTGTAAAAAAAGCTCTGAATGCCATGGATTCCATGAATCTATCCCTTATTTATTCTATCCCCAATCCGTATTCTGAAAAGCTCTTTACACGCTCCGGGCTTCATATAATCGGGCAATTCCTTCATCTCGTAAGACCAATTGATTTTCATTATTATCAGAAGAAATATATTAACCGGCTATCATCAATTTTACCGTCAAGTGCTATGGAGTCTGTTCTCAAAATTTTATCAAGAGATACATACAGCTCTGACTCCGGTATTCATGAACAAAAAATGATAGATGAAGAATTTAATACCCTATGGAAAAACTATCAAATACCCCCTGAAGTTATCATTGGCGTCCGGGGATGCGAATACATTCAATGGAAATTTATTGATAATCCCCTGTCGAGTTTTCATGTAATATCAAGTATAGACAAGAAAACAAACCGTCTTTTCGGGTATCTGGCATATAGAATCGCGGACAAACAAATGCATATTTATGATCTTTTTGCGGAAAAGGACGCTTTCACATTCGGACTATTAAAACGAGTAGCCAAAATCGCCCAAAAAAATAATTGTATTGGAATATATGTAAGGTTGAGTGAGATGACACCGATGATTAAGGTTTTCAAAAAATGTAACTATTTTGATGCTATGGATAGAGCCCCCATATTTGTCAAATTTAAAGAAGAATTAAATCTTGATCATTGGGAATTCTTTAGTGGTGACAGAAACATATGAAACTCAGGCTCATGCAGATAACCCATGATTTAGCAATTGGGGGGCTCCAGCAAGTTATTGTCAATCTATGCAGGTTTATTAACAAAGAGAAATTTGATGTGTCCGTGCTTTGTTTAAGGGAACTCGGCTCTTATACAAAAGAAGTTGAAAATATGGGCATCAAGGTTATATTGCTCCCCCAGGCAGAAAAGGGAACTGACTATTTTTCTTTTTTAAAAATTGCAAAAATTTTGAAAAGAGAAAAAACAGATATAATTCATACACATAACACCCAGCCCTTTGTGGAAGGTTCCCTCGGGTCTTTGCTCGCTCCCAACGTGAAAGTAATCGTTCACACTGATCATGCAAGAGTATTCCCGGATAAAAAAAGATATATGTTTTCCGAATGGCTCATGTCCCATTTCGCATGGAGAGTTGTTGGAGTATCAGATCATACCTCACAAAACTTAATAAAATATGAAAAGATATCCCCTCGAAAAATAATTACCATACCTAACGGCATAGATGGATCAAAGTTTGATATCAAAATTGATAAGGAGAAGAAAAAAAAAGAACTTGGACTGATTGGCTTTGATCCGATCATTGGATTGGGTGTTCGTTTAGCTGAGCAAAAAGGTATCACGTATTTGTTAAAAGCAATGCCAAGGGTTATTGAATATTTTCCAAACATTGCCCTTGTTATAGCAGGTGAAGGCCCACTGGAATCTGATTTACAAAATGAGGCAAAGACCTTGGGGATAAGAAAAAATGTTCACTTTGTTGGACCAAGACTTGATATGCCGGAATTACTAAAACTGTTTGATATATACATCCTTCCATCTCTGTGGGAGGGCATGCCAATGGTTTTGCTGGAGGCTATGGCTGCAAGCTGTCCTATTCTTTCAACTCATGTCGGGGGCATCCCTTCAGTAATTAGAGATGGAGAAAACGGCCTGTTGGCAAAGCCAAAAGATTCTAACCAGACTTCAAATCAAATTATCAAAATACTAACTAATAAGCATCTTTCAGATAAATATAGTAAGCAGGCTCGACAGGATTTCATGTCGCAATTCACGGCAGCAGGTATGGCCTCAGAGTATGAAACGTTGTATTTGAAAAGTCTAAAAACAAAAATTAAAAGGATTAATCCATAAAAGGATAATTGGTTCATAATGAAGAAAAATATCATTATATTGACGCCGGGCCTCAGTGGCAGTTCTTTACTGACATCACTTCTTGGAAAAGCGGGTTATTGGTTTGGCGAAGAAACAAAAAAAATTTCTTATGACACATTCGAAAATGATACGCTTGTCGATATAAACATAAATATTTTAGAGCGGCTTGGTTTCTCCCAGAAAAATATTATAAATCAGTCGGTTAAATTTCTACAAACTGGTATGCAAAAACAAGCAGGGACTGATGACAATATTCAATGCTATAACCTCATAAAGGATTGTGGAATCAATGAACCATGGATATGGAAAGATCCCAGGCTTTGTTATACGATACATTTCTGGTCCGAACTCATGGATATAAAAAATATCAAATTTATCCTTATGACGAGAGATTTAAAACAAGTATGGACAGGTACAATTCTAAGGGCTGACTATATTATTCCATATCGAAAACTCCAAGTTGACCAAGAACACCCTACCAACAGTGCAAAAGAATTCTTATCATGCAATTCATTAGATCATCTTCACGTAACTTTTGAAGATATATTATTGGATCCTGAAAAAACCCTCCAAAACCTGAACCAATTCCTCTCCACAGAATTGACACATAACGACCTGTTAAACGTTTATCGCGGAAAGCTTTATTCAAAACGCTGGAACGCGCGCGATTTTATCAAGGCTTGCTTTAAATATTCAATTCATCGAATTTATCAATACTTATTTTTAGACAGAAAAAATCCTTCTATAAAGATAAACTATTGACTGTAATTGACAAAGCAATAAAGCAAGGGGCCTGGCTTGCTTTATTTAAATTCATAACCCAGTGTGTTTCCTGGACCAGTACCATAATTGTAGCGAGATTGCTTGTTCCAGAGGATTATGGGCTAATGGATATGGCAACACTTCTGACCGGTTATGCTGCGCTTTTCAGCGAACTTGGCCTTGGTGCTGCGGTTGTTCAGAGGCCTGACTCTTCACAGGAAGAACTTTCTTCTCTTTTTTGGTTTACGTGCATAGTTAGCCTTGTATTTTTGACTATATGCTTTATCCTTGCCCATCCTACTGCCTTGATTTTTAATGAGCCAAGAGTAATCCCCTTGACACAAACCGTATCTGTTATTTTTATTTTAAACGGTCTTGCAATAGTGCCATCTAGCTTAATGAGAAAAAAGCTTAATTTCAAAAATGTAGGTTTTATTGAGCTAACCGCTGGGCTAACATCGTGTGGTTCCATGGTGATAATTGCATTTTACGGAGGTGGCGTTTGGACACTTCTACTGGGGCATATAATCAGGAGCTTTGTTAAACTAATACTAATTTTTTATATTCAGAAATGGAGTCCCAAATTATACTTTAATTTGAGTAATGTAAGACCTTATATCAACTTTGGCATTTTTGTATCTATCGCCCGAACTTTTCGATACCTTTTCGAAAGATCTGATATTTTTTTTGCTGGTATGTTTTGGTCAGCAGGCACATTGGGGTTTTACAGTTTTGCTATAATTCTAGCCAAAATACCCACAGATAAAATCACTTCACTGATAATGCAGGTTTCATATTCAGCTTTTGCTGAACTTCAAAATAACAAGGATGAATTTAAAAATATCTATCTGAATATTAATAAGATAATTGCAATGATTGTGCTCCCTCTTTTTGTTGGCGGTTTTCTTGCCGGTGAAGAACTTGTAAAAATAGTTTTGGATGACAAGTGGCTTCCGATCATCTTTTTGTTTAAAATGCTGTGTATTTCACAGATTTTTCTTGCCATATCAGCAATCAATAATCATGTGCATAACGCTCAAGGAAGACCTGGTTGGAACATATGGTACAATGGTTCATGTGCATTGATTATGTCTGTATCATTTTATTTTGCGGTTCAGCATGGATTAAACGCTATTCTTGTTCCATGGCTTACTGTTTTTCCTGTGCTGTGTGTTGGATTTATAATTGCCACTCTGATAAAAATCGAAATAGGTATTCTTGAATATTTAAGAAAACTGTCACTGCCGGCTGTTGGTACAGCACTGATGGCTGGGGCAGTTTTCCTATCACAAAAAATATTTTTCGTTTCCCCATATCTATCTGCTAAAGCATGGATCATTCTCGGAGTTAAGATGGCAGTGGGCGGTTTGAGCTATATTGGTTTTTTGTTTATTTTTGATAGAAATTTTCTCAAAAAGAATTACCGGATGCTGCTTAAGAAATAATAAGGTAATGCTTTGTAACTTATTAAAAAAACCTTATAAGTTGCATCAAAAATTGAAAATTTGATTTTATCCCAAAGGTACAAAATCAGGAATAGATATATGCAGAAAAAAACAGAAATTTTATTCTTAGGGTCAGGGCCATATGCTTTAGACAGGCGAGAAGAGAATGATAAGTTTAAATATTTTTCCGAAGATTATTCATGCATTTTTTTAACACCCGTAAATCCACCAACAAAAAAATTGACCGGGTTGAAAGAGACTAAAGTTAAAAAAAATTTTACTCTATTCCCGTTTTCATTCTACTTTAAAGCCTCTTTTAGAAGAAATATCCTCTCGATCTACAATTTAATATTTAAAGCATTATTTATATATTTTATAAAAAATCGGAAATTTAATGTCGTTATTTCACGCACTCCGCTTTTGGCTGGCCTGTGCGCACTCATCATAGCAAAATTAACAGGCGCCAAATCAGTTGTTGAAGTAAATGGAGATTTTGCTGCAGCATTTAAATATGACAGATCAGCTAATGTTGAAGTCGGCTTTATGGAAAAGATTAAAGACAAAGTTTCAAAATATTTATTGACGTTTGTTTTGCGACGAGCTGATGGAATTAAGCTTTTATACTCCAAACAATTAAATTCTTTATTCAGCAAGGCTGAAATTCTAAAATTACCTATAGTTAGTTTTCCGGACTTTGTGCCAATTAAATATTTTCTAACTCAAGAAAAAAAAGATGATAAATACATTCTTCTTATCGGCTTTCCATGGTATTTAAAAGGAGTTGATATCTTAATAAAAGCATTCAATAGCATATCAGATGATTTTCCTGACTACCGATTAAAAATTATTGGCTGGTGCCCTGAAGGTCGTGGATATTTTGAAAATCTCGCAAAAGGGAATAATTTAATTCACTTTTGTGACCCCTTGGCTTATAAAAATATAATACCATTTTTTTTAAATTGTTCATTGTATGTGTTGGCTTCAAGGACTGAAGCAATGGGAAGGGTCCTTTTAGAGGCTATGGCAAGCAGAAAGCCAATCATTGCTTCAAGAGTTGGTGGCGTGCCCGCCGTAATAATCGATGGTTACAATGGACTTTTATTTGAAAGTGAGAATACAGATGAGTTAGCTGAAAAAATAAGATTATTACTGACAGAAAAAGAATATTCCGAACAACTTGCACGAAATGGGTATAAATTTGTTAAAGAAAAGTTTTCTGAAAATGCGTATATAGACAATTATAGACATTTGATTGATAACCTAAATAATACGATGTGATTTAACAGGCTCTTGAAAAAGAGTAATGATGTTTTTATTCTTAATTTAGGAGCATCTTGTTCTTAATCCATCGAAATATTAGAAAATTATTATGACGGAGGCTTCTTATTCTGAAGCTCATAGTAAGAAAATTTTTAAATAAATGAAAAATTTTAATCGCCTTCAAAGGAGTAGTATTGAAACATGGCAATCGGGATTAGAAATGAATGAAAAAATTTAGGATATCAATGTATAATCTTGAACAACGGCCGAATCGAACTTAATTCTTACAAAAATAAAACCATTGAGATTATTGCCCACCCTTACTTACTCGTATCGTCTTTATTATTCAGACCTAATATCACCTAAAAAAAAGACTACGAATTCAAAATGTATATAAGCCTCTTGCGGTAAAAGCTAATTTACTTTGACAGCTAATTTTTGAGTTTGATTTGAGATGAAAAATAAAGATATCTATCATGGATTCATACGATAGCACAAACCAAAAAAATCAATATGCCTCGAATAATTCGCTATGGTTTTTATTTACTGTATTATACATAATATTCGATTACACAAGAGTCTACCAAGAACTACATTTGGGATTTTTAAGGCCCTTATTGATAATTACTTTCATTTTGGTTTATTTTATCTTCAGCAGTGGAGAATATCATCGAGCAAAAAGCAAACAAACTACCTGTATTTGGCTTTTTATACTTCTGCTTTCCTGCTATATTCCTTTTGCGACGAATAATCATCACGCCTATATCGCGACAAAAACTCAATTGTTATACATGCCGTTTATCTTATCAGTAATATTAACCGTAAATACAATCGACCGCCTGAAAAAATTCATTTTAATTCTTATTTGCATTATGATTTATATCGCGATTTATGCTGTTACACAGTCAGGTCTCGGCCCTGGAAACTATTTTTTAGATGAAAACGATCTGTCTTTATACATTAACATGTGGCTTCCGTTTTGTTATTTTCTCTTTTTTGCATACAAAAAAAAAATCGCCAAATTAATCTGTCTTACTGGTTTATTAATAGGTCTTTTATCTATCGTTATATCATTCTCTCGCGGCGGATTTGTAGGTCTTATTGCAATGGTTGTCGTGGCTTGGTTGGTCTCAAAAAAGAAGATTATTTCTATTTTCATGATAATCATTCTTGCAGGCTTGATGTTTCAATTTGCAGGAGAAAAATATTGGGCAGAAATGGAAACCACAACAAATACTGAAGACGGTACTGCAAAAGGTCGAATTGAATCATGGAAGGCTGGTTGGAGAATGTTTCTTGACAACCCACTAGGCGTTGGAGGCAATAATTATCCAGTCCGCTTTCCGGAATATCAAACCGATTATTTCAAGCGTGGAATGTACGGAAGAGTTGCTCATTCCTTATGGTTTACACTAATTCCTGAACTTGGGATACTTGGCATTTTAATATACTTAACTTTACTATATTATAATACCAAAGATTCTTTTATTTTAAAAAGTATCCATTTTGATGATAATGATGAGGATTTAAAGTTTCTGAATTACACTGGTCGTGCTTTTATAGCATCCCTTACCGGTTTTTTTGCCTCTGCCACCTTTATTGCCGTACTATATTACGCTCATTATTGGTATTTAACGGGCATTATTGTTGCGGCACTTCATGTGTCAAAAAATATTCGTGAAGGAAACCTGACAAATAGATTAGATTTGCCTTAACTTACTCATGAGAAGCTTAATATATATTGACAACTGAACTGAATCCGTCCTTTTTAAAGGCCATAAACTATTTTTTTCATAAAATAAAACTCAATCTGTTACTTAACGAACGAACGCTGATTAAAATTGTGATTGCTTACAATACAGACCTCGGGAAAAGTACGATTCTTAGGCATGATTTTTTGGACAGTCATCTTTTATAGAATCGGTGACGGGCCAACCTCAATCTGCAATATTTT
>Ga0307991_1001138_pt1 | contig 18886 bp, 12 predicted proteins | sample EllFjometagen131_FD_203146 | JGI IMG/M metagenome (GOLD analysis project Ga0307991, IMG submission 203146) | Marine microbial communities from Ellis Fjord, Antarctic Ocean - #131 | ecosystem: Environmental > Aquatic > Marine > Unclassified | place: Southern Ocean | collected 2014-10-08 | reverse complement strand
GGAAAAGACATCAACTCAAGAGCCTACGTAAACAGATTTAATTTCAGTGGTTCTAATCAGCAAAAGAAAGTTGGTGTTTTGTCCGGTGGTGAGAGAAACCGCTTGCATCTTGCCATGACACTTAAAACAGAAGCTAATGTTTTACTTCTTGATGAGCCTACCAACGATATAGATGTAAATACTTTACGTGCCCTTGAAGAAGGTATTGAAAGCTTTGCAGGTTGCGCAGTTGTTGTATCTCACGACAGATGGTTTTTAGATAGAATTTGTACTCATATCCTTGCTTTTGAAGGCAACTCATCAGTTTATTTCTTCGAAGGATCGTACAGCGAATATGAAGAAAATCATAGAAAACGCATGGGTGGCGAGATTGTACCTACACGTTTAAAATATAAAAAGCTTGTTCGGTAATAAAGAGTGACTGAAATTTAAAGTGCCTAAAGTGCCTAAAATGCTTAGAGTGCCTAAAGTTATTAAATGACAAAATTGGAAATTTTTTTTTCTTCCAAATTTCTAATTTCTAATTTCATTTCCAATTTCCAATTTCATTTCTTTTTCATATCTTTGGATGTGGAATAAAACGACTAATTATTTTTCTTTTAAAAGTAAAAGTACAAACCTCGGTTATTAAAGAAATTTAAAGCATACTACTGCGTATATTATTCCAAATTGGAAGGATAAACGCTATTATGTGGTGGTTATATACTAGTTAGGTGCAAGGCTAGAAGAAATGAAGCGAAGTGCGAAATTGATAGATTTTTTGTTTTACCAACCCGATAAAATGAAAGATTGCCAACGCACATTTGGCACATTTGCAAGCTCCAGCATACAGGCTAATGCTTCAGTTTACAAAAAAGCCAAATTTTTGCCAACACACTATACTAATAGATTTATAGTTTTATATCTTATAAAACGAGATAATAAATCAAAATGATTATTTTAGCTGACTGAAAAATGTATTTCAAAAAATGAACAGAATTAAGGAAGTACTTGAGGAGAAAGGTATAAAGTAAACTTGTTTAGCTGATAAATTGGGGAAAAGTTACAATATGGTTAATGCATATGTGCAAAACCGACAACAACCCAGACTTGAAGTCTTTACTGAGATTGCTAAAATATTGGATGTGGACATTAAAGAATTATTAGTTTCAACAAAAACAAAGAGAGTGTAAATGATAAAGGCAAATAAAGTAGAGAAAAGTGTTGAAATACTGAATGATTATTTTAGTAAAATTGATATTGTAGATAAATCTATAACAAAGAAGTTTTTTAATGATACTATCATAAATGCATTTAAAAAAAATATTGAAAAAAAAATAGAATCCAATCAACATAAACAAAACCAATATGAGTTTTATGATTTATTTGCTGGTGCCGGTGGTTTATCGTTAGGGTTAGAAGAAAATGGATTTGAACCTAAAATTGTCATTGACAATTATAAAGAAGCTAATGAAACTTATCTTTTTAACAGGCCTAATTTCGATAGTGCAAATTTAATCAGCGATGATATAAGAAATGTTGACATGCGTTTATTTACAACTTTACCCTTAGTTGTAGGCGGACCTCCTTGCCAGGGCTTTAGTAATGCGAATAAACAAAGAAAAGAAAATGATGAAAGAAATAAATTGTATGAATTTTTCGTGAAGACGGTAAAGTTAGTTAACCCACCAATATTTTTAATGGAGAATGTTGTAGGAATATTACCTTATAAAAATCAAATTGTAAGTGATTTTAAAAAAGTTGGGTATACAACTAATATTTATAGATTAAATACTAAAACTTTTGGGTTTCCTCAAAATAGGGAAAGAGTTTTCTTTTTAGGGATCGATGAAAAATTCAAACTTATCCATAATGAATTATTCAATATATTCTCAGAAATCAAATTGGATAATAGTTATAGCTTTTCATTATCTAATGCAATTTCAGATTTACCACAATTAGATGCAAAAACGAAAAGAAACTCTACATATATTGAGTCTGCAGAATGGGGATATACATTTGGACGAATTTTTAAAAATAACCACTCCTACACTCCTATTATAAATGATAAAAATCAATTTGAATTCCCATTGCTAAACCATAAAAGCAAATTTAATAATGAAAGGGATATCGAAATATATTCTTTATTGCAAGAAGGAGAAAAGTCTGATTCTCCAAGGATTAACCATATAAACCCATACAAAAGTAGAGATGGGATTTTTAAGGATAAGTTTTTTAAGTTGTCCTATAAAGAAGTATCTAAAACAATTACTGCTCATATGTACTATGACTGTCACATGTACATTCACCCAACACAAGCAAGAGGGCTAACCCCTAGAGAAGCTGCTAGAATTCAAGGGTTTCCAGATGATTATTTATTCTTAGGTTCTCCAAATGAGTGGTACAGACAGATTGGTAATGCAGTGAGTCCTTTGATAGCCAAAATGATTGGAGCTAAATTAAAAATGATACTAGACAGAATATATTTTGTATAATGAAAGAATATAAATACTTTGATTTTTTTTCTGGAATTGGTGGTTTTAAACTAGCTGCCGATAGAGTAGTATCTGGTAGTTTTAAACTACTACATGCTGGATATTGCGAGATAGATACAATAGCACGGCAAGTATACGAAGCCGCTCATTTAAATGGTCATTCAACACAAAAAATAAATGATATTACAGAAGTAAAAACAAAGAAGAATAAGAGTGGAATATTATTGGATGATTTTGACATCATGTTCGGAGGATTTCCTTGTCAATCATTTTCTAATGTAGGTTATAGAAAGGGCTTAGATGATGAAAGAGGAATGCTATTTTATAATATACTTGATATACTTGATAAATACTTACCTAAGTATTTTGTCTTAGAAAATGTCCAAAAATTATCTACAATCAAAAAAGGTGAATTATTATCTGAAATGAAGAAAGCTCTTGAGACAATAGGTAAAGGATACCATCTTCATATTTGGGATTTGCTGGCATCTGATTATGGCCTACCGCAAAAAAGAAAAAGATTATTTTTTTGTGGGGTCAGGTCTGATATAAGTACTAAAAATGATTTATCTGAACCTCCAAAAATTGACCTTTCAAAAACAAAGTATCCCACAACTTGGCACTTATTAGAAAAGGATACTGTTGATAAAAAACACTACATCCCAACTAAAACTCGAAATACAGTGCTTTACAAAAACCCTAAATGGATGGGAGATGTGAAAATTGATAATTTAATTGCTCGTCCAATAACCGCTTCGATGTCCAAATGGCATAGAGCAAACCAAGATAATTATTTTAGTAATTCTTTCATTAAGAGTAAAACTCCTCTAGCAATTGAAGAGATTGACCTTGAAAAGGAACCTATTAGAAGGATTACTCCATTGGAAGGATTTAGAATTCAAGGATTCCCCGATAGCTTTTCAAAAACAACCCAAAGTTTAAAAATATCTTATTCTGCTCAATATAGATTAATTGGCAATGCTGTTCCAGTAGAGCTTGCCTATTCAGTTATAAATCATTTTTTAGCCTCATATCATGAATAATTATACCAAGCAAGAAGAATTTAATGCTAAAATAGAAGTATTAAAGAATCATTTTAGTGATATACCAGAAAGCGATGAATTTAATTGGAATAAGCTAAATGGTATTCTTATGCTTAAAATCCGGAAGAATTGGACTGTTATTTCCAGTAATAGTAACTATCAAATTAATTCTGAACATGTGAAGGATATTTTTCCAATCCTTAGTATATCTGATGCATTCCCTCATTGGAGACTTGAAATGAAAGGATTAATTCACTCTTCAGTTTTATCTAAATTAAATATTGAATCAAGTGAAGCGAATTGGAGTGAAGGTGGTATATCATATCGCCACAAGATTCAGAATGGATATCCCTATTTACAATTGACTTTAGAAGGTGATTTAAGACCAGTAAAAAATGCTTTAAGAAAAGATGACCAGATTTTTTTCTTAAAAAGAGAAAATGAAGATACCTATTTTGTCCTTGCAACAAAAACAGTTCTATTTGAAGATGAATCTTTTCTTGCTATAAGTAAAATAAATGCTTCAACAGATAAAACGGTATTTCACATTTCAGATATTAAATCACACGGACAATTTGATGATTTTGAAATAACATTATTTTTAGACTCCCTTGCAGATTCCGGTTTGTTATTTTCAAATAAAATTATCACAAGATTCATTTCATCATTAATAACCAAACCCTTTGTAATTTTCTCAGGGCTTTCTGGTTCAGGAAAAACAAAACTAGCACAGGCGTTTGCTCAGTGGATTTGTCAGGACGACAGTCAATATTGTATTGTGCCTGTTGGAGCAGACTGGACTAATCGCGAACCATTACTGGGTTATCCCAATGCATTAAAAACAGACGAATACATCAAACCCGATAATGGTGCACTAGATGTACTTATTGAAGCAAACAAACACCCAGAACTTCCTTATTTTCTGATTCTAGACGAAATGAATCTAAGCCATGTAGAACGGTATTTTGCTGACTTTTTGAGCGTAATGGAATCTAAAGGAGAGATTTCGCTTTTTGCTGAGGGAACAGTAAATAATGGCGTTCCTGCTAAACTAGCTTTGCCTTCTAATTTGTTTATTATTGGCACAGTAAATATTGATGAAACTACCTATATGTTCAGCCCCAAGGTACTTGACCGGGCAAATGCAATAGAATTTAGGGTTACAAAAGATGAAATTGAAAACTTCTTTGCGAATCAAAAGGAAGTTGATATGGACAAATTAAAAACTCAGGGAGCATCTATGGCACATAGCTTTCTTAGCTTGGCTGAAAAAAGAGAATTTGGAGAACAGAATTTAACCGAAATATATAAAACATTGGTCAACTTCTTTGAGCAACTTAAAAAGACAGGAGCTGAATTCGGATACCGCAGTGCCACCGAAATAATCCGCTTAATAAATCAATTAACTGTTATTGACTCTGATTTAAGCGAAGAAGAGAAACTTGATATTGCCATCATGCAAAAACTATTACCAAAACTTCACGGTTCACGTCGTAAACTTTCCAATGCCCTACTTACTTTGGGTGGTTTTTGTGTAGATAAAACAAAAGTTGAAAACATTGAAAAAAATGTTTTTACAAAAGACGATTTTGATTTTGAATCAGAAGGCGTTAAATACCCAATATCACTTGAGAAAATTTCCCGTATGTACAAAGGTGCAATAGAAAATGGTTTTGCCAGTTATGCAGAAGCTTAAATAAATTGTTAGTTATGAGCAATATTCAATTAAAAACCACATCGTTTATTGAGCAAGTCAAGCAACTGCTTTGGGAAGCCCAAAAAGGAGTAGTTCGCTCTGTAAATACAATTATGGTTCAAACCTATTTTGAATTGGGCAAACGTATTGTAGAACACGAGCAACTGGGTAACGAGCAGTCTAATTACGGAGAATACATTTTAGATAGATTATCAAAAGATTTATCCAAGGAGTTTGGAAAAGGGTATTCAAAACGCAATCTAGAACTTATTCGTAAATTTTATCTCACTTATCGAATTGCGAAATCACCGATTTCGCAAAGTATAAGTTGGACACATTATTTGCATTTAATGCGTATTTCAAATGTTGAAGAAAGAACATTTTACGAATTAGAAACAGTAGCTAATAATTGGAGTGTAAGAGAGTTGAATCGTCAAATAAACTCCTCCTTGTTTGAACGTCTAAGCATGAGTAAAGATAAGAAAGCTGTTTTAAAGCTAGCTGAAAAAGGTCAAATTTTGGAAGCTCCAAGCGATTTGATCAAAGATCCATATGTCTTAGAATTCTTGAACTTGCCAGAATCACATGTATATAGTGAAACTGAATTAGAGCAAGCTTTGATAAATAAATTAGAGCATTTTCTGCTTGAATTGGGAAAGGGGTTTACATTTGTGGGGCGTCAGGTTCGTTTTACTTTTGAAGAAGAACACTACAGAGTTGACTTAGTTTTTTATAATCGATTGCTCAAATGCTTTGTTCTTATTGATCTTAAAATAGGTAAGCTAAAACATCAGGACATTGGTCAAATGCAGATGTATGTGAATTATTACGATAGGTTTGTGAAACTTGATGATGAGAACAAAACCATTGGAATAATTTTATGCAAAGACAAGAAAGACACCTTGGTAGAGATTACCCTACCTGAAAATAACAAGCAAATATTTGCTAGTAAATATGAATTGATATTGCCAAGCAAAGCACAATTGAAAGAGCTTATTGATACAAAAGAGTATAGCCGATGAGTGAATTAAATTCTATATCAATCGATTTAAGTAATATTGAAGAAGGTTTGCAACTTTCTATTGATGCGAAGGTAGACAATACGTTATTCGTTTTGTCGGATGCAATAGAAAATGGCGAGGCAGAGCATCAATTGATTGAAGGTTTTTTCTACGATTATGAATTAAATAGCAATCAGTATACCATAGCAAAAAACCAGATTGTTCAACCTCATATTCGCAAAAAACACCTCGGAACAATTTCTCCAAATATCTATGTCGGTACATTAACACTACCAATACTAAAAGATGATGTAGAAGTTGGTAATGCAATTCTTGAAGTAAGATCGGTTAAAGCAGATTATCGAAACGATTACCGTGAAATGCTTGAATTAATTACCGAAAAATGTACTGACCTTTTAATGCAGGCCAACTCGCCTGTATCACAAAATTTTGAGCCTAGCTATTCCAATGAAGAAGAGAAACAAAGAGCATTATATCAACGATTTGCATTTATCAAATCGGTTATTGGTACAGATGAGTTCTCAGAGTCAGTGCGTCGAATTGTCTCTTCTCCGGTAACGCAATGGGAAGAAACAGCAGAGCAAAAAGATATTAGAAATATAAGACGTTTTAAAAACTCCAATATTAAAGAACTTATTACAGGAAGTAATAGAACTCATTTGCCTGAAAATCATCATCTACGAAACTATGGTCTTAATAGCTTACCAGGTAAAGTTGCATCGGTTCGTAAAACAGATACAATAGATACTCCTGAAAACAGATTTGTAAAATTTGCACTCGAAAGCTTTTTGAAATTTTGTTCAGATATTAACAAAAGAGCTACGAAAGATTCTAGGCTATATCAGGAATCAGGTATGTTAGAAAAAGAATTGGAATCATATTTATTTCATTCTGTTTTTAAAAAAATTTCTCATCCTGAAACATTGAGATTAAATAGCCCAGTCTTGCAACGTAAAGAAGGATACCGTGAAGTACTGCGTGTTTGGTTAATGTTTGACCTAGCTGCAAAGCTGGTTTGGAAAGGTGGAGATGATATTTACAAAGGTGGTAAAAAAGATATTGCAACTCTTTATGAATATTGGTTGTTTTTCAAGTTACTAGATTTGTTTAAGTCCGTTTTCGACATCGAACCTAAAGATATTTCAGAACTAATAAAAGAAACAGCAGATGGTCTTAATCTGCAACTTAAACAAGGTACTCATACTGCTTTAAAAGGTGTTTTTAATACAGGTACACGTAAGTTAAATATTCGGTTTAATTATAACAGGTCATTTAGCGGACAGAAAGATTATCCACTTTCAGGTAGTTGGACAACAACTATGCGTCCTGATTATACCTTGTCTTTCTGGCCTTATGGTATTGTTGATAATGATGATGCCGATAATAAGAAAAGTGAAGCCGAAGCTGAAAAACAAGAACTTATTGTTCATATACATTTCGATGCCAAATATAAAATTGCAAACTTGACTGATTTGCTTAATAAGGAATCAAAAGAAGATATCGATATAGAAAAAGAGGATAACAGGAAAGGTATATACAAAAATGCAGATTTATTGAAAATGCATGCGTATAAAGATGCAATTCGCAGAACAGGTGGAGCATATGTGCTATATCCAGGTGAAACTTCGATAAAGAAAAAAGGATTTCATGAAATAATACCTGGCTTGGGAGCTTTTCCGGTTCGCCCCTCAAAAACAGACGATGGAATTAGCGAGTTAAAAAACTTTATATTAGAAGTGATTAATCATTTCGTAAACAGGGCGTCTCAACGTGAAAAAATAGCCTACAGAACTTTTGATGTTTATAAAAGCAAACCTCAAAAAGAAGATGAAGTAAACGAAGCTTTACCTGAAACTTATGGAGAAAACCGCAGTCTGATTCCTGATGATACATTTGTTTTGGTTGGTTTTTATAAAAAGGAAAACCTAGATTGGATTGTTAATCATGGCTTATACAATGCCAGAGCTGATAGTAAACGTGGTTCTTTAAGATTAGGTCCTGGCGAAGCAGGTGCAAAATATCTTTTACTACATTCAACTGGCGAAACGAAAACAGGTCGATTGCTAAAAATAACAGAAACTGGGCCGCGAGTATTTTCAAAACAGACATTAATAAATAAAGGATATCCATCTAATCCTTCACAAAACTATTATTTAGTATATAAAGTTCGAGAGCTTACAGATATTGAGTTAAAGAATCAGGTGTGGGATATCACTAAACTAGATAAATATAGAAAAGGTCGAAGTTCTGCTTTACCATTTTCTGTTACTATGTCAGAATTAATGAGAACAATAATAAAATAGCATGCATACCTTTCGCAGCCATACACATTGCCAAGTCGCTCAAAAATGCCGATTTACAGACCAAAACTTGTCAAAGAGTATGACTGCCCAAACGCACGGGGTGTTTGCCGTTCCTGATAAAACAAAAACAGTGCTAAATTGATACATAAGTGATTGGATATGAATAAAACCCAGCACCTAACAATTTATAAAAATAATAGCCGAAATAGTAGTAAATTAAAGGATTGTAACCCGCTTCAACTTCGTTATAACTTGAAAGGGATTAGCTCCGAAATCGGCAACTAAAACATATCATAACCTTTAGCGTTTATTGAAAAAAATGATGACATAAAACAAGATATTAACTTAATATTAAGATGATATGAAAAAAGTAACAGTTTTATTTTCGGTAGTGATGTTGGGTATTCTCATCATCATAAGTAGTTGTAAAAAAAATGATGACCCTGATCCTGTTGAAAGGAGTAAATGCGCCTGGATTGTTGGTGCGGAGGACAGTACAGGATATGGCATGATTCTCTATTCGGCTGATGCCGGGGAAACTTGGGTAAGGCAAGGACAAGGTTCGACTGCCCTGCAAGGTATTGATGTGGGGGATATTTGGGCGGTGGATGAAAATAATGTATGGGCAACCGGAACCAATAATGTGATCTTACGAACCACAAATGGTGGCCAGACGTGGTCACGGGTACAAGCACAAGTAAATAACGCAAACTCGGAACTTGTGTCTATATCTATCGTGAATAATACCAATATATGGATCAGTGGCGGTAACGGAACAATCTATAACTCGGTCGATGATGGAAGTACATGGACCATGTTTGATACAGCTTTTTTTCACAGTGGGGGAATGCAAGGAATCTGGGCAATTAGCCCTAATAAAGTATATGTAGTTGGAGGAGTTAAAGCTAGAGGTGAAAGAGGTTATATTGCTTTTACTCTGGATGGTGGTACTACTTGGGATTCAGTCGTTCCTACAAACAACTACAACAAAAGCGAATGGATCGGTGTAACCGCTTCCGGGAATACCATTGTTGTTTATGGTGGGCAGTCACACTACATGGTCAGCACCGATGGTGGAACAACATGGAAGAATGATTCAGTTCTTGGTGTCGTAGGAGGTGGTCGCCCAGCCGATATCAATCATCTAATCATGCTCGATTCGCAAACATGGTGGGGAGCGTTTGATGAGGGTCATATTTGCCTTACTACAGATGGAGGATCAACCTGGACTTTACAGCAAACAAGCATGGGAGGTTTCTATCTGATTGGAATTGATGCCTGGGACAGCGAGCTGGCATTGGTAGTAGGAACCTCAATATCATGGCCATTGCAAGGACCCCTTCTAAGAACTACCAATGGAGGAACTCTGTGGGAAATAAATCATATGTACAACTCCACTTTAGGAAAAGTCTCTTTTATTAAGCAATAGTATCTTTCCATGCATTTATCAACTACTTGCTGAGATTTTCCTGATTATCATTATAATGAAATGAAATTTTTTAAAAAAGAAATTAATACACAACAGCAGCTAACAAAAAATATAGTGCATTTGGCAGATGGTGCTAAAAATGAAAGTAGTAGCAATAAATATACATAGTAATAATTTGAAAGATTGGTGTTCCAAAATGCCCAACTTATTATATTGCCATCCGTTGGTACATTAAAAACAACAACATTTGAATAAACTAATACAGTTTTGCATTTAGATATAATACTGATCCAAAATGTTGTAAAGAAAATTCATGAATTTTCTCTAAGATTTATATTTCAACCACTTCCACAATTCTTTATAATTAACTTTTTTGCCATACATTAAAATTCCTGTGTGGTAGATTTTTCCTGCCATCCAGGTTGTTCCTATAAATCCGAGAACCAGCACTATTGAAAGAATAATACCAATCAATTGAAGCAGTGATAATATATGCAGAAATAAAACATGCTACTTTTGTACTATTCAAACTCACGGATTATTCCGCCGGTGATTCGTAACAAATCGGTATTCGATTGTACCACATTGTATATGGCTCTGAATTTTGCAATGGCCGCATTCATATAAATATTCTGAACATCACGATAGTTAAATGAGTTTATTGATCCGTTTTTAAACTTGGCTTTTGATAGCTCCAGATTTACCTTTGCTGCATTTAATTTTTCATCAGCCAGCTCAAGAATTTCCTTTTTCACAGTGTAGTTGCTATACAACTGTAGTAACTGATTATCCAGGCTATGCTTTATTTGAGTGGTTTGGATTTGTACTGTTTCCTCATTGATTTTAGCAATCTGAACACTCCGTTTACGAACACCTCCGTTAAAAATATTAAACGACAAATTTACACCAACATAGGCATCTGAGTAATTTCTGACATTATCAGGAGTATTACCAGAATAAAAATTACCAAAATCCGTATTACCAATTCCTGTACTTAAACTTAATGAAGGATAGTAACTGCTTTTGGCAAGTGATGTTTCTTTTTGAAGCAGACTTTGGTATAAATACTGATTTTTCAGAGTTTGGTTGTTGGACATTAGTTTCTCAGATAGGTCTGTAAGATTGTAATTGGGAGTATTGCTTTCAAGGGGAGTAGTTAGATTCCATATGGAATTATCCTCAACAGCAAGAATGAAATTTAATGTTCGAACCGAATTTTCATAATTCACCTTTTGCTGAAGATAATTCGATTGATCCTCAAGCCAAGAGTTTTTAGCCTGTAGACTTTCGTAAGTCGTACTTACTCCAAGGTCTTCGCTATCCTGAGATCTATTATATCTGTCTTTCGATAAATTTGCCAATTCTTGAAAAACATCAACCATTTCATTTTGCAAGATGGAATTATTATATGCAACAATTATATTTTGAATAGTTGATTCAACCAATATCACAGTATTTCCCTGTGACTGTTTCTCAAATTCTTCAAATTTCTGCTTAGTAATTTTAGCCGCAAATCCATTGAAGAAAACCCAATTTAGATTCAGATCAGGCGAAAGAGTTTGTGTACGATAATTCTCATTATCGTTAATATTGTAGTTTTCACGTCCACTTAAAGTGAAGTTAACATTAGGCATAATACTGGTATTTCCCCATGTATTATTTATGGAAGCTACTTTTTCACTTTTTCTGATAATCTGAAGATCATAGTTATTCTTAAGACCTATTGCAATTGCTTCCGACAACGACAGATTATTTTGAGCGTTTAAATTAATTACAGTTAGTACAGCAATTAACAACGTTATTATTTTTAGATTTTTCATTTTAGTCAAATTTTTTAGCCATGTTTTTATTTAACACTTTCTCGATATTGGCATTTATCACAGCTGTTTCAACTGATTCTGGAGTAATCTCTATTTTTGAACCAAAGCTTCTGACATAGAAAGTTGTCTTGTTAGTAATCACAACTATAACAGGAAGAATAATCAAGATAAAAATAGTTCCAAATAGAATACCATACGCCAAAGCAATTGCCATTGGAATAAGCATGCGTGCATCAGGACTGTTTTCCAGGATAAGTGGCATAAGTCCTGCTGTTGTTGTAATTGTTGTTAAAAATATTGCTCTGAAACGCGATACACCTGCATTCTTCACTGCATCCAATACTTTCATTCCATTTTCGAGATTCTGATTGTATTTACTCATGAAAACAATGGCGTCATTAATTATAACTCCTGACAAGGCTACCATTCCCCAAAGGCTCATCATCGAAATAGGTTGATCATGGATGCCATGACCCCATATTGCTCCAATAAATCCCAATGGAATCATTGCAATAACAAGCAATCCCTGACGGAATGATTTAAAATAAATCATGATTATCAGAATGATAATTAAGAAAGCCAACCCGAAATAGAGCATCATGCTTCCCATTTGTTCGCTAGTGTCTTTTTGTTGTCCCTGATGCATATAAGTAATATCTGGATGATTTTCCATAATAACGGGCAATATTTCTACTCCGATATATTCCAATAAATCAGGCACCGACTGGTTCTGATTCTGTTGGTATGCATCAACCCTTATTTCACGTTTTCCGTTAAAATGGTTAATGGTGCTCAAGCTTCTTGCTGTTGATATTTCTGCAACCCTTCCCAAAGGGAAATTACCTCTGGCTGTGTGAATTAGCATATTCTCCAGTTGTCCTATATTTTCACGATTTTCACGTGAATAACGAACATAAACCCATATCTCATCTTTGCCTTCTTGTATGCGTTGCGACAGTCCTCCGTAAAATCCTTGACGAACTTCCTTCATGAGCGATTGTGTGGTTAAACCAAGTGCATAGGCCTCAGGTTTTAGTTTTAAGCGAAGTTCCTGACTACCTATCTGACTATTGTTGGTAATATTGTAAAGAGATGGCAATTTTTCTAATTCGCTTTCCAATTCATTTTTAGCAATTTCCAGTTCATCTGGATCATAACCCAACAAGCTAATTGAAACAGGTGCTCCAAAACGATTGGATGCTCCCACAGCAAATTTATATGCTTCCGGAATTTTGCCAATTTTCTTTGCGATTGCTTTTTTAAGAATTTCATCTGAAACCTTTGTGCCTTCAAGCGAATTTAGGAAAACCCTGATTAATCCTGCATTAGTTCCATTTTCTGTTCTACTGAAAGAACTTCCCATACTTACATTCATTGATGAAATATATGACATGGTATCACCGTTTTGTTCCATTATCTCACGGTTTACTTCCCAAACTTCTTCTTCAATAAAGAATAATTTTTCCTTGGTTATTTGTTCGTTTACACCAGGTTTCAAAGCCAAATCGATGGTAAACATATCCGATGGCGCCGGTGGAAAAAAGGTAAAGGCAATCTTGCCTCCTACCACAAGACCAATAGTCAAAATAAATAAGGCCGTTACAATTGCAATGGCTAATCCCTTCTGTTTTAGAATACGATTTAAAAAGGGCAAATAAACTTTATCTCTCAATCCAAAAATCATTTTGTCGAGTACTATACGAGTTTTGCCATATACAGACTTCTTATTCAGCGGCTTAAGAACTTTGGGATTTGCCAGGTGACCCGGTAGTACAAACATTCCTTCCAAAAGTGAAAATAGTAGAGCAAGGACAACCACCAAGGCCATTTCATACATCATCTCCATTTGACCTTCAATAAAAAAGAGTGGAGTAAATGCAATAATGGTTGTCGCAACAGAAGTAATTACAGCAGGTAATACTTCCATTGTTCCGTCGATGGCAGCACGTCGTGGCGATTTTCCCATTTCAAAATGAGTGAAAATATTTTCCCCGATAACAACACCATCATCAACTAGAATACCAATGATTAAGATCATGCCAAACAAAGAAATTAAGTTAATGGTAACACCCATAAGACCTGCCACAATAAACATCCCCAAAAAGGATGCAGGTATTCCCCATGCCACCCATAACGAAAGACGAAAATTTAGCAACAAAGAAAGAAGAAAAACTATCAAAATAATTCCAAATAGTCCATTGTTTATTAAAATGGAAAGTTGTCCATCGATGAGGCTAAGAAAATCCATTTTCACATTAAGTTCATAATCTTCATGTGTTGCATTAAATTCTTTGATGTATTTATTTAGTTCAACAGAAATGGCTTTCAGGTCTTCCGACATGAGTTTTTGAATCATGAAAGTTACACTGGGTTTTTTGTCGGAATAACCATTGGTTGGATCTTCCGGAACCTGAAGTGTTACTGTTGCCACATCACCAATTTTCACAATCTGCCCATCAGTATTAGCTTTTAGTACAATTTGTTTTATGTTTTCCGGATCAACCGAACGTTGCCGGCTTAATACTTTAATTTGTTCACGTGGACTTCTGATTGTTCCTCCAGAAATATCAATATTATTTAGAGAAATAGCATTCTGGATATCAGTAAAAGTAAGGTTGTAACGGCGCATCTGTGTTTCATCTAACTCAATTGCCAATTCCAGATTACTTGGTACACCAAATATGCTAATTTGAGAAATTTTGCCAGTTGCCAACAAATCATCCTCAATACGGTTTGCCATACTATTCAGTGCAAGAATATCATCCGATTCAGATGACAATGAAAAGAACATACCCATGTCCTTAGCCCGGTTTTTTGCAACAGTTGGCTTTTCTGCGGCTGCCGGAAAGTTTGAAATTCCATCTACAGCATTTTTAACATCCGACAGGAGTTCGTCCATATCGTAACCATTAAGGGCCGTAACAGTAATACTTGCTGAACCTTCGTGCGAACTTGAGGTAAATTCTTTAATTCCAGATATCCCACGGATATTATTTTCCACCAGAGCTGTAATACCTTCATCCATTTCCTTTGGAGTAGCTCCGGGATACATAACAGAAACAGTAATAACTTTTGATTCCCTCAATGGAAAAGTTGCCTTTCGCATATTCATAAGCGAAATACCCCCTAGAAGTAAAAAAATGAGGATAACCATTTTCCCGTAAAAGGGATATTTTACAAATTGTGTTATTATATTTTTCATTATTTACATATTTATAATCAAGAACCAAAAATTTACAATTTACCAAGAACCAATAAGCCGACACTATCTGGACAAATACTTAATGCTTGGATTAATTGAGGTCAGCGATTCGGTAACTATGGTTTTTTTGGAGTCGATTCCATCAATAATTATCATATCATCAAGAACACGAACTATTTCTATTTTAGTTTTTAGGAGTTTGTTGTTGGCAAGTTCGTACACAAAATAATCATCAACCAATGCTTCGCGAGGAATTTCAAACCCGGAAATTTTCATACTATTAAATTTTACATCAACATACTCACCTTCAAGTAATTTACTATTTTTTGTGGCAATATATGTTAGGTAAACATAAACAGATTGAGTTGCCTCATCCACAAAACTTGAAATCCTGGAAACCTTGGTAGTTTGTTCTATTCCACGATTATCAGTAATAATTACTTCTTCACCTTTTTTTATCCAAACCAAATCCTTTGGAAATACAGGAACAACAACTTCCAATTTATCGGATCTGATTATATTTGCCAACTCGGCTCCCGGACTAGCAACAGCGCCTATCTCCTTGTTTACCGATTTAAAACTTCCGGTAAAAGGAGCACGGATAGTGTAGCGTTTTAGCTTTATCTGCTGCTGTTTCAAGTTATAATAACTTGTAAGTACATTGTTGGAAGCAAGGAATACTCTCTCTTTATCGGAATTGATTTTGGGTAATTCAGGTAGGGATTTTTCAGGATCAATAGCATTAAAAAAAGTGATCCATTTATCATATTGTTCTTTATAATCTACCTTTAAGTCAGGAAGAATTTTTGAAACTGTTTGCAGAAAACTACTCTTTCCTGATTTCAACGCTGCCTCAACATCTTCGCTGTAAATTTTGATAATTATATCGTTCTTATTAAAACTTTCACCTGTCTTGAACCTAACATCACCTTGCATTATTCGGCCTGTAACTTCCGAAGCCAAAGAGATTTTGTCAAAAGCGGTGATACGTCCACGATAAACCATGTCGGAATTCACTTCAGTAATTTCACCTTTTTTGGTTTTTACATACATGATGTTCTCCTTATTATTATTTTTCTGAGGTGCAGGTTTAGCATTAATAAGGTAGGCTGAAAATACTATTGCAAGAAAAATAATTACCAGACTTGCTATTCCGTATAATATCTTTTTTTTCATTTTCAAATATTTTTGTTTGCTATTGGTTCATTTAAAATCAGTTGCAAAAGTGTTATATTTTATACTAGAAATAAAATATAATGAACCAAAGGAGGCAATTTTTGAACAAAGCTGTGTTTTAAGCTAATAACAGTAAATCATTACGGTTGTTCGATCTAAAAAGCCGTTTATAAATGAATAGCTTACTTTTGTTTAAAGTATTTTTTTATATGTGTATGTGTGAATATTTTTGCCTCTTAAAACAATATTTAATATGAGTGTTTCGAAAAGAAAATCATGGATTGCTATAGGATTTTGGATATTTCTATTCTTTATGCATTTTCAAATGGGTAATTTCTTCCAACCATGGAATTATGCAATTATTTCTGCAATTTTTAATACAGCCACAATAATTATATTGTTCTACCTAACCGTATTATATTTGTTTCCAACGTATTATGATCAGGGTAAGAAATATTTTATTGTTTCATCAATAATGATATTAATATTAGGAGTTGGTTTTACCTTTATTGACATGGAATTAATACCGGAATATAAAAATATTGACCATGACAAACCTCCAACTCAGTTTCATTTTGCCAGATATATTATGTCAATGGCATTTACCTTTTTTGTTGGAACAGCCATAAGTCTGATGGAACAAACGACAAAAATGAAAGAAACCGAGAAACTGCTTACAGAGGAAAAACTGGAATCTGAACTTAAACTCCTCAAAGCTCAAATAAATCCACATTTTATATTTAATGCACTTAATAATATTTATTCACTAACCTACATGCAATCGCAAAAGGCTCCTGAAAGTGTATTAAAACTATCGGAAATGTTGCGTTATGTTTTTTACGATTGCAGCAAAGACCGGGTATCTCTGTCTGCCGAATTAAACTATATCGAAAATTTCAATGCTTTTCAGCAGATGAAATCTGAGTATGAGCAAAATATCGAACTTAAAATGGAGAAAGGTCTTGGACATATTGAAATTGCACCTATGCTTTTTATTCCATTCTTGGAAAATGCATATAAATATAGTCGCATTGAAGAAAATGAAGATGCATATGTGAAAATTCTGATTTCCAGTGATAATGGCAAAGTGCTGCTAAGTATTAAAAACAGTATATCTCAAAATGTAAAATCAACACATGGTAGTGGAATCGGAATAAAAAATGTGAAACACCGTCTTGATATTATTTATCCGGGAAAACATGAATTAATTATTGATGAACAAAGTGATTTTTTTAGTGTAGATTTGATAATTGAAAAATAGTTGATTATATAACAGATTGTAAGAATCTGTATAAAAATAATAAAAACCTTAAGTAATGAAAATCAGATGTCTTGTTATTGATGATGAACGCTTGGCGAGAAATTACTTAAAAAACTATATAAGCAAGGTTCCTGAGCTAGAGTTGGTAGGCGACTTTAACTCCCCACTTAAGGCTACTGAATTAATTAAATCAGGAAATATTGATTTACTATTTATTGATATCCAGATGCCAGATATTACTGGTGTTGATTTTGTTAAAAGTTTGAGCAAAAAACCGGAAGTTATATTTACCACTGCTTATCAGGAATATGCACTGGAAGGATTTAACCTGAGCGCGGTTGATTATCTGCTAAAGCCTTTCTCTTTCGAACGATTTTATCAGGCAGTAATTAAGGTTGTCGACAAATTTGAAAGCAAGCAAATTGTAGATGATAATGAACCCTCCCCCCATCATCCACAAACTTCTTACACCGATAATTACCTAACCATCAGGGCAGATCGTAAATTTTATAAAATTAACTTCGATGATCTTGTTTATATAGAAGGTCAGAAAGCATATGTTACTTTCCATACTAGCATCAAAAATATTACAGCTCTGGCTTCTTTAAAAGAATTGGAGGAGGCACTACCTAAAAATCAGTTTATACGCATCCATAAATCATACATTGTTGCAATACAGGAAATCCTATCGTTAGAAGGGAATCTCATAGAAGTCTTTAATACCAAACTTCCGGTAGGTAAGAATTACAAAGAAAATGTGATGAAAATTTTTGGAGTTTGGAGACGTTAATTTCCAGTTTTAATTTGGTTTATTTGGAAAGTTGGTATGTAACTAATATTTAAATCAACAATTGTAAATTTATTAGTTGGATTAAAACCAATTTCTACAAGAGAATCTAACAGAAAATTATCATTTTGTCAATCCGATAACGACACTTATTTGACATATTATTTTTTGGACTAATTGGAATTGATATAATTCAAATCCGAAATATTGTAAAGAAAATTCATGAATTTTCTCTAAGACTTATATCTCAACCATTTCCACAATTCTTTATAATTAACTTTTTTGCCATACATTAAAATCCCTGTGCGGTAGATTTTTCCTGCCATCCAGGTTGTTACTATAAATCCGAGCACCAGCAAAACCATTGAAAGAATAAGATCGAAAGCCGGAACACCAAACGGTATTCTTACCATCATAATTATTGGTGATGTAAGTGGGATAATTGATAACCAAAATGCCAGAGAGCCGTCAGGATTTTGAATTATCGTCTGAGCCATAACAATAGCAAATATTAACGGGATTGTAATTGGAAGCATAAATTGTTGTGTGTCGGCTTCGCTGTCAACAGCAGAGCCAATTGCTGCAAACAAGGCTGCGTAAATTAAATATCCGAAAAGGAAGAAAAAAACGAAAGAAAGAATAATTTCCGTAAAGTTAATCGAAAAAATTGCTT
>Ga0307991_1001137_pt1 | contig 18893 bp, 22 predicted proteins | sample EllFjometagen131_FD_203146 | JGI IMG/M metagenome (GOLD analysis project Ga0307991, IMG submission 203146) | Marine microbial communities from Ellis Fjord, Antarctic Ocean - #131 | ecosystem: Environmental > Aquatic > Marine > Unclassified | place: Southern Ocean | collected 2014-10-08 | reverse complement strand
TCTAAGAAGCAAATTAAACAAATTGAATATCTTTTAAACTCCAGACCAAGAAAAAGACTTGGCTGGAAGACCCCTTATGAGGTATTCTATAAAAAGACAGGTGTTGCACTTCAACATTGAATGTACACTGATTAAACTTGACATACACATAATAATGTGATTCAATATGGTATTGATTTGTAAATTAAAAATAGAATATTAACTAAACAAAAAAAGGAGACACAGTGAAAAAACTATTAAGAGTAAAAAAACTACTAAGCTTTATTGCTGTTGTTGTAGTAATAATTGTTTTGTCTGGATGTCAATCCAGTGGAAACAAAGAAATATCTTTGAAAGAAAAAGTGGACAATTTAACTATTGTTGCCACGAATGGCCAGGCAACAATTGCCCAAGCTCAAGACATTTTTTCTTGGATTGATTTAGACTTCAAAAATTGGAATTTGGATAAACCAAACCAAAAAACACCAGAAATAAAGACTCAGGTGCATGAAATGGTACAGAATGCTAATTTTAAGCAAATGTTTAGTTCACTTAGTAGTGATTTAGATAGGCTTTGCTTGACTCAGAGTCAGATTATTGAGTTTTGTAAAAAATATCCAAGCCACTTAAGTCAGGACTGCTGGGCTACTTTCTTTTTATTCAAAATCAACAATCAATACTTCGTCGCTGATGTATTTATAGATTCCGATGGTCTGAATATCTTTGTCTTCCATTTCAAGCTTGACTGGATCTGGAGTGGTGGACATCGTCATCGCTTGGTCATTCCGCAAATGAAAGTTTAAACCCTTAAAACTTATATCTCTTGGATTCTTAAAGCTTTAGCTTTTAGAAAACCAAGGGATTTTTTATTTTCATCACTTTCTCTATATTGTCTTGACTCTTGTCAAAAAAAAATATTTTTGATACTATCTAGATAATTCCTTAGGCTGAAAAAGCCTTTTTGTTTGAGGAAAAAAGGCGCCTATAGCTCAGTTGGTAGAGCAGCTCCCTTTTAAGGAGACGGTCGTGGGTTCGAATCCCCCTGGGCGCACAAAAAAACTCGGTTTCAACCGAGTTTTTTATTATTTCAACTTTTTCTTATTATTAATAATTTTACTGACTCCGCTCAAATTTTCAGCCCTAACACTAAACCAGTCCCAAGCATATCTTAACTTTCCCTCAGCTGCACCTGGATGATGAAAATCGCTACCACCACTAACAATCGCTCCCGTTCGCCTCACTAAAGACATTAAGCGCATGGTATCATTATAAGAATGATGAGGTGATAATAATTCAAAACCATCGATGCCAGCCTCCATTAACTGCTCAACTAAATCACTACATATCTTATTATTTAAAGCGGGATGGCAAACGATTAACTGTCCACCGATTTGCTGGCGCATTTGTAAAATTCTAGTCAAGCCAATGCGAGCATCATGTAAACGTAAACCTTTTTTAGGATAAAAAACAATAACGAATAACATCACCTGCACGCATTACATTTAAATTCAAAGCTTTTTTAATTTTATTTTTATTAGCCAGAATCGCTAAAATAGCATCAGCCAGATGATTAGTGGGCAAATAATCAGGATATTCTTTTATAAATTTGCCTAAATTAAAATGCAGACCCAAGTGACGCAAACGTAAAGTTATTTTTTTAACAAAACGACGTCTTCTAATATAAGTTGCTTCCAGCATTTTTAAGAATTCTGGTGCTTCTGAATTATAATTATACCAAAGTAAATTAAAAGTTTTTTGCTTATAACTAACATAAAGTTCAATGCCCGGAATTGCTTTAATACCATAACGCAGACAAGCCTTCTTAAATTCTGCTTGCCCGGCAATGGTATTATGATCAGTCAAAGAAACCACTTCAATACCATAACGATGTAATAATAAAGCTAATTTACTGGGCGAATAATAGCCATCGGAACAAGTCGAATGTATTTGTAGATCAATTTTCATAATAATATTAATATATACCCTTGAACTCCAGCTCACAAATATTGCCAAAATTTTAAAAATAATATATCATCATATTATCGCCGCCTTAGCTCAGTTGGTCAGAGCAGCTGTTTTGTAAACAGCAGGTCGTCGGTTCGAACCCGACAGGCGGCTCCATTATTTAAAAATCGCTTAAATTAGCGATTTTTTTATTTAATAAAAGAATAAGTATGCTAATAGTTGACCAATCTACAAAAATAAATAACAAATTTGAATTAGTGAGTATAAACCGTGTATAAAAAGTTAATAAACTAAACTTGAATAATGCACCACAATAAGATAAGATTAAATAACAATAACTATAAAAATATGGCCACTGATAATAATTTGATTGCCAAAATACCACCGCACAGCCTGGAAGCCGAAGAATCGCTCTTAGGCTGTCTTTTAATTGATAAGGATGCCATTATTAAAGTGGTGGACATGATTTTGCCCCAAGACTTTTATCGTCAAAGCAATCAGAAAATTTATGAGGCGATGCAAGAACTATATAATAGCCAAGAGCCAATTGATATCATTACTCTAGCCAACAAACTTGAAGATAAGAAGCAATTAGTTGATACTGGCGGTCGTACTAATTTAGCTAAGCTTTCTAATACTGTGGCTACTGCCGGTAATATTAATCAATACGCCAGCATTATCCAAAAAAAAGCGACTTTAAGGCGCTTACAACAAGCGGCCGCAGAAATTACTAACGCCAGCTTTGAAGAGGGTCGTGATATTGACGAAATTTTAGATGAAACTGAAAAAAAAGTTTTTGGCGTCTCCCGTAAATATTTAAAAAATGCTTTTCTACCAATTGATGGATTATTGGCCAATGCCTTCGAAAGAATTGATGAACTCCATAAGCACGGAAGTAAGCTTCGCGGCTTAAGTACTGGCTTTACCGATTTAGATGCACTTTTAGCTGGCTTACAAAAATCTGACTTAGTTATATTGGCCTCTCGTCCCAGTGTCGGTAAAACATCACTCGCTCTAGACATTGCTCGCCAAGCCGCTATTCGTAATAAAGCTGGTGTCGGCATCTTCTCTTTAGAAATGGGCAAAGAACAATTAGTTGATCGCATGCTTTGTGCTCAGGCTAATGTTAACTTATGGAAAATGCGTACCGGCCATTTATCAGACAAAGAAGATGATAATGATTTTACCAAGATCGGCAAAGCCATGGGGGAGCTGGCAGAAGCTCCTATTTATATTGATGACTCCAGTACTCTTTCGGTTATGGAAATTAGAGCTAAGTGCCGTCGTTTACAAATGGAAAAAGGCTTAGGCTTAATTGTGATTGACTATCTCCAGTTAATGGAAGGACGAGGACGCTTCACCGATAATCGTGTGCAAGAAATTGGTGAAATTAGTCGTGGTTTAAAAGGTATCGCCCGTGAATTAAATATTCCCGTACTAGCCTTGGCTCAGCTATCCCGTGCCGTTGAAGCTACTACTCCAGCTATTCCTAAATTATCACATTTACGTGACTCTGGTTCAATTGAACAAGATGCCGACGTCGTTATGTTTATCTACCGTAAAGCAGCTGATCGTAGTTACAACCCTAACGATTTACCGATGGATGAAAGATATAAAGCTGAAATACATATTGCTAAACACCGTAACGGACCAACTGGAAAAATCGACCTTTTCTTTGATGAAACTACTGCCAGTTTCCGTAATATGAGCCAACAGCCTCCAACTCCATAAAAAATTAAAAAATTAATCTAATATTTTATGTTTAACAAACTCAAACAATTTAAAGATTTACGCAGTCAGGCTAAAACTATGCAAAGTGCTTTAGCTGAAGAAAGTGTCACAGAAGAAAGAAATGGCGTTAAATTAGTTTTAAATGGAAATTTAGAAATTATTGAATTAAATCTTAACCCTGAATTAAGTATTGAAAATCAAACCAATACTTTAAAGAGCTGTTTTAATGACGCTGTTAAAAAAGCTCAGCGTTTAATGGCAAAAAAGATGAAAGAAATGGGCAACTTCCCTGGCTTAAGCTAAATTTCTTAACAAACAATGAAATATCCCGCTTACATTCAAGAATTAATTAATCTCTTTGGCAAATTCCCCAGTGTTGGACCAAAAACAGCCGAACGCTATGTTTTTTATTTATTAAAACAAGCTCCTCAACAAATACAAGCCTTGGCTTCAGCTTTAGACGAATTACCTGACAAGATCAAACGTTGTTCGCAGTGTCAAACCTATAGCTCAAACAACCCCTGTGAAATCTGTGCGGACAAGAATAGAAATCATCAATTACTCTGCATTATCGAAAGAAGCCAAGATCAAAGCGTAATTGAAAAAAGTCAGCAATTTAATGGCACTTATTTTATTCTTGGCGGTCTCTTAAATACCTTAGAAAACATCGGTCCCGAACAGCTACCCTTTAAAGAATTGAGACAATTAATTAAAGACAAGGAAATTAAAGAATTAATTATTGGACTTAACTTTAATTTAGAGGGAGAAAGCACTGCTCTATACTTAAAAAAAATATTTCCCGATTTAAAAGTTACGCGTCTAGCTCGCGGACTACCAGCCGGCTCTGACCTAGAGTATGCAGATGAACTCACCCTGGCCAATGCCTTAAAATATAGAAACACTTTATAATCACTAAAAAAAAGGAGGAAAAATGGTACCTTTAACAATTATAGGCTTATTTATCCTCGGTCTTTGTAATCTAAAATTCCGAGAATTAGCCTTCACGCTCATTTTCCTATTATTATTCAATGGACGCTTCAGACGCTTATTATTCAAGATAAGTAAATTGTTCATCTTTGGCTTACGCAAAAAGAGCAACCGCAAAAACGCTTTCCGTAATAGCAAGAGACTACTAAAAGTAATAGGAATAACATAAAAAATCCGCTTCTTAATAAACGGATTTTTAAATATATTTTGATAATGAAAATTAAGCAATGCTCAAAATTTTAACCGTAGTCTTCAACTGACGATGACCAACTGTCTTTTTATAACGAGTTTTGCTCTTATACTTAATCACCAAAACTTTATCCTGCTTAGCTGTCTCTACAACTTCAGCGGTAACTTTTTTACCCAGAGAGGGAGCACCAACTTCAACGTTACTAGCATCACTTTCGGCCACTAATAAAGTGTCAAATTTTACCTTTTCTCCGGCCGCCAATTCCAACTTTTCCACTTTAATGGTTTCACCTTCCTTGACCTTATATTGTTTGCCACCAGTGGCAATCACTGCGATCTTCGCCATACATTTAATATTAGCAAAATTATTAGAAAAAATCAGACTTACGCTGATTTACCCTTCAATAGTATCAAATATTTGAAAAATGTCAATAAATAGGATAAGATGAAGTTATTATAAATAGTTAAAAGTCTAAATATGCCAAAATTCATTATTAACGGCGGCAAAACCTTAAGTGGAAAAATTGCCGTTAGCGGCGCTAAAAATTCAGCTTTAAAAATTATCCCAGCAGCCTTGTTGTCAACAGAACTGCTCACTATCAAAAATCTGCCAGAAATTGAAGACGTGGAACGCTCTTTTGAAGTCTTAAACGATTTAGGAGCCAAGATCATTCATCGAGGTAGTGAGGCAACGATTGATACAGCCGGATTAAACAACACTGAATTAAATGCCAAAATGGCGGATAAATTCAGGGGATCAATAATGTTTGTCGGCCCCATGTTGGCTCGTTTTAAAGAAGTTAAATTTCCTCATCCTGGCGGCTGTGTTATTGGTGCCGGTGGACGTCCAATTGATTTATTTCTTGAAGGCTACCGTGCTTTTGGAGCTGAAGTTGAAGAAGTTTCAGGCAAATACTACCACATCAAAGCAAATAAATTACACGGAGCTAATTATTTCTTTCCGCTTGTCAGTGTAACCGCCACTGAAAGCTTAATAATGACCGCTAGTATTATACCAGGCAAAACTGTCTTAAAAAATTGTGCTATGGAACCAGAAATAACCGCTCTCGCCAAATATTTAAATAGCCAAGGGGCTAATATTCAAGGAGCGGGCACCCCAACCATGATAATTGAAGGCCAAGAAAAGATTGGTGCCGGCACCTTTACAGTTATCCCCGATCGCATTGAAACTGGCTCATTTGTAATTATGGCTGCAGCCGCCAATGCTAATTTAGAGATTATTAACTGCGACCCCGAACACATCATGACCTTGTTGCAGATATTAAAAAAGATTGGTGTTAATTTCACTTTTGGTAAAAACTGGATTAAAGTTACATCTGGTAGCCGCCCTCTCCAGGCTCACGGAATTAGAACACATGAATATCCTGGTTTCGCTACTGACCTACAGTCCCCTTATGTTGTCCTAATGACTCAAGCCCAAGGAACAGCTTTGATCCATGAAACAATTTATAACCGCCGCTTAATTTGGACAGATATGCTTTCACAGATGGGAGCTAATATCACCATGTGTGATCCTCATCGCATTGTTACTCAGGGACCAACTAAACTCTACGGCAAACGTTTAATGAGTCCGGACTTAAGAGCTGGTATCGCCTTGGTTATTGCCGCTTTAATTGCCGAAGGGCGTACAGAAATAGATAATATTTATCAAATTGATCGCGGTTACGCTAAACTGGAAGAGAGACTACAAGCTATCGGGGCTGATATTGAAAGAGTAGAATAAAAATTATGCCTAAAAAAATTAGAGACTTTCTATTTATTGCTTTTATAGTCCTGTTTGTCATACTAACAGTGCTTATTTCTCTATACGCTGCTGGTTATAAACTAAATACAAAATGGCCACCACGCCTTGGACAGCTCGTGCAAAAAACAGGCATGCTTATTCTAGATAGCACTCCCAAAGGAGCCAATATCATTATTAACGGCGAAGAAAAAAAACAATCCTGGCTCATTGATATTGGCCGTAATAATGTCACCACCCCAACTAGGATTAAAAATTTAATTGCCGGGGAATATACTATCCGTTTAGAAAAAGAAGGCTACTGGCCCTTGGAGAAAAAGATTAAAATTGAATCCGGACAAAGCAGTTTTATTGAAGATGCTATTTTGTTTAAACGTTCAGCCCCTTTAAGACTAGCTCTTTGCGCCCCCCAAGAGATATCTTTAAGTCCAGATAAAAAAAATATCATTCTGAGTAAGGATGGACAAGTAATTAATTTAAAAAATGCCAGCACTAGCGCCATTACTATAACTAATGACAACAATATCCAGTGGTCAAAAAATAGCAACCAAGTTTTATTTGGAAACAAGTTAATTAATATTGATAACAGCAGCAGTAGTTATGATTTATCTGTTATAGGTAAAGCGGCTACTAATTTTTACTGGGATGAAACGAATAAAAAAATATACTACCAGGCTAACAGTGAAATTAATTGCATTATCACTGATAAAAATAACATCAGCACGATTTTAAGCGGTAGCGATTATACCGCTTACGCAATTAGAGATGATTTAATTTACACGGTTGAAAATATTTCTGGTCAAAATTATCTTCGTGTCTATGGTTTAGATAATAATATTCTAAAATCAAATACCTTTCTCGGTAATGGTGAATTTTATTTTCAACAAGATAATTATCATTTAAATCTGTACGATAAAAAACAACAAGCTCTTTATCTACTAAGTGATTATACCGACCAAACAATCATTAGCAAAATAAGACCGGTTATTAATTGGCAGTGGTTAGATAACGACCTCTTAATTTGGCACAACGACTTTGAAATATATTCATTGAACACAAAAAATAATAAGCAAGAATTGATATTAAGAGTAAGTAATTCCATCGTAAACATCGCCTGGAATAAAGCTAAAAAATATTTAGTTTACGCTAGCGACACTCAAATAAATTTAATTAATCTTAATCTTGATAAAAAAGAACCAATTATACTGTTAACAGCCAATGAAATAAATAATTTAGTTTTAGATGAAAAGAATCAACTACTATATTTTTATGCTCAAATAAATCAAAAAGCTGGAATATATAAATTGCAGTTACAATAATACATATCTATTTATAAGGTTTAACTGACAAAAACAGTTGGCAATTTAGTCATTATATTTAAATCAGTTACAGACAAAAAAACTATCCTCGATGGATAGTTTTTTTTATTGATTACATTTACTTGAAGATAGTTTCTATTTTTTTACCTGAACTAATATATTCTACTTATTCTTCTGTAAATCTTTTAAAAATTTATCTAAATCGGCCCCAATTTCTTTATCTTTAAGACCAAACTTAATCGTTGCTTTAATAAAGTTTAACTTATTACCAGTATCAAGCCATTCACCTTCAATCTTTTTGCCATAAATAGGTTTATTCTGTTTTAACATTTCATCGTAAGCATCGGCCAATCTAATTTCACCCGATTTCCCTTTTTCCATATGGGATAAAACCTCAATAATATCAGGTGTAATAATATTAATACCAACCTGCACTAGGTTAGATGGAGCATCAGCTATAGCTGGCTTCTCTACAAACTTCTTAACTTCATAAACACCATCACCTAAATCTATTCCACCCATAACCCCAAACAGACTGAGATCTTTTTTATCAACTTCCGATAAACCAATAACTGTATCTCCATATTTTTCATAAGTTTCCATTACTTGAGTGACAGGAGAGATGGGAGCATCATAAAGAGTATCGCCAAACATAACTAAAACTGCCTCATCCTTTTCAATTAAATGAGCAGCGCATAAAACAGCGTGACCATCTCCCAACGGAATTGGCTGACGCACATAGGAAAACTTAGCTAAACTTTCAATGGCTTGCACCTTTTTGATTAAATCAAGTTTATTTTTCTCTACCAAAGTTTTTGACAATTCATAAGAATAATCAAAATGATCTTCAATTGCTCTTTTACCACGACCAGTAACAAAGATTATTTCTTCAATGCCAGCGGCAACCGCACTTTCCACTAAATATTGAATAACCGGCTTATCTACCACTGGTAACATTTCTTTAGGCTGAGCTTTGGTGGCCGGCAAGAAACGAGTACCAAAACCAGCGACCGGGAAAATTGCTTTCTTAATTTTTTGCATATACTTATTATTAAGAGCTGGCTATTATTAACGCCAACCCCATTTCTTAAAATATTTCCACCATGATTTAAGGTGTTCTTGAGCTATTTTATCAGAAAATATCGCTCTATACCAGGGCAAGCGGGCACTATCACGCATATGGTCATGAATTACCACTGCCAGTGGATTATACACAACTTTTTGACCACGTTTAACCGCTCGACGACATAAATCAACATCTTCAAAATACATAAAAAACCGGTCGTCAAATAAATTTCCTTCTTCCGACAATTCATTTCTTCTAAGAAACAAACAAGCTCCCAACAACCAATCAACTTCTTTAATCTCTGCATGACCATCTTTTTTCATTAAATAATTTTCTATAAAAGCGGGAAAGAAATTTCCAATCGCCGTGCGTCGTAATAGTGGTAAAAAAAGACTGGGATAACGAGCACAAGAATATTGCAAACTTTGGTCAGGATTTAAAAGTTTTGGACCAACTATTGCTACTTTTGGATTTGTTTTTAAATAATTATACAATATTTTAATTGCCTCCACTGAAAAAACTAAATCAGGGTTAGCAATTAAAATATATTTGCCCAAGCTTTCTTTAATACCTAAATTATTACCGCCACCCATGCCTAAATTTCTTGGACTAATAATATATTTAATTTTTTTGTGCTGAGCAACTAAATCGCTTAAATCTTCACCAGAATTATTTTCCACCACAATAATTTCATACTCAATCTCAGATAAATCAGCCACTGCTAAAGATTGCAAGCAATTAACCAGCTTGTTTTTACTCTTATAATTAACAACGATAATCGACAAATCCATATTATTGCTTCAATAGCTTAATTAATAGACGAGCGATAGAAAAATAGACAGAAAAAACAGGATTTACCCCATATTTTAACAAAGGGCTATCTATTTCCTGATAAGCAATCTTACCAGAAAATAAAGGTAATATTTTATAATCAGGAACCTTACGCAAATCCTGTGCTTGCTGTCTCGCTTTTAATAGATAAGACCAATTTTTAAGATTAAAAAAATAAGACCAGACTTTTCTTTTTTCTTTTAACCAACCAGAACGCCAAGAAAAATAAGTGGTACCTAATTCCATTAACAAAAGTGGTGGGAAAAATAATATTAAAGATAATAAGGAATAATTTTTCCAAGCAACAATTAAGCGATTACGCTCCAACCAATAAAACTTACTCACTGAACGACTAAACTCATAGTGATGATAGGCAATCGCTTTTGACGCCAATAAACACTGCCAACCAGATAGCCACAAACGCCAACCCAAATCCTGGTCTTCATTATACATCCAGAATTCTTCATCAAACAAACCAATCTTTTTTAAAGCTTCTGACTTCAATAAAACACAGGCTCCTGATGGATAAGCAATTTCGCTCAATTTCACCTGGCTCTCATTATATTTTTCACGATAAGCGCGACAATAACCGAAACCTAAAAAATGAGTCACATTCCCCAAACTATTTACTAATTCCCTATCCGGATCAAGCATTAAACGAGCCTGTACAGCACCAACCAAAGGATTATCCTCAGCAACACGTAATAGCTCCTTTAGGGCCTTAGAGTCTAGGAAGGCATCCATATTAAGCAATAGGATATATTCATAGCCCTCAGCCAACATTATCCTCATGGCATCATTATTGCCTTTGGCAAAACCATCATTATTTTGATTACAAATAATACGTGCTTCCGGCGCTTGTGCACGTAAATAAGCTTCGGATCCAGAACTACTAGCATTATCAACAATAAAAATATCAGCTTTAATTGTCGAGTCTAAGTGACGAAGCGACGTTAAACAAGGCGCTAAAAAACGCTGGGCATAATCTTTATAATTAACTAGAATAACACCAACTTTCATAAATTAAGCAAAAATTTTAACCAGCAAGCGCCCCAAGGGCCAAACAGTTTTTAATATACAATATTGCCAACGAGGCTGCCATTTGGCAAAATATTGCAACATTGAATCTTGAACATACTGTTGCTTATTATTAACTCCCACCTGATTGAAACTTTGACCGACATAATCCACACAACTAGTAACCGGAGTATACCAGACTTCCCCACCATTTTTATATACTTGCTTGCAAAAGTCAACTTCCTCGAACCAAATAAAATAGCGCTCATCCAAAAGAATGTCCGTAGCAGACATAATTTTTACACAAGCCTGACGATTAATCAGAAAACAAGCACCTCGGATAGAATCTACCTTCTGGGCACAACTATAATCAAACTTCTTACATAAATAAGCATCAATAATATGAGGAAAGAGGTGTGGCAGTTTTAAAACAACCGCTAATTGATCAGCTAATCTAGGAAAACGACGTATATGGGGCAATAGAGAGCCATCAGCAGTCTCCAGGCGACAACCAACCACACTCGCCTGAGAATTATCACCGGCCCAAGCCAATAAACGCTCAATGGTATGAGGAAAAACCAACATGTCGGGATTAAGCAATAAAATATAATTACCTTGAGCAATTTTAAGCGCTTGATTATTAGCTTTAGCAAAACCACGATTATCACGATTAACAATAATTTTTACACTCGGAAATTCGGTAGCAAGCATTTTCACGCTCCCATCAGCTGAATTATTATCAACGACAATTACTTCTGCCTGCAGATTAGCAATGGAGGGTAACAACGCAATTAAGTTAGCTCTTAATTTTTCCTTAACCTTCCAACTAACAATAATAATTGAAATATTCATATAATAGTCTAAACCTTTTTAATCTTAATCCATTTCATTCTGGTGCCACCACCATGAATAATTTCCACTCTTTTTTTGGGCACACCCAAGGAAGAAGCAATAAACTCAAGCACTTCATTATTTGCCTTCCCTCTTTCAGGGGCAGATTTCACTTTAAGCTTATAAGTGCCATCACTCAAAGATTCTTGCCATTCCGTCTTATTTGCGCCAGGCGAAACCTTAACTCTAAAAGTAGTTTTCCCCTTTTCTTTTATTTTTGCTTGTATTTCAGTAAAATCCATAATTATTACTTTAAAAAATGCACTAAATTATGGCTCTATTGTAGCCTTTTTACCCGAAAAAATCAATTTAAAAAAGATTAAAGACATCTTGTCAATATTTTATAAATCTCATATCTATACTACAATAAGAGTGACATTTAGATAATTATTTATATATTAAATTTATGAGTAAAGAGAATAATTATGTTCGTCCTTCTTGGGATGAGTACTTCATGAAAATTACAGAAATGGTTGGCTCTCGCGGTAGCTGTGACCGCGGACGTGCTGGCTGTGTTATCACCCGCGATCGTCGTATTGTCTCCACTGGTTACGTAGGATCTCCTACCGGTCTACCTCATTGTGATGAAGTTGGACATGAACTACACACCGTAACTAATACTGATGGCACCACCAGCAAACATTGTATTCGCACCATTCACGCCGAACAAAATGCAATCTGTGAGGCCGCGCGCATGGGAATATCTCTTGATAGAGGCACTTTATATTGCAAAATGACCCCCTGCTATACCTGTGCCAAGATGATAATTAATACCGGCATCCAAAGGGTTGTTTGTGCTCAAGATTATCACGGTGGAGAGCGTAGTAAAGAAATTTTTAAGGAGGCGGGCGTAGAGTTTGACCTTTTGTCCGAAAAAATTACTACTTATAAAGACATGAAATAATTGAAATCCATATGCAAACTTATTTAAATCTTTTACGCGATGTTTCTGAAAATGGTATTAGCAAAGACGATCGCACCGGCACCGGTACGACTAGCGTCTTTGGACGACAATCACGTTTTGATCTTAGTCAAGGTTTTCCTCTTTTAACTACCAAAAAAATACATTTAAAATCAATTATTTACGAATTACTCTGGTTTCTGCAGGGAGACACTAATATCAAATACCTAAATGATAACGGAGTAAGGATTTGGAATGAGTGGGCTGATGAAAATGGTGATTTAGGACCTATCTACGGCAAACAATGGACTGCCTGGGAAGCAAATAATGGCGAAAAAATTAATCAAATTTCCGAAGCAATTGAAATGATTAAACATAATCCCAGTTCTCGTCGTATTATTGTGAGCGGCTGGAACGTTGGCGACCTACGAGCTCTAATTTCTGGCAAAAAAACAGCCCCACCACCCTGCCACACTTTATTTCAATTTTATGTTGACGCCAATGACCGTCTCTCTTGTCAGCTCTATCAAAGAAGTGCTGATATATTCTTAGGAGTACCTTTTAATATTGCCTCCTACGCCCTATTAACCATGATGGTAGCCCAAGTAACAGGCAAAAAATTAGGAGATTTCGTTCATACTTTTGGCGATTTACATATTTATAATAATCATCAAGAACAAGTAAAAGAACAATTGAGTCGCAAACCAAGAGCCCTACCTCAAATGATTATTAATCCAGAAGTGAAAGATATTTTTTCTTTCAAATATGAAGATTTTAAACTGGAGGGATATGATCCATTACCAGGAATTAAAGCACCAATAGCAATATAATATTATGATACCAGTAACTCTTATCATGGCCATTACGGCCGATGGTAAAATAGCCAAAGATAAAGATCAACTCGCCAACTGGACAAGTAAGGAAGATAAACAACTCTTTGTTGAAACTTCCAAAGATTTTGGTGTGATTATGATGGGCGAAAATACTTTCAAAACTTTCCCCAAACCATTGCCCGGCAGGCTTAATCTTGTTTTTTCTTATAAAGGCGGTAAAGACATTGAAGGCCTACTTAAATGGGTCAAGGGCGAGCCAGAAGCAGTCTTGTTGGATTTAGAAAAGATAGGCTATAAAAAAGTTCTTTTGGGTGGTGGTGCTTTTCTTAACACTTTATTTTTAAAAAAGAAACTTATCTCCGAAATAATTATCAGTATTGAGCCAAAACTATTTGGCAGTGGCATTTCTTTATTTAGTGAAGAAATTGAGCATGATTTAGAGTTAAAAGAATGCCGACAGTTAAACGCAAATACAGTAATGCTTAAATATAAAGTAATTTACTAGTAAAAAATATGTCTAAAATTGTACTTGGCTTTGTTGGTAAATTAGCGAGTGGTAAAGCTGTTTGCCAAAAGTATATCAGTGACAAACAGAACGCTGGTAGTGCTAAATTTTCCACTTCCCTACGTGACATCCTAAATAGACTCTATCTGCCCATATCTCGAAAAAACATGCAGAACCTATCACTTGATTTAAGAACTCGTTTTGGTGGAGATATTTTAGCTAAAGTCATCGCAGAGGACGTAAAAAATAATCCCCACGAGATTGTGGTGATTGATGGAGTGAGAAGATTGAATGATATTAGTAGCTTAAAAGATTTACCTAATTTTCATCTCATCAGCATTGACGCCAATCCAGAGATTAGATATGAGCGCATGAAATTACGCAATGAAAACGAAGGCGATGCCGATAAAACTTTCGCCGAATTTGAAGAAGACAATAAACGGGAGGCAGAATTACAAATTCCTGAAGTGATGGCGGTAGCTAACTTTCATTTGGATAATGATAGCACCATTGAACAACTTTATACGCAGGTTGACAAAATCCTAGAAGAGATACAAGATTAATAAAAGACACAGCATTAGGAGGAGTGCTGAGGCTTGACCCTAAGGCACTCTTTTATTATCCTAAATATACATATTCATACACCGAGAAACTATGTCTAATTATTCAGGAAAATTTATCGTCATTGATGGCACCGATGGTAGTGGTAAAACTACTCAACTACAGCTTTTAGTTAGCAAACTTTCAGCTGAGCATTATGACGTGGAAATTGCTGATTTTCCTCAATATAACACTAAATCTGCCGGCATGGTAGAAGAATACCTATCTGGTAAATATGGTGGTGCTGACGATGTTAACCCCTATGCCGCCTCCATTTTCTATGCCGTTGATCGTTTTGATGCCAGTGTGCAAATTCGTGAATGGTTAAAACAAGGTAAAATCGTTATCTCTAATCGCTATATTTCAGCTAGTTTTGCCCATCAGGGTGGTAAAATAGAGAATCCTCTGGAACGTAAGCTATTTTTTGACTGGTTAAGTGAGATTGAATATAAAATTTTTAATATACCTAAACCAGATTTATCTCTAATTCTACATGTTGAAGCTGAAATTTCACAAAAGCTAGCTAAAGATCGTCAGCGTGAAGATTGGAAAGGTAAAACCAAAGACATTCACGAAGATAACTTACAACATTTGAAAAAAGCCGAACAAGCTTATCTTGATATTGCACAAAATCTTCCGGATTTTAGGCTGATTAAGTGTACCCGTAATGGCGAAATCATGAGTCGCGAAGATATTCATTATCTTATCTGGCTACACACTAATCGCATTTTAAGTGTTGGCAGTAGTTATAAAAAGCCTGATTTTCAAGCGATGAGCGATCTTTTAGTTGATAAAGGTAAACTTGGTCCGAGTCTACCAGAACTAGCAATTTCGGTTGAGCAAATGCCCAATCAAACATTAACCGCTAATCAAGAAAAAGCTTTAACTGCTCACCCCGAAGATGAAGATATTACAGAAACTAAAACATCAGAAAACACCAATATAAACCCTGAGGTTGACCAGGAAAATATAATTACTCAAAACGAATATCTAAAAGAAGTTGTGGTTGAACGTTTGCACCCAGAAGCCAAGTTACCTTTCCGCCCCTATTCTCATGACGCTGGACTAGATTTATATGCTGTCGAAGATTGTTCAATCCCGCCCTATGGACAAGACACTATTCCAACTGGAATTAAGATTGCCATTCCCATAGGCTACGCTGGTTTAATTTGGGATAAAAGCGGTTTAGCTAGTCAGGGCTTTACCACTATGGGCGGAGTTATTGATTCTAGCTATCGTGGTGAGATAAAAGTTGTTTTTAAGAATCTCAGTGAAGATATCTACAATATACAAGCCGGCCAAAAAATTGCCCAGCTACTAATTCAAAAAATTGATACTCCAATTGTTAAAGAGGGCAAAATTGAAGACAACAGTCTGCGTAACACAAACAGCTTCGGCAGCACCGGACTTTTCTAAGATTAAGGCCTTAAATTGGGGCTTTTTTCTTAATAAAACTAAAATACTTCCCTGAAAACGTATTTTCCAGTAAAATAAAGATATATGAAATATGATATAATTATCGGCTTGGAAATCCACGCCGAGCTAAAAACCAAGAGCAAGATGTTTTGTTCTTGTGATAATAATTCCGAAGGCAAGGCACCTAACACAACCGTCTGCCCCATTTGCTTAGGTCATCCCGGTACTTTACCTATACCCAATAAACAAGCAATTGATTGGACACTTTTAATTGGACTGGCTTTGGATTGTAAGATTAATAAAAATTCTAAATTTGATCGCAAAAATTATTTCTATCCCGACCTACCCAAAGGTTATCAGATATCTCAATATGACCAACCCTTTTGTTATCAAGGCAGTTTAGAGATTGGTAACAGAAAAATAGATATCACTCGCGTCCACCTAGAAGAAGATACTGGCAAATCTTTCCATCCCCAAGGTAGCAAAGATACTTTAATTGACTTTAATCGAGCTGGAACCCCCCTAGTTGAATTAGTCAGTGAGCCAGTGATTGCTAGTGCCGAAGAAGCAAAATTATTCTGCCAAGCCTATCAACGCGTTTTACGCTTCCTTGATGTCAGTAATGCTGATATGGAGAAAGGTGAAATGCGCTGCGAAGCTAACGTTAGTTTACAAAAAAAAGGCAGTTGGAAATATCGCAATGGCCTAATTATCGCTAAAAGAAAAACACCCTTAAATGCCAAGGTGGAAGTTAAAAATATTAATTCTTTCCGGGCGGTAGAAAAAGCAATTAATTATGAAATTCAAAGACAGAATGAAGCTTTAGATAATAAGGAGGAAATAATTCCAGAAACAAGGGGTTGGGATGAAAAAAAAGGCATGACAATCGCTCAGCGCCGCAAAGAAAGTGCGGCCGATTATCGCTACTTCCCTGAACCAGATATTCCACCAATTATAATTGATGATGCTTGGTTAGATAAAATTAAATTAAGTTTAGTAGAATTACCAGGTGCTAAGAAAAAACGTTTTGAACAACAATACGGATTAAAAGCCGACAGCGCTGAAACCATTGCCAATGATAAAGATCTAGCCACATTCTTTGAAAATGTAATGTCAGAAATGGGAGCCTGGATTGAAGCTAATGGCGATAATTTTGAACGTCAAGATAAAAATACTGCCCAAATGGCTGCCAATTGGATTATTAGTGAACTCTTGAAAAGTTTAAATAAAGACAAAAGAAGCGCTGCTAATTTAAAAATGACCGCGGAAAACTTTGCAGAATTGCTAACTTTAATCTGGCAAAATAAAATAAATTCTAATGCCGGACAAAGAATCTTAGAAATAATGTATTGGGAAGGCGGCGACCCAACTGATATTATGGAAAAATTAGGTCTAGAGCAATTGGATGACAGCAAAGAATTAGAAAAGGCCATTCGAACTGTTATTAAAGCTAATGAAAAACAAGCCCAAGAATATAAAGCGGGCAAACTTCCCCTTATTCAATTCTTTGTTGGAAAAGTTATGGCTGAAACCAAGGGTAAGGCCAATCCAGAAATCCTACGACCACTACTAGAAAAAATATTAAATGAATAAACAATAAAAACTATCAATAAAAGCCGCTCAAAAAAGCGGCTTTTATTATACGAAAATTTAATACTCAAATTAATTAAAGATACTTTTCAATCACTTCTTCCGCTTCTGCCTGATTATTAACCCAATTAATTTTTCTTCCTTGCTTTTCCCAACGCTTAAACCAAGTCTTTTGGCGCTTAGCAAAACGATAGGAAGCGTCTCCAAGCTTGGTAATCATTTCTTCATAACTTAATTTTTCTAATAGATAATAGGAGATAAATTTATACTCTAATCCAAAAGAAATAAGTCGCTGCCAGCTAACACCTTCCTCGTGTAAGCACTCAACTTCCGCCACCATCTCCTCATTCCCTAGACGATCATTAATTCTTTTTACAATCCGCTCGCGCAATATTTCATCAGGCCAATCAAGGCCAATTAATAAAAATTCGTATTTGGATTCTTGCTTACCTGACAACTTTCCACCCTGTTCAAATATTTCTAAATAACGAACCAAGCGCCGAGAATTAAGCTTATCGCTATTATTCAACTTATGAGCAAAATCTGGTTTTAACTTTTCCAAACGTAGATATAATTCTTCTCGATTAAGGGTCTCTAGCTCCTGACGCTTAGCTTCATTAGGCTTAACCTCACTTAATTCATAATTATCAACTAAAGCTTGCAAATATAAACCTGTGCCCCCAACAATAATCGGCAACTTTTTTCTAGCACAGATATCCGCCAAAGCCTGATTGGCTAATTTTGTATACTTAGCTAAATTAAACTCAGTGTTAGGTGAAACCACATCAATTAAATGATGAGGTATTTTTTTACCATTTAACTCATATTCAACCAAATCTTTACCGGTACCAATATCCATCCCCTGATATACCTGCCGACTATCCGCCGAAACAATTTCACCTTTATATTTAGAGGCCAAACGCACTCCTAAAGAAGTCTTACCCGAAGCAGTCGGACCAAGTATTACCAATACTAAACTTTTTTGACTATTTTTTGAATTATTAGACATACTTATTGACGAAAATACTAATATAAATTATGATGATGTTGATGTTGATCTTTTAAGCGTTTTTCTAACTAGGTAGCCACTAAGCGCTACCACAAAAATTGTAAACTTAAATCAGGTTGCAACCGCAAGCATCTCTAACCAGATGCTTGTTTTATTTTACAAGATTGCTTATTAAATTACTAGTCATATTTATGTTCAAGCTACTGAACATAATTGACAGTTGATTAATTGTATTTTAGCTTCATTTAAGTCAGTTTTTTGTTCTAATTTAGAGTCAATAAAGCTCATTAAAGCCTCAATTT
>Ga0307991_1001136_pt1 | contig 18895 bp, 18 predicted proteins | sample EllFjometagen131_FD_203146 | JGI IMG/M metagenome (GOLD analysis project Ga0307991, IMG submission 203146) | Marine microbial communities from Ellis Fjord, Antarctic Ocean - #131 | ecosystem: Environmental > Aquatic > Marine > Unclassified | place: Southern Ocean | collected 2014-10-08 | reverse complement strand
GTTTTAGTAATGGCGTCATACTGAGCTTCAAGGGTTGCATCGACACGCCCTAGTGGTGACTCTAGTATGCAACCACCACGAGTCACAGACACATCAGCAACAAACTCGATATGGCTCAATCCACTGAGGCTGGCAACAAATAATGGCTTGCGCTCCTGCACTACCTGCAAATCCTCAGGATTGACCTTTATACGAAATTCATCAGCACTAACAGCAACCGAAATTGCCTGCTGAACGGTTCGGGCTATCACTTCTTCATTGACAGATAATTCTGCATTCACAACACGCTCGGCTATAGCCAGAACCAAACGCAGCATATCATCACTGCTGCGCTGCAATATTTTCTCTTTCAAACCATTTATCTCGTTGCAGGCTGCGGCAAGCGCTTGCGTAGATTGCCGCAATTGCGCTTCTACCTCATCAATACCACTTTGACGCCCACGCTCAAAGGCAGCCTGTAATTCGTCGTCGGTTTTAAGTTTATCAGCCTGCGCCAGTTCTTTTACCGAGGGAGAACTACCTGCGTTGGCAGGATTAGACTCCCGCACTTCAGGTGTATTTATGTTGCCCAGCGCAGAGCAATCCAGCACCACAAAACTACCCGTCTTGGCACCAACGACCTCGTCAAGGTTGACCATTACAACATTTTGACACTCTAATGCGCTGCAATTACGAATGATCTTAGACAAGCTCATCTCCCACACCTCTACCTGGGATAACTATCTGCCCCTCCTCTTCCAGCTTCAGTGCAACTTTTACAATACTTTGTTGCATGGCCTCGACATCAGACAAACGTACCGGACCCATAGCCTCTAAATCCTCTTTAATCATCTCAGCAGCACGAGTAGAAATATTGGAGAAAATAAGATTTTTTAAATCATCCGGTGCAGTTTTAAGTGCCAGAGTAAGAGTATCATTGTTGATTTCCCGCAAGATCATCTGCATGCCACGCCCATCAATATTGGCCATATCGCCAAAGGTAAACATCTTCTTACGAATCGACTCGGCCAGTTCAGGATCAGTAATCTCAATTTTATCGACAATCATGCGATCCGAACCCTTTTCCATGCGCCCAAGAATATCGACAACCTTATCAATACCACCAACTTCTTGCTGTTCTTTACTACTGACACCACCGATCTCACGGCGCAGAGCCTCTTCAATCTGCGCAATTACCTCCGGTGACACTTTGTCAATTTTAGCAATCCGGTACATTACATCCCCAGCCAACTCATCAGGCAAGAATTTCATTACCTTGCCGGTATGGTCAGAGCGCTGTGTTGACAAAACCAGCGCTACGGTCTGAGGATGTTCATTCTCCAGCAAGCTCGCCACCATGCGTGGCTGCATCGCGGCAATTGTTTCCAATGGGCGGACATCCAACCCGCTCATGATTTCACTGAGAATCAGTTCGGCCTGATTGTTACCAGAACTGGTGATGGCGTTACGCACAAACTCATCGCTTTTGAAATACAAGCCAATATTTTTTTTCTGCTCGCTCTGGAATTCCGTTAAAATATCATTGGCCACTTCGGCCGGGACATGATCTATAGTCATCATAATCCGCGTCAAGGACCGCACCTCGGTATCATTGAGCTCTGAAAATACTGCCGCCGTAGCTGCCTCGCCAAGACACAGCAATAGTATTGCTGCCTTTTCTTGCCCTGACATGCGGTTTATAACCATTTTTTCCACGTAAAACTCCTAGAGTATATCTTTTAGCCTTCATCCATCCAAGTACGAATAACTTTAGCTGGGGCGTTTTGCGCCTTAAGGATATCCTGACGCATTTGCTCAACTGCATCTACCTGGACAGGGGTGCTTCTACCAGATGCCATCTCAGCTTCGAGCTCTTTTACCGTTTTAAAATGTTGAACTGTCGCTTCAGCTTTCAGCGTATTTAAAGCCGGACGCAACATAAATAGATAGATAAGCACCGCAGTGATAAATCCTGCTCCATATTTAAACAGCGGCAAAAAAGCAAAAATATGATCAGTTAAACTCGCCTCAGGGATCTCAGGCTGGACATAAAACTCATTAGCAAAGGGCATTGATGCCACATTCAGTTGATCGCCCCGGGCAATATCTATCCCCAGAGCACTTTGCACCATTTTTTCAATGGTGCGTAACTCTTGCGCAGAACGCGACTCCAGTTTTTTTTGACCATCAGCATCTACCTCAGCAGACAAAACATCAGCCACCAATACAGAAACAGACATGTGCAGTATAGTGCCCACCGACTCTACGGTACGGTTAACCACTTTACTGATCTCATAGTTTGTTGTCTCGGCATTATTGCTGCTGCCAGGCGCCGTACCACCACCGGTAGTTTCCCCGCCGCCGCCTAGATTCGACTGCACCCCTGGCACTCCGCCAACACCACTAGCACCAACCTCTTTTTGTTCCTGAGTTTGCTCGCTGCGCGGCACAGCGCTTTTCGGATCGTACAACTCCTCAATTTTCGATACCTGAGAAAAATCTAGTACAGCAGTAACTTTAACCAAAGAGTTATCGGTACCCAGAGCTCGATCCAACATATCTTGCGCGCGTTTTTCCATCTGCCGTTCTACTGCTTGCTGATACTCCAACATCCCCGGAGTCATTGGACCGCTCAAACCCTCTGCTGGACGTTTGGATAGCACCTTCCCCGAAGAACTAACGACAGTTACATATTCAGACTCAACTCCCTCAACACTGCCAGCCACCAAGTTTACAATACCGCGCACCTGAGATTCTTGCAGTCTAGCCCCACCTACCAGCTTAACCACGACCGATGCAGTCGCTGGTTGCTGCTGGCTCTTAAATAGCCGTTTTTGCGGCAGAGCCAGGTGAACGCGAGCTGCTGCCACCGGCGACAACGATACAATCGTGCGCGATAATTCGCCCTGCAAAGCACGCAGATAATTAACCTTTTGCACAAAATCGGTAATACCAAGGCTTTGCTTATCAAATATCTCAAAGCCAACTCCGCCCCCCTGTGGCAATCCTGCCCCGGCTAGTTCAATCCTGGCTTCGTAAACCTTATCCGCTGGCACATAAACCGAACCACCACTATTCTCAATTTCGTATGAAATCTTGTGGTCCTTCAGCCAACTGACAATAGAAGCAGTATCCTCTTGCGCCAGATTTGCGAACAACAGCTGGTTGTTAGATTGTCGCGTCTGCAAGATAATCAAAGCAAAGATTGACAAGGAAACCAAGCCAACAGCTGCAAGACTGATTTTGCGCGACAAAGGCCAATCGCTTAAAGCAGTGAATATAGTTTTTCTTTTTAGTTCAGCCATCTATATTAACTACTCCCGTCCATAATGAATCTCTAATAGGTGAGCTCAAAGACCAGCACCAATTAAACCTGCATCCGAATAATCTCTTGGTATGCATCAACAACCTTATTACGCATCTGCACCAGCATGCGCATGGATATATCCGCTTCTTCCATTGACAACATCACCTCGTGAATATTATCCGCCCTCCCGGTAACCAGATCTGTTGTTGCTTTATCAGCCTTCAATTGAGCAGTATTTGCCTCATCAATGGCCTTGGTTAACATTTCCCCAAAGCCTGTTTCGCCGTCCTGTTGCATCTGATTCAAAGATGGAACCAATGACTGCAAATGGGTAGCAATTGAAATATCTTGCATAAGTCAACCCTTTCTATTTACCAATCTCTAAAGCCTTTAAAGCCATTCTTTTGGCCGACTTTATTGCGGTAACATTAGCTTCATAGGCGCGAGTGGCCATCAGCATATCTGTTGTTTCTTTTAGAATATCTACATTGGGCATAGCAACGTAGCCACTGTCATCAGCATCTGGATGACTGGGATCATACACCAGCTTCGACTCACTGTAATCAACGGCTATCTGACTGACCCGTACCCCCATCGCTGCAGTGCTTTGCTTGCTCGCCATATGATCCGCAAAGGACATCTGTTGTGGTTCAAAGACCACCATTTTCCGTCTGTACGGTCCACCTTCTGGTGTTCGTGTGGTTTCAGCATTAGCCATATTAGCACTTATAGTATCTAAACGTATGCGTTGTGCTTTTAACGCTGAGGCACTGATATTTAGTGAATTAAAAACATCCATCACTTATCTCCCATTTAATTGCCCTGCACCACATATTTTATAATGCCCATTTTTTTATTTAGCAATTGCACCGAGGCTTCGTACATCAACTGGTTCTGAGCCATCAACAACATTTCTTGATCCACTTCAACGCTATTACCATCGCCAATACCCTGGTCATTTTTAATTTCTGTCACTTTACCCTGCACCGCTTCAATAGAGCCGCCGCTAGGTGATATATGCCGTGGATTAGTAACCGTCATACCATGTTCACTGCTATCCGCAGCCTGGCGTAAAGCGTTTTGAAACTCAAGCCGCTTAGCTGAATACCCAGGCGTTTGCGCGTTGGCTACATTGCCAGCAATTATCTGTTGATTCTGCAAACGTAAATTAAGATTTTTTTTCAGCAACAATGTAGTGTTGTCTGCAAAAATATTACTCGACATGGCTTATCCTTTCAGCGATCAAAGCGCTCAATTTTCAGTGTCTCTTGAGCTAAAGTGCGCCACTGGCTCTCTATACCCGTGTCGACAAGTTGTTGCAAAAGTTTTAATCCCGCTCGACGCTGATCCTGTTGTAACAAAATACTCGCTTCACGATAATGTGCTTGATCGGCAAACCCGGGCACACTGCCCAGATTGTGGTAACGCTGCAATGCTGCACTGAGTTCACCCTGTAATAACAGTATTTCAGCCTGTAACATCTGATCGCCAGGAGATGCACTGCTAAAATCATCACCAACCACTGCATCGATATTTTGCCGTGCCATCGCCACCAGATTATGTTCCCACGCCAATTTAGCCGCCAAACGATCTATCTCCACTGAATGTGGACGGTTCTCCTGCTGCAACTGAGTCATAACCTCTGCTCCATCGCCTGTGGACAACAAGGCTTGCAGCTGCAGCAAGAACACAGCAGCGCGATTTTTGCCCTGCGGATAAGCACTAAAATAACGCTGAGCATATTCGATCACCTTGTCATAGCGTCCCTGTTGCTTTAGCGACACTAATAACGGCGCAAAAACCAGCTCTTGTTTATCACCAATATCGTTCACATCTAATAAATACAGATACAGGCGCTCTGCACTACCTGCATATTCCATACTGGTAAACACTTGGCCCAGTTCAATCAAAAAACTAAAATCCCTACTGGTAGCAACCAGCAGATCACGATTTTTTTCCACCAACAACAAAGCAGCATAATATTTCTCACTAGCAACGAGGTTGTGAATTGCCGTCGGCAACAGCTCCGCCAATAACGCTTGTGCATGTACCCTGAGAGCACTTAAATGATCATTGCGCAGGAACTGCTCCAATTCATCAATTGCCGCTAAATCTCCGCCCATGATATGCAACGCCAGCGCGTGTTTAAACTGCATCTCCGCACGTAATTCACGATCTACCAACTCGTCACCAAGGTATGCGTATTCTTCTACCGCGCGACGGCGGCTATAAATATCGGCAACTTGCATCCCCATGTCGGCAATCTTGCCTTTAGCCAGACTTGAGCCAACGGTTCCTGATGCTATCTGATGCAATAAATCGTAGCCTTCATCCCGGTCCCCACGATGAATAAGTGCCAAAGCCATAATATAGCGCGTCATATCCAGCTCTTCACTACCTGAGATAACGGGCAGCAACTGCTTTAATTTTTCAATAGCGTCATCATATTTCCGGGTTCGATACAAACTCACGGCATAATTTGCCAGTGAAAACGGTGGCAGTAATGAATCATCCCCCAGGATACTCTTGAAAAGTTCATCTACTGCCATGTATTGTTCGACAGCGCCGCTCATGTCCCCGCGTAGAAAAGTCAAGTCGGCGCGGTGCAAACGATAATATGGCTCTAGACTACCGACACCGACGAGCAACCCTGCATCAAGAGCCGCACGACTGCGCTCAAAATCTCCCACCGCAATTGCCACTTCTGCCTGCAGCAAGTCAAAATATAGCTGTGCCGGTGGTGGATAACTATGCTCAAAAGCATCAAGTTCAGCCGAGAACTCATACGAAGTTGAGCTGGCAACACTCATTTCATAGACCCGCTGTAAATCCAAACTACCAGATAATGCTTCGTCAACAGTAGGCAACTTGCCAAGACCATCACTTGCCTGCTTTATATAACGTTGTACGTCTTCTACTTTACCAGCTCTATATTGTATATCCGCGCGAACCAGCAGCAAGCGAACGTTATCAGCTCCTTGCACACCATCTAAACCAACATGATACAGGGCGTTAAAAGCAGCCTGCCACTTCCCTTGCTGCGCTAAGCCTAATACCTCAAGCGGCAATAACTTGTCGACATCTTCAAACAGCGCCAAACAGGGAAACGGAGCAACCGTGTAGGTTATTGGCACTTGCAACTGCACCTGCGGCTCATATTCAACAAAGAATTCCAGCCACCGCCCCCGGTACTTAGATGAGATGGCGCGACGGATAACACCACCACTATCAACAACTGACGGCTGGCCAGGCATGCTACGGGCTATTGCCGGGCGAGTCCTTTTTTGCCCAGCCTTCCAGTGTACATCAATGCTAATCCGGTTATACTTTTCGTCCTTCACTCCATTGACAAAATAAGGCGGTCGACGCAACAGAAAAGACAACACCAATTTGTTTTTTGACTGACCAACGAGCATCTGCACCAAGCGTTCATCAGGGAGCGGCAAATCAGCACCAGCGAACACTGAAGTATCCGACAAGGTTATCTCTAAACGCTGACCAGATGTTTTTATCTGATACTCAGGCATTCTGCTAAATTGCAGCACAAATCTGGTCATGTTAATTTCATCCTGCTTAACAACAGACAACAAAGAGGAACTCTCTTGTGCCAACAGATCTGTGGGGCAGAGACAGCTGACTATCAAGCAGCCTAAAAGAAAATATTTTATTACCAGATTACTCAAACAACACCATTGACTTGTTTTATAGTTGTTGATATCTCAATACCCATATAGTACCAATATGCACTATTAACACGCTTAACATTGCAAAAACACAAGCAGTCTCAACTGTTAATGCAAGAAACACACCATGGCAGCAATAGCTAGTTTTAAGTAAAGATAGAGGAGCAAAACGGGAAGAACCCCTCAGCTTTGCATCAATCCCACCTGCTCGTTTCGCCTGAGCCAAACCATCAAAAAGTCATTTTTTTGACACTGTCAGACCGCAGAATACACAAAAAAATGAAAAACAATTTCAGAAATTTTGTTTTTTACATTATAATAATTGATTGTCACACATACACGATTATAGCAGCATACAACTGGGCGCTTATTTTGAGCCTGATAAAAGTCCAGATTCGCAACATATTGATTTCTAATCAAGTCCACTTCCTCACTTTTTTCGGAGAGTTGAATACACCATGACTGAAGAGCTAAGCAGTGATCAAATAGAGATAATTCAAGAGTTTTCCCAAGAAAGCCGCGATATGATCGAGCAACTAGAACCAACGATCATTGAGCTTGGGCAGAACACGGACAACGAAACGATCAATGCAGTCTTTCGTCTATTCCACTCGATGAAAGGAAGCGCCGGATTTCTAGAATTCAACAACGTAACCGGCGTCGCCCATGCAGCTGAAAGCCTTTTAGACATGGTTCGCTCAGACAAAATAGTATTATTACCTACTCACGTCAGCCTACTATGCGAATCGTGCGACTTCATGAAAGAAGCCTTGGACTGCGTAGATGAATGCTTTAACGATGAGGGGGTGGCAGAGGCAAGCAATATCATGGCAGACAAATTTCACGTCGCCATGGAAGAACCAGAACAGGTCGACAGTACAGAACAAATTTCTGAGTCGGAAGGGACAAAAGAGCTTGGCGTGGACAGCGCCCAGCTACAAGACACAGCTGATGTGCCAGAACAAGACATAGAAATTGCAGATGAATTCAAGCTAGAAATAACTGCAGAGATGATTGAACAATTCGTGAAAGAAGGCGATGAGCTTATCGAGTCATCGGAGCAAGCGCTTCTAGCTTGGGAGAAAGAACCTGAAAATCCTGACTACGTTCCGCTCATTTTCCGCAACATACACAGCTTTAAAGGCAACAGCGGCTTCTTTGGCTATGCAAATCTTGAGAAGCTCAGTCATCAGATGGAAAACGTACTCGACATCGTCAAAAGTGGTGGTTCATTTGCCAGCGACAACCCGTTTGAAACTCTCATCCAGGCCGTTGATGCTTTACGCGAGGGGATGAACTCTCTGGGCAGCGAAGGTAGCGACCAAATTGAAGACCTTGATCTGCACATTGCCGCACTCAAGGCGTTGCCAGCACCACGTCTGGGTGAAGTCTTAGTTGAAAGAGGCGTTGTAGATCAGACAACTATCGACGAGGCGTTAAGTAAACAGAAACAACCAATCGGCGACCTATTAGTTGAGATGGGCAAAGCTTCGTCAGAGGATGTCAACCAAGCGCTATCATCTCAGGAACGCGTGAAAGAACAAAAAGCAACTACGCAAATGCAACCCAAGACCAAATCCAAGGCCAAGGGCAAGGCGACCCAAGTAAAAAAACAGGACATTCGCGTAGATCTGGACAAACTAGACAACCTCATCAACCTTATAGGTGAGTTAGTAATCGCCGAAAACATGCTGATACACAACCCTGATCTCGACGGACTGGAACTAGAGAGTTTCACTAAAGCAGCCCAGCAAATGGGAAAGCTAGTGCGCGAGTTACAGGAAATGGCGATGATTATCCGCATGATCCCAGTATCCGGACTGTTCCGACGCATGATTCGCTTGGTACATGACCTCTCAGTCAAGTCCGGCAAGAAAGTTGACCTGCAACTTTCTGGAGAAGCAACCGAGGTTGATAAAACCGTAATTGAAACCATTACAGATCCTCTGGTTCACATCCTGCGCAACTCAATGGATCACGGACTAGAACCTCCAGATGAGCGACTGGCTGCGGACAAAAGTGAAACTGGAACGATCAAGCTCAACGCTTGCCATGAAGAGGGGGAAGTATGGATAATACTTCAGGACGATGGTCGCGGTCTCAATAAGGAAAAAATCATCGAAAAAGGCATCAAGAACGGGCTGATTGACGGTGACGGGTCCGATTTAAGTGATCGCGTTATCTACAACATGATCTTCCAACCAGGATTTTCTACAGCAGAGAAAATTACCGACATATCGGGGCGTGGCGTCGGAATGGACGTGGTAAAACAGAACCTGGAAAAGATAAAAGGCAAGGTCGATGTCACCAGTGTGCCCGGTCAAGGTACAACAATCAAGCTGCGCATTCCACTGACCTTGGCAATTATCGACGGCATGTTAGTTCGTGTCGGTAAAGCCAGGTGCATCGTACCCATCTTATCCATTAAAGAAGCGTTTAGACCGCAACCAGAAGCCCTCACCATTACGCCAAACTCAGAAGAATTAGTACGCGTACGGAAAAACTTCTTCCCGGTTGTCCGCCTACACGAAATGCTAGATGTAGAACCAGACAACATCGGCCTGGCAGAGGGCATTCTCATTGTTTTGGAATATCAAGATCGTAGCGTATGCCTGCTGGTAGATGAAATTATGGGGCAACAACAGACAGTAATTAAAGGGTTGTCAGAATATATAGGCAACGTCCGCGGCTGTTCTGGTTGCACCATCCTTGGCAATGGCGAGGTAAGTCTAATTCTAGACGTTGGCAATTTGGTTGAGATGAGATAAACACCTATCGCGACGGGTTGGGGGAGACTTTATCACTTTGGATATGCAGCAAAACACGGCCATGCTGGCAATTTCTGACAAGGAATTTAACTTATTACGCCAGCTTATTTATGATCGTTTTGGCATCAATCTCACTGACGAAAAACGCTCGTTGTTAGTGGGTCGCTTACAAAAGATGATCCGCGATAAAAAGTTGGGGACCTTTCAAAATTATTACGAACATCTTAAAAATGACACTAGCGGCGCAGCGGTAAGCAATTTAATCAATCTGGTGTCAACCAATTACACTTTTTTTAACCGGGAAAAAGATCATTTTGACTTTTTTCAAAAAACAGCTTTACCGGCTGTATGCGAACACTTAGCCAAACAAAATCGCAAAGATTTACGTATTTGGTGTGCCGGTTGTTCTACCGGCGAAGAGCCATACACGCTACTTATGCTGATGCATGAATATCTCGGAGATCAATACCGTAGATGGGATGCTGGCATTCTGGCTACAGATATTTCTGAGCAGGTCTTACAAAAAGCTCAGCAAGGTATTTACCCTGCCGACAAGGTTGCATCGCTGCCCGAAAACCTGCAGCGTAAGTACTTCAAAAAATGTGGTAATGGTCAAATGCAAGTATGTGATACGCTACGCAGCGAAATAACCTTTCGCCGCTTTAATTTGATGAATAAAACGTTCCCCTTTAAAAAACCTTTTCAGATTATTTTTTGTCGCAATGTAATGATCTACTTTGACCAGCAAACGCGTAACGCGCTGGTACAAAGATTTCATCACAATATGGAACCCAAAGGGTATTTTTTCATTGGTCACTCTGAAACTCTCGGCAGAGACAGTGAGCTGTTTCGCTATCTTCTGCCAGCCGCATATCAGAAAGGGCTCGGTTAATGGCACCAGAAATTCGCGTCTTAGTTGTTGATGATTCAGCTTTAGTGCGCCAAATCCTCAGCAATGGACTTTCCATGGACCCCGGCATCACAGTTGTCGGCACCGCTGCAGATCCGTACATGGCACGTGATCAAATAATCCAACTCAAACCTGACGTCCTCACTCTGGATGTTGAAATGCCGCGCATGGACGGAGTGGCTTTTTTGCGTAAGTTAATGCCACAGTTCCCCATTCCAATTGTAATGGTCAGTTCACTTACCCAACGCGGAAAACAAATCACCATGGACGCACTGGAAGCCGGAGCTGTAGACTTTGTCACCAAACCCACAACTAACATGGCACAGGGACTAAACGCCATGCTGGGGGAGTTGCGCGCTAAAGTTAAAATTGCCGCCAAAGCCAACGTCTCACATTGGAAGAACAGGCGCATCGAAGCGCACCCATCAACCACCGCGCTATCCAGTAAAGCTTTAGCTGAGTCCACTGACAAAGTCATTGCCATCGGGGCATCCACTGGCGGCACCGAAGCTATTAAAAAAGTCATTACACGGTTTCCGGCAAATGCTCCGGGCGTTGTCATAGTGCAGCATATGCCTCCGGGCTTTACCAAAATGTTTGCCGAGAGGTTAAATCAGCTGTGTGCTATGGAGGTCAAAGAGGCTGAATCTGGCGACCGGATCAGGCAAGGAAGGATTCTTGTGGCGCCGGGAGCGCTGCAGTTGGAGGTTGAGCGCTCCGGGGGTATATATCAGGTTAAATGTTATGCTGGTGAAAAAGTTAGCGGGCACTGTCCGTCTGTCGATGTTATGATGCACTCCGTAGCCAAACACGTTGGACGCAATGCCGTTGGGGTAATGTTGACCGGCATGGGTTCCGATGGTGCCAACGGCATGTTGGCGATGAAACAGGCAGGCGCGCGCAACATCGCCCAAGACGAAGCTACATCAGTAGTTTTCGGCATGCCCAAAGTAGCTTTCGAAAAAGGTGGTGCTGAGCAGTTGGTACCTATAGAGGATATAGCCTCTAAAGTAGTTTCACTGCTGACAGAAAGAAAATAAGTATATGAGCAATATAATCTTAGGGGTTGGTGAGTTTGGCATCTCGAAAACACCAGGCGATATAGTTAAAACATTTGCCCTAGGTTCCTGTGTTGCAGTTATATTAATGTGCCCCAAAACACGAACCGTCGGCATGGTACATGTGGCGCTACCGGAGTCAAAAATAAACTTGGAAAAGGTTAAAACTCGTCCGGGATATTTTGCTGACACTGGCATCACTGCGCTACTAAAACTGATGTCTACCATGGGCTGCGAACCGAAGGGTCGCGGGTTTATTGTCAAGTTGGCCGGTGGAGCAAAAATAATGGACCCCAACAACACCTTTAATATTGGCAAACGCAACGCGCTGTCCATTAAAAAGGTGTTATGGAAATATGGTCTCGGCGCGGTTGCCGAAGATTTGGGTGCCACTTACAGTCGTACCGTCTCTGTATCCGTTTCAACGGGTGAAATCACGCTATCGTCGCCGGGTCGTAGCGACTGGAAGCTTTAACTGGTGAGGGCTACATGAAACAACGTGCCAGCAAAGAAGAAATTTTAGCTGCGATAAGAGAAGTGCCGTTATTATCACCTAGCGCTTCCCAGCTGCTCCAACTAACCTCCAGCTCTGACCATGAACTCAGCGAAGTAATAGACATAGTAAAATGTGATGCTGCACTAACAGCAAGATTGCTCAAAATTGTCAATTCCGTGGCATATGGGCTGGTGCATCAGGTAACCACAATTGATCGGGCTGTTGGCTATCTCGGCGAACGCATGATTGCCAGCATTGCCCTGGAAGACAGCGCAGCAGCATTATTTCATAAAGAACTCGCGGGGTACGATAGTCCTAAAAGTGAGCTATGGAATCACGACCTGCGCACAGCTATCGCCTCACGCGAAATTGCCACCTACGCAAAACAACCGTTAAATCAAGACCTAGCCTTCACCGCAGGAATCCTACATGCTGTTGGCAAGGCGGTGCTGTCAGATTTCTTAACCCAGAGCTCAAACGAGGTACTCACTGGTATTGATGCCGACGAAGTTAGTGATTACCTAGCTGGCGAACGCAAATTAGTTGGCATTGACCACACTGAAGCAGGCTACGAATTGGCTAAAAACTGGGAGTTACCCGAACCGCTCATCGCGGCAATACGTTACCACCATAACCCCGCAGCCACTCCTGAAGAGCATCGAGCATTAGTTTATGCAGTACACCTCGGTTGCATTATTGCCATGATGTGTGGTAGTCAGGCCTCAGACGCACTGCAATATCATTTAGATCAGGACTATACAAAATATTTCGATTTAACATCAGAACAACTGACCATGGTTATGCTTGAGGTCAATGAAAGATTTGACACCCTACACAACGCCATGACAGATGCAGGGGGAGAACACTGACAATGAAACGTATTGTAATAGCCGACGACTCAGCCACGGCACGGATGATGATCAAGCGCTGTTTGGAAATTATCGGTCTAGCAGAAGCTGAATTTTTTGAAGCAGAAAATGGCAAAGAGGGGCTCAAACTAGTTAAACAACACCAAACTGACCTACTGGTAAGTGATCTAAACATGCCAGTTATGGACGGTGAGACTCTACTCAAATGGGTAAAATCCAGCCCGAAACTCATAGATCTGCCGGTACTGATAATTACCAGTGCTGGCAATGAAGCAAAAAGCAAACAGCTCATGGAGATGGGGGCATTTGCCGTCGCCAACAAGCCAATCAACCCGGCGATACTAAGCAAAATCCTCGCCCCACTACTTGCAACAAACGAGGACTGACATGCAAGAATTACAAAAAACTTTACAAGATAAAATTACCGCGGCAATGGAAGAAACTCTGGAAAACATGGCTTTTATCAGCGTTGAGGAGTGCAGTGCCGAAGAGGTGGAGGAACTTGACCATCCACAACTAGGAGTTAATCTGCTGGTAAGAGAACCGGTATTATTTGAAATGCAACTCCACTCATCAAAAGAGCTATTGTATCAAGTGGCAGAAAACATGTACGCCATGGAGCGCGAAGAATTAGACGACCGGCTCATCAATGACCTACTGGCTGAGGTTCTTAACACGGTTGCCGGTTTATTTATGTCGGCAATACTGCCCCCTGAAACAAAGTTCGCCCTCGGACTGCCTGAATTAAGTGATGAAATCGAGGGTGGTTCAGAGCTTGTTTTTAATTACATTGCCGAAGATTGCCCAATAAGCGTAGAAATTAAAACGGCGGATTTAGATAGTTTCAAATCCCTATTTAGCAATTAATCAATCACATAACGAAAGGGACACTTTCCATGGGAAAAAGAGTATTAGTTATCGACGATTCAAGCACAATGAGAAAAATTGTCTCCCGTTCTCTGCGGCAGGCAGGATTGGACTTTGATGAAATCCTTGAAGCTGGAGATGGTCAAGAAGCATTGAAGCTGCTGGAAACAGAAAAAGTTGATGTAATTTTGAGCGACATCAATATGCCAAACATGGATGGCATGGAGTTCTTACGTCAAAAAAAAGAGATCGACGCCATTAAAGATATTCCGGTAGTTATGATCACAACAGAGGGCGGTGCCGACATTATCGGTGAAGCTAAAACACTAGGTGCTGTCGGCAATATTAAAAAACCATTTACCCCCGACAAGATTAACGAGGTTCTCAGCGGCATTATCTAATAAACTATGCCTTGCGACAACTGACATATGACGTGGAGGACCAATTTTGAATCTACTTGAAAACATTGTAGACGCCACCAAAGAAATATTTGAAACAATGATCATAATGGAGATTATTCCAGGCAATGCATTAAGTGAAAGCGTTACGGAATTTAAAGGTTCTGTGTCTGGGGTTATCGGTCTAGCTGGTAGCTGTAAGGGGATGTTGGCCATACATTTACCCAACGCAGTGGCTATGGCAATCACCGGCAATTTTCTCGGCATGGCTGTCGACGAAGTCAATGATGACGTGACCGACGCCATTGGCGAGTTAGCCAACATGTTAGCTGGCAACATTAAGATGGTCCTCGACGTAGCTGGCAACAATGTAACCCTGTCTATTCCATCATGCATTCATGGCGCGGAATACAGCATGGACTGCGTTTCCGACGCCGAACGGGTTGTGGTTCCCTTCAACACCGACTCAGGACAGTTTTTAGTTGAATTACAACTGCAATGTAACTGCTAGATCCTCAGCAGCCATGCCTTGTTATCCCTTGAATGACTAATTGACACCAATGTGAATAAACCCAAGAATATTACTGGGTTTATCTAACTGGAGATAAATGTGGATCTAGATCTGCAACAACAAATCATTGATAGCACCCAATCCGTGTTCGACACGATGCTAATGATGCCCCTAACGCCGGGATCAATACTGGCTGAAAAGGTTTACACTTTTCAGAAAAGCATCTCCGCCATGCTCGGTTTTGCTGGTGAGATCCAAGGGATGCTCACCATACACTGTCCTCAGGAGGTCGCTTTTACCATCACTAGCGCACTGCTAGGAGTTGATGTTGACACAATAAATGAAGACGTAAAGGATACTATCGGCGAGTTAGCCAACATGATATTGGGCGGCATAAAAGACGGCTTTACAGAACAAGGGATTCAAATCAACTTGGCTATTCCTACTGTCCTAGCTGGGCGTTCATACCGTATCAGTGGTATGACCGATGCTTTATGGATCACAGTTCCATTCTACCTTGATGAAGGCGAATTCCTCGTCGAACTCAAACTTAAAACTCCTAAATAGGTAGCCCTGTGTCAGTTTCTGCTGTTGCCGAAAGTGTTTTCAACACCATATTAGATCAGCTTTCTGAGGAGATTGGTGCGCTACTTGGCGCGTCGATCAAGTTTTCTGATCAACAACTGCAAATCCTGAACAAAGAACAAATCTTAGCCGTAAGTCGCGGGCGTTCTGTTATATCCACCATGGTTGTCTCTGGAGACAGTAATGGTGAAGCTTACATTATAACCGATTTAAAAGATTCAGTTGTCCTTGGCGGCACCCTAATTATGCTGCCCAAGGAGCAGATTGAAGAAAATTGTAAAACCCGCAATTTTGATGGTGAAGCTGCCGACGCCTTCGGTGAAATAGCTAATATAATCGCTGGTGTCTATACTACCGTTTTCCTTGATCTCCATCCGCAAAACTATCATTTCAAGCGCACCGCTGTCGAAAATCTTGTCTCCGCTCAGGTGGATCCTAAAAGTGACGACATATTTCCCCTGGGCGATTATGTATACAGCCGCTGCAGTATACAACTGGATGACAATGCCCTGCATAACCTTGAGGTCATTGTTCCGGCACAGCTCATCGGTGAAGGCAAAACGGACGCAGAATCTGTAGCAGTAGCAGTAGCAGGAGCAGGAGCAGGAGCAGGAGCAGGAGCAGGAGCAGGAGCAGACAGTTCTAGCAACAATATCCAACCAGAAGAACCTTCACCACCGGCAGCGACAGAAAAAGAAACACTATCTGACAGTGCAACAGCTCCAGAAATACCCGCAGTGCCAGATGAACCACAAGCTGAATTAGTCACCAAGGAAACAGTAGACCGAGTACTACACGCCGCACTCGAACAATGCGCCGAAGAAATCGGCACCATGCTTGGCATCGACATTGGCATTGAGGGACTCTCTTCTCGCTATACCAGCAAAAAAGAATTTTTTGCCAAACCAGGCAAGAAAGCTATCGTTACCCAAATGCTGGTCAGTGGCAGCAAAGAAGGAACAGCTTATTTTTTAACTGACCTGAAAGATGCTATCTATCTCGCCGGCACAATGATTATGTTACCGGCAGATGAGATAGAAAAACACATCCGTACTGGTGAATTTGGCGAAGATGAAGCTGATGCTTTCGGAGAAGTAACTAATATAATCAGTGGCGGTCTGGTACAAAACTTCGATGATATCTACCCATATAAATTTCATCTCAAAAAAGGCGATCAAGAGCTATTCACCCCCAGCAAAGTACAAATTGATGATCCTAGCCCGTTTCCACCGGGAGAATATTTAATTGTAAGTGGTGCCCTGACCTGTGACGCCCGCGATCTCAGTGAAGTATCATTCATCTGCCCCGTTAATTTACTGCACATGATTCCCCGCCCAGCAGAAAGCGCCTGGGGCACACCAACCCCCAGTGCAGACGATAAGCAACAAGACACAGCGATTAAACAGGGGAAAAGCTCAGACGATAAAATTTCCGCTTCTGCTACTAAATCAAACGGAACAAAAACCACTGAGAATTCTACCAACACAAAGCCCGCGGCAGAAAAGCCCAAGGTCATTGTTATCGTCTGTGATGATGACCCGCTCTCCACCCATTTTGTCGGCAGCTTGTCCAAAAGCGAGCATCAAACAGTGGTACTCAATAGCGCCGATAGTTTTAACGATTTGCGCCAAAAAACAGTACTTGGTACTTTTCTAATCATGACCAAAGTCAACGAACAAAGCTTTGCGACAATGATTAAGATACGTGCTGAAGTACCACAGAATTCTCCTCTCATAGTTGCTGGACCACAATGGACCAGATCGGACGTTCTTAAGGCTGTACGCTATGGAGCATCAGACATACTAGTCACTCCGGCCAGTGTTGAAGAAATCTGTGAAAAAACCAAAACTAACTTGAAAATTACTTGCCATTGACTCGGCAAACAGAGACAATGGTTTTCATCAATTTAAGTTACCTGAATCTCTCCTCTGGAAGTAGCCGTGTCCCACATTCTTCTGTTTGATAGTAACAGCGCAACCAGAAAAGAGCTTGTCAACGACCTAACCTCTGAGCTTTGCGGTCAGTGTTTGGAAGCAGACACAGCTGAGCTAGCGCACGATCTGTTTGCACGCCACAATATCACCCTGTTGTTTTTTCATTTGGCCACGGATGACGATAACAGTCTTAAATATTTTCGCGATATTAATTCAAAAGCCGACTCTGTGGTATCAATACTAATTATTCCTGAAGATAGCTCGTTGCCTACCAAACAAATCCTGCAATCTGGAGCACATTTTTTTCTCCATGCACCATTTGGTAAACAAGAATTTACCGATATTGTATGTCGAGCCATACAAATGCATCAATCGCAGAAAAAAGAGCACATAGCTACTCCCCAAGGGAACGGTTTTCAAAACATCATCGGTCAGTCAACCTCAATGCAACAACTGTTTGGTTTAATCAGGCGTTTAGGTGATGATGGCGACAGTACTATTTTAATTCAGGGCGAAAGTGGTACAGGCAAAGAATTAGTTGCGAAAGCTTTACATGCGTTAAGCCCCAGAAACCGCTGCAATTTCGTACCTATCAATTGTGCGGCAATTCCTGAGGAATTACTCGAAAGTGAATTGTTCGGCTATGAAAAAGGGGCTTTCACCGGTGCATTGACCAACAAAAAAGGTCGCATTCAACACGCTCATGGCGGCACCCTTTTCCTCGATGAAATTGGCGACATGAAACCGGCGTTGCAAGCTAAATTGCTACGCGTCATTCAAGAAAAGGAGTTTGAACCAGTCGGCAGCGTCAGAAGCATAAAAACAGATGTACGTATCGTTGCTGCCACGCACCGGAATCTCGAGGAAGCTGTTAAACAAGGGCATTTCCGTGAAGATCTTTACTATCGTCTAAATGTCATCCCGCTGCAAATACCGCCATTACGTGAGCGCCGTGAAGACATATCAATATTGCTAGAAACGTTCACCCAGCGCTTTTGCACCAGTAAACATCGCACTCTTTTCACTTTTGCCCCGCAAACAGTTACTTACTTGGAGCAATATCCTTGGCCGGGCAACGTGCGCGAGTTAGAAAATCTAGTCCAGAGGCTATCAATTTTACACTTGGGAGATAAGGTAGAACCAAAAGATGTTCCGGAAAAATATCTTCATGGCGCCAATGCAACGCAAGAGACCAACTTCGTCAACGACAGCGGATCAACAGACTTTAATTCCCGTGTCAGCGAATTTGAAGATCGTTTGATTCTGCAAGCGCTGATACAAGCAGGTGGCAACAAAAAAGAAGCTGCCGAACTACTTAATCTCAAACGCACCACGCTACTAGAGAAAATAAAAAAGAAACGGCTCGATAAAGCATTGAGCAATCTATAGCGCTGAACGCTGCAAAAACGCAGTTGCTTTTCCACCGATTCTAAGCTATACACAACCACTCATGCGCAATTAGCTCAGCTGGATAGAGCGTCGGCCTCCGGAGCCGAAGGTCGCAGATTCGAATTCTGCATTGCGCACCAT
>Ga0307991_1001134_pt1 | contig 18920 bp, 10 predicted proteins | sample EllFjometagen131_FD_203146 | JGI IMG/M metagenome (GOLD analysis project Ga0307991, IMG submission 203146) | Marine microbial communities from Ellis Fjord, Antarctic Ocean - #131 | ecosystem: Environmental > Aquatic > Marine > Unclassified | place: Southern Ocean | collected 2014-10-08 | reverse complement strand
TTTGCCGTGATTTAATTTCTCTAGTTAAAGCGCTTATATAATCCTGTTGGTATGCAAGCGATACGGTGGAATAAAAATTGCAGTAATGGCATTTTTGTTTGCAAAAAGGAATATGAATATAGATACCGGCCATATAATCTATATCAACCTATACAATGTATCTTTAATTTCCTCAGAAGGTTTTGGCCCCTTATATCCAGAATATTGTTTTTTAAGGTTTTGGCTTGTGGAATTATTGGCCAGATATTGAATATAATAGTATACATCGTCCCTTGTAAATAATATATTACCTTTAGGATCCTCAATATCAAATTCAAATGTTTGTTCGTCAGCGTCAGGATAATATTTAGTAATAATTTGTTTTAATACTCTTTGTTTATCAGTAGACGATAGCAGTGCATCTGAATATATTTTAGTTCCAGCAAAGAAAAACTGACCATCAATAAAATGTATTTGAATCAAAAAACGAAGGTGCTGAGATGATATTCTATAATAGTATATTTTATGATCAGAAATTTCACCATCCGGTTCACAGCAAAAGGACTCTTCTCCAAAATCATTTTCTAGATTTTTTTCAACTATAGCATCAAGTGCAACCCCTTGAAATAATATATTAGAACTTGTTTTTGTTGTACCAGAAAATTCCAAATGATCAAGACAATTGTTTAATTCTTTTATGGTTTGAATTAAATTTTCACGCTCATAAAAAGCCTTCCCTTTTTTAGGAATTTTTTTCTTTGATGATTTGAAAAACGACAACATAATTATATGTTTTTAGTGGTGGTGCTATTTGCAAATATATAAAGTAATAAAGCCATTATTTGATTATTAATAAAATTAAATCAAGTAATACCTTGTTTGTTGCTATGTTTCTCAATAATGAATACGAATAATAAATAACTAATTAGTAAAATGGTTACCAACGAATAGTAAATATAACTTTGAAAATCAGCGAAATAAACAGAAGTAAAATATACTAACAGAGCCACTACTGTATACATTAATATTTTTTTAATATTGTAATTAACACGATATATTTTCCTGCCCCACACGAATGATAAAATCATAATTACAAAATAGCTTATAAAATTCGCCCATGCAGAACCCATATATCCATATTTTGGAATTAAAAGTACATTGAGTATAATTGTAATTAATGCTGCCACTATGGCTATTGTTGCTCCATAAAATGTTTTATTAGTAAGCTTATACCAAACGGACAGATTATAAAATATACCAAGAAACAATTTTGCTGATAGTATAATTGGTACTATACTAAGTCCTGGCCAAAAAGCTTCACCAATAAAATATTTGAATAGGTTTATATTTAGCATTACCAACAAAAAAATAAACCATGTAAATGCTACAAACAAATTCATAACTCTACTATATGTGTTTTTTGCATCTTTTTTATCAGCTTCTGAAAAAAAGAAGGGTTCTGCAGCATATCTGAACATTTGTATAAACAACATCATTATTATGGCTAATTTGTAACTGGCTGCATATATTCCAAGTTGTGAATCAGCTTGTGATCTGTCTGGCAGAAGGTATTTCAGAAGTATTTTATCAGCAACCTCAGTAATCATAAACGAAAGAGATATGATAAGTATTGGTAATCCGTATTTGAGCAATTTTTTAAGTAATACCGGATCAATTTTAAAACGAAAATTTTTAAATTCTTTGCTTAGCATTAACAATGTTGAAAGCGAACCAATAAGATTCGCAATAAATACGAATGTTACAAGATTCGTACTTCTATAAACAGGTAATTCGTTATAATTTTCACCATAGTAATTTGGAATTACAACTAAAAATATCAAGTTTAGTGAAATAGTAATAACAACGCTAATTATTCTTATTGAAGAAAATTTAATTGCCTTGTTTTGAAATCTTAAAAAAGCAAAAGGTAATGCTGTAATCGCGTCAACAGCAATTATTACAGCAATTATTAATACATATTCATAATTAGCAGAATATTGTATTAATTGTGAAATATAGTCAACAAATACAAAAACTAATAACAAGAATAAAAAAGCAATAATTAAAACTGACGATGCTGATGTATTAAAAACTTTTTTAGGATTTTCACTTTTATTGGCATACCTGAAAAATGCTGTTTCCATTCCAAAAGTAAGTAAAACTAATAGTATTGCTACATAAGAGTAGAGAAGAGTAACCTGGCCATATTCAGCCTCAGTAAATACATAAATAGTATAAAGAGGAACTAATAAGTAATTTAAAAACCTTGGAACCATTGTGCCTAGCCCATAAATTGCCGTTTCTCCGGCAAGCTTTTTTATGGGATTGTAGGCTTTATTCATGTTTGTAAAAGTATGGAAAATAGTTTCTGGCCTGATTAATTCATGTGTTTAGTTTGATGCAGATGTTAGGCAACTGAACCTGACGATATAGTAATCTATTTCAAAGGATTAGCAACGAAGCAGATGTATTGAAATTAAAACATTTTAGTGTAAAATGACAAAAATCATTTTTGTTCTTTTCATTATCAATTATCTGACATAGTGATAATACTACTACTACAGTCATTTTTCATGAATTATTCAGGCTAGAATACTATGTACTATTATGCCTCCGGAAAAACAAGATAAAAAGTAGTACCGGGCTGGTTATCGTTTGATTCGAAGTACACCTCCCCTCCTATTTCAGTCATAATATTTTTAACTATAGCAAGGCCTAATCCGGTACCACTGGTTTTTGTAGTGAAATATGGCTGGAATATTTTAATTTTCATATCATCAGAAATTCCTTTGCCGTTATCCGAAATTGCTATTTTTATATACCTTGAATCTTTTTGAACAATTATATTAATTTCTCCATCTGTTTTTTTATCAATAGCCTGGATGGCATTATTAAGTATATTGTTAATAGCTCTTAGTATATCTTTTTCAAATCCTAGTGTAAACAAATCTGTATTAACATTTTCACATTTTAGTGAAATATTAACATTTTCATTTTTGTTAAATAAGTTTATTGATGAATCTAGTATTATTTTCAGGTTTACTACGACAAAATCATGTGATTTAGATTTGGCAAAATCTGAAAACATTTCTGCAACATTATCTAATGTATCGATTTGCTCAATAAGAGATTTACTGATAGAGTTTATTTTAGAGGAAAATTCAGGATCATCATTTATAAATGACTTTTTCAAATACTGAACATTAAGCTTCATTGGTGTTAAAGGGTTTTTTATTTCGTGAGCAATTTGCCTGGCAACCTCACGCCATGCACTTTCTCTTTCTGAGTGTTTTAATAAATCGGCACTCTGTTCCAGCTTATCTACCATACGGTTATATTCATGAATAAGCATTCCAATTTCGTCGTTTTTGTTCCAGCTTATTTTTTCATTGTGTTTATCAATTCTAATAGTTGCCAGACTTTTTTGTAGCATTACCAAAGGACGTGTTAAATATCTTGAAAAAATTATAGCAATTAATGCCCCAATAATACCTACTATTACATATATGTTTATTAAATATGATAACATAACATAGTATGATTTTGTAAATTCGGTTTGGCGTGCAAAATATGGTAGGTTTACTACGCCAATAGGAGCATCATTGTTTAAATTTAAGGGTACGTAGGCTGAATAATAATTGAGATCTCCAATATTTTCTTCTGTAATGAAATTTAGATTATTAGCAAAAAATATTGCTCGATACGCTTTAGGATTTATATATGTTGACAATAATTTTTTTTCAAATATCTCAGGTCTTGATGTTGCAATTAAATATCCCGACTTATCATATAAATTAATATCTGAAAAAAATACTAATGAAAATTTTCTTAACAATTGATGTAAAAGTTTGGCATCCTGGCTTTCTAGATTTGTAGCCGCTGAAAGCTTATGCTGAAGTTCTATGAGAACAGAATTTGCTTTTTCTGTTAATTGTTTTTCAAGTTGCGTACGGTTGCTTTCTTCTATGAATATTAGGGTTGTAATAGCTACCAGAATAAACGTAAGAGTTAGTGTTGTAATAACGAATGTTTGTAGCCTGGTTTTGAAGTTTAACCTCAATAAATCAAATGCCTTTTTTGCATAAATTATTAGATAAATAAGTACAGAAAATAATGCTAGTATTATAAAAATTATTGAAAATACAACTATTTTCATCGAGGTGCTGGTTAATTCTCTACTTACGATTAAGTAGTTATCCCCTGAGATATGAATCAAATAATGTTTATAATTATCTAAATTTATGAATGTTTCAGTCTTGAAATTATTTGAAAAGGAAGAAGATGTGCTATATGCGAAATCACCGAATTTATAAGTAAGATGGTTTTTTGAATATTTTGCAAATGAATATCGGGAAAGGTTTAGTGTTGATTGTTGTTTATCTATGAGAAGCTCAGCATACCCAAGACCTTCAGGAACATGTGACGAAACAAATTCAACATACAAATTTCTTAATAAATTATCATTAACAACTATTGGTAATTTGGCTATGTAATATATACTTTCGGTTTCTGAATTGAACAGAAAGAGAGTTGAATCAACAACGGGGATTGTTATTTCTTCAATCAAAGTGTTAAAGTAGTCTTCACATTCATAAATTTCTCCTTCAGGTTGTATTTCAAGTAGTTCATTTTCACCACAATTTGTTATTTGAATATCATATTTATTTAGTTGATTAAGAAAATATTTCGATTTTATATATTCTCCAATAATTAAATCAGATATACTTGTGTCTTGTGTTAATACCTGGCTCAGATATTTATCAGAAATAATTTTAGTTATAATATTTTCAAATGAAACTTCAAATTCTATATCATTTGTTACAGATAGTTTTTGAGCTATGGTTGCTTGATAATTTTCATTCTTTATATTATACGAACTATTAATAATTATTGATGATACCGATGCTAACAAGGTTAATAAAATAATATGATTTAGAAATAGATCGGTAAAATATTTCCAGATTACTTGTTTAAGAATTATTAATACAAATGTTATTACCAATGTAACAATTATAATACTGATATGTATGTCGGATACTAAATAGGCAATAGATATTCCTGAAAATGTAATTAAGTATGGAATAAAAAATGGAACCTTTTTATCGTCAAATGAATTTAAATATGTAATAAAGGCGCAATACATACTTATGTTTAAACCCAAAGCAATTAGAATAACTACAATTAGATTTTCATTATTTAGCAAATTATCGGAATAAAATGAAATATTTTGGTCATAGGTTATCTGATACAAAATAAAAAGATTGATTAAAATAGCAGCCCAGAGCAATGTGTATTTTAATATAATTTTTGTTGGAGATAGGTTTATTCTACTTTTACTAAGAAAGATATATGCTGCTATTGAAAAAATAATTAATAAGGATATATTTAAAAACATATCTCCTTCTGTATGTGAAAGAGGAACATTAAATAATTTGATTGTAAATATTGGGTTGTTACACAGAGATGATGTTATGTTGAAATACAGATCTGTTAATCTAATTAATATACTACAAAGCACAAAAGCAGAAAACTTAAATATTGAGTTATATTTTATATGTTTTGAATTGTGAAAACAGATTAAAATAAATAAAATTAAAAAAATGTAAGACAACAAATAGAGGATAAATGCAGAAATAGGTACATTAGTGGAATTAATATTTGTGAGAATCCTTTTTGTACCTAACAGAAAGTCTCCTTTAGCATTATATATAATATTAGATGCTTCATTTGCTTTTGTTGTGAATTCAATATTGGATATATTTATATATTTAGGATTAATCTCATTGGGTAGAAATTCGTTACTAACTAAGTAACTAGCCTTTATTAAGTCTAATATATACAAATTTCCATTATTTGTTTTGCAGCTGGTATATAAATACCACCCGGTAGGTAGATTAGCTATATGTACCTGGGAATCTGAAAGCAACCCACGTAAAAATCTTTCATCCAGCTTATTTGTATTCCAATAGTTGATGTGATAATTTTCAATAACAAAACAATCGTAAGGAGTTGGCTCTAAAATGCTATCTAATTTATTCCAGTAGCCAACAGGGTTATTTTTTATTATGTTATCAGCAATTTCTGCAAGATCATGTATCTTAACCGACTGTATCTTAATACGTGAGGAAAGTCTTTCTGTTTCCTCAGCATAAGTATGGTTTTTGTTTTGAAAATATTGAGTTACGAAATATGAAATAAAGAATAATAATGAAAGAGAGAGAAAAAGATATGAAATATGCTTATATAAATAATTATACATTACTATTGTTTAAAGAAGAAACGGCTAACCAAGCAATCCTATAAAAAATACTAAAACATTGAATATCAAATAGATAAAGAAGTTCAGAAAATTAAACATATTTTAGAATACAATTTAAAATTATTGTTTTTTAACCACAAATATCATGCTAGAATAGTTATTTTTTTTCTTAGCCTTGATGTTTGATATAAAGCCATTAATAATTGCAGCAGGAAAATATAATCTATTCTTAATGTATTTTTCACTTAACATACTTACGTAATATGAATCGAATTTCATAGGTTCGGCATGAACTAATTTCATATTATGATTGTTAATTAATTTCATAAATGAATTTTGTGTAAAATGATATAGATGACGTGGCACGTCTAAAGCAGACCAAAATTTTCCATATTTTTTAGAATCTGGTGATTCGAGGTTTGGAAGTGCAATAAATATTGTGCCGTCTTTTTTTAATAGTTTTGATACTTGGGCTATTCTATTGTTTAAATCTGGAACGTGTTCTAATACATGCCACATTGAAATAACATCAAATGAATCCGGCATCATACTATTAAGACTTTCTTCAGCTAAAACATCTAATTTATATTTTGTTTTTGCGAACTCTCTTGCAGTAGAATTTGGCTCAACACCAGTTACATTCCACTTCCTTTTATTGAAAAAATTTAGAAACTCCCCGGTCCCACACCCAATGTCAAGGATTCGTCCATTAGCTGAAAATCGTGTTACCAGTTTATATTTATTTTTAATATTTATATTGCGTATAAATGAATATAACCTTCCTATTAAACCATTATCTCCTGTATTATGCGATAAATAATTAGTTGTTTCATAATATTTTGAAAGGTTTTTTGGAATAGGATTGGTAAAAACTAATTTACAGTTTTCACATATGGATAATGAAAAAGATTCTTGTGTAAAAAAGAAGTCTTTGGTACTTAAATGTGAAGATAATTTAGTTTCTCCACATAAAGGGCATGCTTTAATTTCCGAAAAACTATTTTTTTGTTCCACGTGAAACATTTTTTATCGGCCGATAAATACGGCAATTACATTAATATCTGATGGTGACACCCCACTAATTCTAGATGCTTGTCCAATTGTAGTTGGTTTAATTTTAGATAGCTTTTCCCTTGCTTCTGTCGACAGTGATTTTAAACTATTGTAATCGAAATTTTCTTTAAGAGGAATGTTTTCAAGTTTTGAAAGCTTTTCTACTAGTTCTTTTTCTTTTTCAATATAGCCAAAATATTTTACCTGGATTTCTGCCGACTCCAAATCTTTATTGTTTGCAGAAATTTTTGTAATTGCATTTCTAAAAGGTTCGCTTACTGAAATCAGATTATAAATACTTATTTGTGGTCTCAGAATCAGTTCTGAAAGTTTTACTTTTTGCTTTAGAGGTGATGTGTTACTTTGAGATAGAAGTTCTTTTGTTTCCGCAGGGCTAATACTTTGTTTTTTGATAAACTTGATTATTTCATTTATTTTTGATTGTTTCTCAACTACATTTTTATATCTTTCTTTGCTAGCCAATCCTAATTTATAGCTTATCGGTGTAAGCCTTAGGTCTGCATTATCTTGTCGTAAAAGTATTCGGTATTCTGCCCTTGATGTAAACATTCTGTAGGGCTCATCAACACCTTTTGTAATAAGGTCATCAATAAGAACACCAATGTATGCTTCGTGCCTTTTAAGGATGAAAGGTTGTTTATTATTTAATTTTAAATTAGCGTTGATACCAGCCATCAGACCTTGTGCTGCCGCCTCTTCATAACCAGTTGTGCCATTAATTTGTCCGGCAAAATACAGATTAGTAATTAATTTTGTTTCCAGCGTGTATTTAAGTTGGGTAGGGGGAAAATAATCATATTCAATTGCATAACCAGGCACAAATATTTTTGCATTTTCAAAACCTGCAATTTTTCGTAAGGCTTTTAATTGAATATGATCCGGTAAAGACGATGAGAAACCATTTACATAATATTCTATTGTTTCCCAACCTTCTGGTTCAACAAATAGTTGATGCCTGGTTTTATCAGCAAACCGCTCTATTTTATCTTCTATTGATGGACAATATCTAGGACCAGTTCCCTCAATTCTTCCAGCAAACATTGGAGAATCTAAAAAACCTAACTTAAGCGTTTCGTGCACTGTTGGTGAAGTGTAAGTAATCCAACAACTGCGCTGTTTTTTTAGCCTGGATGTTTTTAAAAAGGAAAATCCTTCTGGTTCTTCATCTCCTTTTTGCTCTTCCATTTTGGAAAAATCAATTGTTCTTCCATCAACTCTTACGGGTGTGCCGGTTTTAAGTCGTAATGTTTCAAAGCCAAGGGAAACTAATTGTTCGGTTATTCCGGTTGATGATGGGTCGCCAATTCGTCCTCCCTGAAAGTTATTTTGCCCGATATGTATTTTACCATTAAGAAATGTTCCGTTGGTTAAAATAACAGATCTGCTATAAATTTTTTGACCCATTTCTGTTTTAACGCCAATAACCGTATTGTCTTTGACAATAATATTTGAAACAGTATCTTGCCAAAAATCTAGATTTGGAGTGTTTTCAAGCATATTACGCCATTCAATAGAGAACTGAACTCTGTCGTTTTGAGTTCTTGGACTCCACATAGCCGGACCTTTAGATTTATTTAGCATCCTGAACTGTATCATTGTTTTATCAGAAACAAGCCCGGAATAGCCACCTAATGCATCAATTTCGCGAACAATTTGACCTTTAGCCACACCTCCCATTGCCGGGTTGCATGACATTTGTGCAATCCGTTGGAGGCTCATTGTAATAAGCATCGTCTTCGACCCCATATTTGCAGCAGCAGCAGCAGCTTCTGCACCGGCATGACCAGCACCAACAACTATGACATCATATTGCTCAAACATACTTTTTTGTTTCACGTGGAACAATTTAGGAAATTAACGCTGCAAATGTAAATAATAATCTTCTTTTCTTCGCATTAATTTTTTTTCTGAAGGAGAGTGGTCGTTATATCCTATAAGATGGAGAACGCCATGTACCATTACTCTGTGAAGCTCTTCAATAAATGAAACAGACTGTACAGTTGAATTTTCAGTAATGCGATCAATACTAATATAAATCTCACCGGAAATAATATCGTTGTTATCGGTTGTTGGAAAAGTTATGATATCAGTAAAAGTATCGTGATTAAGGTAAGTTTTGTTTATTTTATGAAGGTGTTTATCATCACAAAATATATATTGAATCTCACCGATCTTTTTTCCCTCAGCTTTAATAACAGATTTAAGCCAGTTGCTATAAAATGACTTATTTAGTTTATCAAAATTATTAGCTACTAAGTAATTAAAACTAATCATTCTGTTTATGAACCTCTTTTTTTGTTTGCTTGGTAAAATATGTTTGCATTAATGCTGCTCGCTCATTATATATTTCATTATGAAGCGCACTAATGTCAAATTCAAGAGAAAGCGTATCCTCTTTAACCATGCTTATGTTGTCAACCAGAGAATGAATTAAAAAGATATTTTTATTATTATTCTGATGTATTATTTCATCAATATTAACAGTTTTTGATAATTTTGTAATAACCTCTAAATCAACAGGTTGAAAGGAAATCGCAATGTTTTTGTAATCTGAATTATAAGTAATATTTATGCTCTTATCGTGATCATTATCAACTAAATAGTTGAATAATTCAGTTAATGCCATAAGAATATTGCCATAATATGTGTCATTAATAAATAGCTGATCACATATGGTATCAACAAAAGTTTCAATATCTCTAATAGATTCTGGTTGAAGTTTAACCAAGACCGATTGATTATTATTTACCATCTTTTTCTTTTTCGAGTTTATATAAATATTCTTTAATTAGGCTTCTGTAATATGGTGAAACCTCAAGAGGAACGGTTATCAGAATTTCCTCTTGTTTAGCTTTTGTTGGTTTATACTCATTTTTATTGTTTAGGTTACTATTTTTTTTGTTTTTACCTTCTTTTGATTCTCTCTTTTTTTCTTTTTCTCTTTCTTGTAGTGCTTTTTGTGATTTAAGTAACCTGGTTTCAATATTTTTTTGTCGTTCTAAAGTTTCTTGTGATACCTGCCTGTTAATTATATCATCTTCAGTTTTTTTCATTTCTTCAGTTAGCTTGTTTAGGGCACTGCCACTTCCTCCTTCAGCCTCAAGTTGTTCAATAAATTCTTGTAGCATTCTTCTTATTTCTCCTTGTTCGGCAGCCATTCTGGCAAGCTCCTCACTTTTACCATTTAATCCGTTTTTACCACCCAACCCATTTTTTTCTGTTTTTCCTTTCATCCCCTTGCCAAGGCTTTTTTGTTTACCCATTATTTCTGACATTGAGGGATTTTTGCCCTTACCGGGATTTTTGCATTTGCCACCCTTTTTTTGTTTGCCTGACATTTCCATTGACTGCATCATCTGTTCCATTGACTCTGAAAGCATAAGTGCTAAGTTATTAATTGATGTCATGGCATATTGTTGCTCGCTTAGGGCTTTTCCTTTGTTTTGCTCCTGAAGCATTGACAATGTTCTGTTTATATGTGTATTAATTTTGCCCGATTCTTTAATAATGAAGGGTTTAATAGCAACCTGACGTTTACTTATACTTGTTAACGAATCATTTATTATAATAAAATCATCTTTAAGACCCTTTTGCCGCTCTCTTATATCAGTATTTTTAGGGTCATTTTTTGTTGTTTTTTGAAGCTCATTAATTAGGTTTTCTTGCGCAAAGCTTAAATCCAATAAGTTATCAAGCATTTTTTTAATTTGTTCAATATCTTCACCCATACGTTCTTCCATAGCACCCTCCATAGCTAATGATAGATTATCAGCCATTTCTTTCATGTCATCCCCAGCTTTTTGCTGATTTTCAGATGCTTTATTTTTTTTGCCTTTTCCTAGATTTTTTTTGGCTTCTTCCATCTGTTCATTTATTTCGTCAGCCATGGAAGTATCAGGTTCCATATTATATGGATCTTCAAGTTCTTTGTTCAGCTTATCTGCATTATCAATTTTTTCTAACAAATCAGAAAATTCTTTTTGCACATCATTTTGTTTTTCTATTGATTCTTCTTTTCCGCGTTCTTTATTAGCAGTTTGTTCAGCTAATTTCTTTTCTTCTTCTGCTAGTTTATTCAACTTATCAATAGTTTCCTGTATTAGTTTTTCATATTCTAGTTGTTTAAATAATTCCAGGTTTTGTTCGAGGTCGCTTTTTAACTCCTCATTTTGTTGTTTCATTTTTTCAAGAAACTCAACAACTTTATCTTTTTTAAGGTCTTCTTTTAGTTTTTCAAGATCTTTTTTCATTAGATCATTAATTAGATCGTCCAGTTGCTTCAATTTTTCTAGAAGTTCTGGGTCGATTTTTTTCTTAAGAAGATCTTCAAGTTCTTTTATATCATCATTGAGTTTTTTTAAGTCTTCAAGTTGTTTTTTAATATTTTCTTTCTTTTCAATAAGATCGTTTAACTGTTGTTTTTCAGCCCAGCTAAGTTCCTTTTTCTCAAATAAATTAAGTTTTGTCTCTTCAATTTGACGGCTTAATTCGTCGATCTCAATAAGCGATTCTTTTAGTTTGTTTTTCAATGCATTGGAGCTATTTTCAATTTTCTTTTCCAGCTCCGAAGCATCAGGCAGTTTTAAATAATACATTTGTGATTTAGATTGCTTAAAACCGTTTATGGCATCATTATCCCTAATTTCAAAATAATAACTAAAAGCATCTCCGGGAATTAGATTATAATCTGTAGACAATACCATATAATCGAAATACTGACGCGTTATATTGCGTTCAATATTAATGCTTTTTCTTTTCCAGACAGATTCTGGAATACTGTCTTTACGATAAAAAAAGTTAAGTGATGAAAACCCATAATCATCAGCTACCATTCCACTAAAATTAATAATTCCAAAGTTTAGCTCATCTTTAAATTCACTAACATTTATAATGGGAAACTCATCGGCAATTACCTGTACATTAAAAAGCATTGAATCGTTACTTTGCATATATTGATTAACTGCCACAAGCGTATAGTTAAAATCGTTTTTTGCTTTAACAGAACACTTGAAAACATTGCTTTCCAAACTAATTAACTTAATTATACTATCGTTAAAGATAAAATGAATATTTTTTGTGTCACGAGTATAAATATTCCATTTTAGAGTAGTGCCTTCCGGAACAATCAAATCTCCGGTATTTTCAATTTTATCATTCTGTCTTTGAAGATAAACAGGATATTCGAGGCTTACATCAAAATTATAAATAACAGGTTGGGGATATACTTTCAAATGATGCTTTTGACTTACAAAGTCTTGGGTTTCGGTTGTGAAGTAAACATCCGAAAGGACATCCTTAAAAACATATTCCAATACTCCCGGTTTTATTTCGGCCATTCTGTATTTAAAATTACCATCATTAATCCATATTTTACTAGGTGTTTTATCACCATGAACCATTATTGTTATAGTGTAATTTTCATGCTGGGCACATGTTAAATCCTTATTTAATAGTTCAATAGAATAGGGAAGGGGTTTACTAAAAAGAGTGTTATGATTTATAATTCGATCTGCCGGTTCAAAAATAGTTCCCGGAGAAATCAAAATTATTAGCAATAATAAAACTGCAGGGGGTATTATCAATTTTAGATAGCGTAGATTATTTTTATATTTAACTGCATTTCTGAAAGGAACAGATTTAAGATCGCTAGATTTTTGCTCAATACTTGCTAGCAGTAATTCCATATTTGAAGTGTTGCCTGAACCGCTCAGCTGTAGAGTGTTTAATAGCTTGTCGCTTACTTCCGGAAAATGATCCCCAATAATTTTTGCAGCTTCTTGATGTGAAATAGTATTGCCTAATTTAATCAGCTTTAAGGTAGGAATAATAATGTAATAGATCAAAATAAAAACAACAGTAATAATAAACAAATAAAAAATTAAAGTTCGTGTAATTGTGTTTGACCATGAAAAATATTCAAACACATTTATTAGAATAAACAGTATAACAACAAGACCAAAGCTGAGCATGGTGCCTTTAATAATCAAATTTTTATAATACTTTCGTATAAATTTGTTTAGCTTTGATATAAGTATGTCAAATGCTGTATTCATAGCAACTTTAATCTTTTTCTATTTGTCTTTATTAATCAATAACTTTGTTATTGGCAAAGATATAAATTCAAGGGCTCAAATGATTTCAAATTAGCTATTACAAAATAACTATACTGATGAAACGATTTTTAATATTGTTTATTTTTCTTGTTTCGGCAGCTGTTGTAGAGGCACAGTGGAGCGAAAACCCAATTGAGAAAAGGGTCTGTTCACATGCTAAATCAATAGCTAGTAAGGCAATTTTTAGTCCAGAGTATAATTGGCAAAGCCTATATTTGTTTGATTATGACGTAAGTTCATATATTATTGATATTGAAGTTTCAGACACAACAACTTATGTTGGTGGTAGCGCAACAATTAATTGCATAGCAATTGTACCAATTGATACATTTGCTTTTGAACTTATTTCGGAATATATAATTGATCAAATATTAATTAATGGAATAGAATATTCTAATTATTTTCTTGAAAGCGACAATGTACTAGTACCAATAGCAGAAGTTCTTGAAGGGGTGGCTATTTCGGCTCAAATATCTTATCATGGAAAACCTTCTTCAACAGGGTTTTTTTCAGGAGTTACTAATGACTCATCTACCTATTGGCAAAAAAGTGTAACATGGACATTATCAGAACCATTTGCTGCCAAATATTGGTTTCCTGTTAAACAAGTTCTTCAGGATAAGGCAGATTCAGCCTGGATATTTTTAACAACCGCATCAGCAAATATGGTTGGCTCCGAAGGTTTGTTAACTGATGTAGTTGACCTGGGAAATGGTAAATTAAGATATGAGTGGAAAACTAAATATCCTATTGATTATTATCTACTTTCTTTTGCTGTGGCCGAGTATCAAGATTATAGTGTTTATGCTCATCCTGCTGAAATGGAAGACGACTCACTGTTAATACAGAATTTCATATATGATTCGCCTGGTAACCTTGAAGATAAAAAAGATCAAATAGACAAAACGGTTGAAATTATTGAGCTTTATAGTGATTTGTTTACTCTTTACCCTTTTCATGAAGAGAAGTATGGACATTGTCAAACACAGCTTGGTGGTGGTATGGAGCATCAAACAATGTCAACTATGGGTAACTTCACTTTTCATTTAATTGCACATGAACTGGGACATATGTGGTTTGGGGATAATGTAACGTGTGCTACATGGAGTGATATTTGGATAAATGAAGGATTTGCTACGTATTCTGATTATTTGGCAAATGAGTTTATTAATGGTTGGGAGGTCGGAAAAGAATTTATGATTAGAACCCAAAATAATGCCATGTCAATTCCTGACGGTAGTATATATATTCCTGAGGATGAAATATATCCTGGTAATGAGTGGCGTATATTTTCAGGGAAGTTATCGTATGATAAAGGAGCTGCAATAATTCATATGTTAAGACATGAAATTCAAAATGACGACTTATTTTTTGATGTGCTTAAGTCGTTTCAAACAAACTACGGAGGTGGTACCGCAACAGGTGAAGATTTCAAAGAAACAGCTGAAAATATAACAGGACTGAATTTCAATCAGTTTTTCGAGCAATGGTATTACGGGCAGGGTTTTCCTCAATATAATTTTAAGTATTGGACAGATGACCAAAACACATTCTTTTTAAGCTCTACACAAACAACCTCTTCATTGCATACAGTGTTTTATAATATGCTCCTCGACTTCAGGTTGCATTTTATTGATGGTAGTGATACATTGGTTCAATTTAGGCAAACCGATAACTTAAATGTGTTTTCAATGGAATTTGATCAAAGGGTTATTAATGTTGAGGTAGATCCGGAGCAATGGACACTCGAGGAGACTTTAAATATTTCAAATATTGAAGAGATAGTATTACTTCCAATGTATTTTACCATTGGTCCTAACCCTGTTAAAAATAAATTGAATGTTTACTTCCTAAACGCAGACTCTGCTGAGCATAATATTACAATATACAACCTTGCAGGTCAACAGGTTTTTTCAAATAAAACATCTGATATACACTTTGAGGTTAATACCTTTGCTTTTCGAAGTGGAGTTTATTTTATTTCTGTATCAAATGGTAATGATGTAATAACGAAAAAGTTTGTAAAATAGAAATTTAGAACTGAAATATTTTTAGATAATAATTAACAAATAAAAACCCCAAAAAACATGTTGATTTTTTTGGGGTCTTTATTATTCTATTTTGAATTAACTATTTCTTTTCTTGTTTCATTTGCTCATTCAAAAAAGTTTCCATCGCACGGTAAAAGTCAAATCTGTTTTCTTCGTTATGAAAACCATGTCCTTCATCATCTTTCACCATGTACTCAACAAAAACACCACGTTTTTTCATTGCATCAACAATTTGATCTGACTCATCTATGTTTACACGGGGGTCGTTTGCTCCTTGTGCTATGAAAAGAGGAGAAACAATTTTATCAACATGAAATACGGGAGAAACTTCGCGCAACATTAGGCTGTCGGTTTTCGGATTTCCAACCATTTCGTACATCATATCGAGCAGTGGTTCCCAATAAGGAGGTATGGTTTTCATAAATGTAAACATGTTTGAAACGCCAACATAATCAACTCCTGCAGCATATAATTTAGGTTCCTTAACCAGCCCCATAAGTGTAGCATAGCCACCATAACTGGCGCCATAAATAGCGATTTTGTCAGGATCTGAAATTCCTTTTTCAATTAACCAGTTTGTACCATCGGTAATGTCATCCTGCATTGTTAGTCCCCACTGTTTAAACGAATCTTCCCAGAATTTTTTGCCATATCCGGTTGAACCTCTAAAGTTCATTTGGAAAACAGCATAACCTCTGTTTGCTAAAAACTGAACCTCTGGGTTAAAACCCCACCCATCACGATGCCATGGTCCGCCATGAGGATTAATAACTGTTGGTAGGTTTTTAGCTGTTTCAGGAGTATAACCAAGGGGTAAAGTAAGATAAGCATGTATTGTAAGATCATCGCGAGTTTTGTATTTAACAGGGTAAACGTTGGCCATGTTGTCTTCATCAATCCATGGGCTTACTTCTATAATTTTCTCAAGCTTATCAGTTGTTTTGTCATAAATGTAGTATGAACCAAGTGAACGGTCGCTGTAAGTTCTAATAATAAAAACATCTTCATTTTTATTAAGTCCTGTTATAGCAATTTCATAATCTCCAAGTTCTTTTTCAAAACGCTTATAAAGGTCTTTTGTTTGTCTGTCGAAAAAATGTTTTTCTCTTTTAGATGAAGTGTAATTTGCAGAAGTAATAACTTTTCTTTTCTTTGAGTAGCTTACGCTAGACACATCATATTCAGGGTTTTCATAAAGAACTTTTATTTCTTTTCCATTTGCAATGTCGAATTCAACAACTGCACTTTTATCGCGACCAAGATTGGAGGTTGCAATTACATTTTTGTTATCAAAGGTGAAAAACTCAGGACTTACATTATCTTTAAAACTTGTAGTAAGTACGCTTTCCCATTCATCAGCTTCAGTTTCACGGTAAAGCAAGCTAATATTAACGCCATCAACAATGGCAAAAGCTACCCTCAATTTACCATCATGGTCAAACATCCATCCTTGAATATTACCGGGGTTTTCTGCCAGCATTTCCATCTCACCTGTTTCAATGTTTAGACGATACGGATCGAAAACCTGAGGGTTACGTTTGTTTAATCCGATAATTACTTCATTTGGAAGATCAGGTAGGTCATCAATAATTTGTGTACGTACACCATCAAATTCTGTGTAAGCAATAGGGTTAGTGCTGTCGACATTAATACCGTAAAGTTTAAAGTTTTCGTCACCACCTGTATCTTTCAAATAGAGGATGCGCTCACTATTGGGCCAAAAATATCCGGAAACACTTCTGTCTGTTTCAGCAGTTAGCTGGATAACATCATCGGTACCTCTTTCCTGCACGAAAATGTTCATCCTATTTTCGTAGGGAGCCTTGTAAGAGTAATATTTTCCATCAGGAGAAATCTGGTAACTTGTTTGTTCTGGGTTTTTGAAAAAATCCTCAAGAGGAATTTGTTTAGCTGTCATTGGCTTTTTTTCTGTGTTGGTACAACTTGCTGCCAGCAAAACTATACCAATCATTGTAATGATTAAGTAATTACTTTTTTTCATGAGATTGTTTTTATTGGTCATTAATGAGAAATTGATTTGCGATTCTGTTAGCAAAGCTATACATTTTTTATTATCTAAACTTAAATTTCATTCTTTTTTAACAGAATGAATTTCAGACTATTCTACATATTACTTATAACTTATTATATTCAATATATATCTTAACTATCTTTGCAGCCTTAAAATATAATACAATGAGCAATAACAATATAAGAGTGCGATTTGCCCCAAGTCCAACCGGACCGTTACATATTGGCGGAGTTAGAACAGCTTTATACAATTATTTATTTGCCAAAAAAAATGGTGGAAAATTTATTCTCAGGATTGAAGATACAGATCAAAGCAGATTTGTACCGGGTGCTGAACAATATATTATCGAATCGTTTAAGTGGTGTGGAATTGAGTTTGATGAAGGTGTTACGAAGGGTGGTGAGTATGGCCCGTATATACAATCAGAGCGAAAACAAATATATCGCCAATATGCTAACAATCTTATTACTAGTGGTCATGCATATTATGCTTTCGATACTGCCGATGAATTAAACAAGGTTAGGTCTGAATACGAGTCGCAGAAAATTACATTTACATATAATGCAAATGAAAGAAAAACACTACGTAATTCTCTAACACTTAGTGAGGAACAGGTTGATAAACTCATGGAAAATGGTGAGCCTTTTGTTATTAGGTTTAAAATGCCTGAAAACGCAACAGTTATTATGAATGACATGATACGTGGTAGGGTAGAGGTTGTTACTTCGGTATTGGACGACAAGGTTCTTTTTAAATCAGATGGAATGCCAACCTATCATTTGGCAAATATTGTTGACGATCATTTGATGAAGATAAGCCATGTTATTCGGGGTGAAGAATGGCTTCCTTCGCTTCCATTGCATGTGTTGCTTTATGATGCATTTGGTTGGGAAAAACCTGAATTTGCACATCTTCCACTGCTGTTAAAACCCGAGGGAAATGGAAAACTAAGTAAGCGTGATGGTGACCGTTTGGGATTTCCTGTTTTTCCTCTCCAGTGGACAGATCCAAAAACTGGTGATGTTTCAATGGGGTTTAGAGAACAGGGCTATTTTCCTGAAGCTTTTATAAATATGCTGGCAATGTTAGGGTGGAATCCCGGAGATGAAAGGGAAATATTTTCACTGAAAGAATTATCAGAGATCTTTTCTATAGAGAGAGTTGGCAAGGCAGGAGCAAAATTTGATCCTGTAAAAGCAGCCTGGTATAATCATCAATATTTGATAAAACAAAATAATGATACGCTTGCAGATTTGTTTATGCCAATTGCAATTAGTAATGGTGTGCTTGTTGAAAAAGAGCAACTTAGTCAGGTAATAGGCCTTGTAAAGGAAAGAGTGAATTTTGTTGCTGAACTTTGGGATCAGCTCGATTTCTTTTTCAAACGCAGGGAAGAGTATGATGCAAAAGCT
>Ga0307991_1001133_pt1 | contig 18925 bp, 18 predicted proteins | sample EllFjometagen131_FD_203146 | JGI IMG/M metagenome (GOLD analysis project Ga0307991, IMG submission 203146) | Marine microbial communities from Ellis Fjord, Antarctic Ocean - #131 | ecosystem: Environmental > Aquatic > Marine > Unclassified | place: Southern Ocean | collected 2014-10-08 | reverse complement strand
CAATACATCTTCACCCATATTCTGTCCTGCATTAATCCCTGAAATGACCAGATCGATCGATTCATCTACTAATAGCTGTGAAGCTAATATCATACAATCTGCAGGAGTACCGGAAATTGCATAATGCTTACTTGCTTTTTCAATTATCTTCATTGGTTTAAAAAGCGAGATAGAATGTGATTTTGCACTTTGTTGTTCCAGCGGTGCAGCTATGATCACATTATGCCCATTTTTTTTAAGTTCCTCAGCTAAGATTGTAATCCCGGGTGCATTATGTCCATCATCATTTGTTAGTAATATATTCATTATTTCTCCGTTAATTTCTCATTTCATGAAGTACGATCTCAACAAAATTCTTGATATCCCTTAAACCTGATATATAACTCTCTTGTCCGTTATAGATCGTTTCTATGGGAGTAAAACCTACTTTCCCATTTCTCTTTGCAATTTTCAATATGATCTCTGTTTCAAACTGATAGCGTTTAGACTGGAATTCCATATCTCTTAATACCTCTAAATTATATAATCTGTAACCACATTGTGAATCAATGATCTTCTGTTTTGAAGCCCGTGATACGATCCAACTGGTAAGAGTGTTGCTGCAAATTCTGTGAAATGGCATTTTTTTATGCGAAAAATCTCTTTTACCTATAACCAGATCCAGATCAAATTCATTCTGTTTTTTAATAAATTCAGGAAAATCTTCCGGTTTATGCTGCAAATCACTATCTATGGTAAAGGCAAATTTAAAACCTTTTTTTAATGCTTCCTTAAATCCAAGTTGAAGTGCATTTCCCTTACCGCAATTAACCTGCAGATCCACCAGATTAACCTGTAATTTCTCACATATATATTTTGAATCATCTTCCGATGCATCATTAACTGCAAATATGTTTTCTAAGGGGAAATATGTCATAATTCCATCAAATAATTTCGGCAAATATTTGTCTGAATTATATACGGGAACGACAACTGCTGTATTCTTCCAATCTGCTTTCATAATCACAATTTCCATTTTTTGTAATCCAAATTTCAACCCTTCGTGTGTCAAGCAAATCATTAGGAAGAAAATAATTGACATATAAGCTTAATTTAAGAAAAAGAATTTAAAAAAAATTAAATAGTTCAGGAGGAATTATGTCTAAGGATTTGGTATTTGGCAGCATTAGCAGTGAAGAAGCTATGGAATTGGAAAAAACATATGGCGCACACAATTATCACCCACTACCAATTGTAATAGCAAAAGGTGAAGGCGTAAAAGTTTGGGATCCGGAAGGAAAAGAATATTATGATTTTCTTTCTGCCTATTCTGCTATAAATCAGGGTCATTGCCACCCAAAAATAATCAAAGCACTCACAGATCAGGCAAGTATTCTCACACTTACCTCGCGCGCATTCTACAATAATAAATTAGGTGAATATGAGAAATTTGTTACTGAATTTTTTGGTTACGAGATGGTTCTTCCTATGAATACCGGGGCTGAAGCTGTTGAAACAGCTATAAAGCTTGCTAGAAAATGGGGTTATGTAAAGAAGGGGATCGAAGAAGATAAAGCAATAATCGTTTTTGCCGAAGGAAATTTCCATGGAAGAACTATAACAATTGTCTCTGCTTCTACAGATCCAGATTGCCGTAAAGGATTTGGACCTTTCACGCCCGGAATTGAAAAGATCCCATACAATGATCCACAAGCATTGGAAGATATTTTACAAAAGCTGGGGGAAAATGTTGCAGCATTTATTGTTGAACCGATCCAAGGTGAAGCTGGTGTTTTCGTTCCTGATGATAATTACATAAAAGATTGTTATAATATTTGTAAAAAGCATAATGTTCTTTTTGTAGCAGATGAAGTTCAATCCGGTATTGCTCGAACAGGGCGCCTTCTCTGCTGTGAGTATGCTGAGATCAAACCTGATATTGTTATTCTTGGTAAAGCCATCTCTGGTGGTGTACTTCCTGTTTCTGCGGTTCTTTCATCCAGAGAGATTATGCTCAATATCAAACCAGGTGAGCATGGTTCTACTTTTGGAGGATTCCCGCTTGCATGTACTGTGGCAACAGCTGCTTTAGAAGTTATCCGAGATGAAAAACTTACGGAGAAAGCTGAAGCTCTGGGAAAAATATTCCGCGCTGAATTGAGAAAGATCAAATCTCCGTTTATTAAACTTGTACGCGGTAAAGGATTGCTGAATGCCATTATCATTGAGCCAAAAGACGGTATTGAAGCTTGGGATGTATGTATAAAACTAAAAGAGAATGGGCTTCTTGCGAAACCTACTCATCAACATATAATCCGCTTTGCACCTCCTCTGGTTATCACTGAAGAACAGATTATGGAATGCATTGATATAATTAAAAACACGTTATTAGAATTAAGCTAAAATTATATTCACAGTAAAGATCTAGGTTTTACAATTTAAGCCACCCTGACTGTTATGAGCGGGGTGGCTTAATTTATTTTAAGGAGGATATCATGAAAAAGGGTTTATGGATTTTGTTAATATTCCTTTTAGTACTGAGTTGTACAAATATTAAAAAAGATAAATTATATGTAGGAATAATAAAACCATCATTGAACCATCTTCCCTTTGATTTTGGATTGGCTACCGAATTTCTGAATCGTGAAAATTACATTATTAGAGAATTCACTTCCGGGTGGGAAACCAATGAAGCTCTTATTTCCGGGAAGATTGATATAGCAATTATGCCCTTTACTTATACATGGATAGATATTGCAAATGATAAAAAAGTTAAGATAATTTCTTTCCTTGAACGTGAAAGTGATGGAATAATAACTCGACCGGAAATTAAGGATATTGATCAGCTAAATGGCAAGAAGATCGGTGTTCTGAAAGCTTCAACTCTGGATATTTTTGCTGAACTTTTTTCTGAAGATCATAATATCAAGCTGGAATTTATTTATTTCCGCACTCCTATGGACATGGCTGTTGCGTTAAAATCTGGAGAGGTAGATGCCCTTAGTTATTATGTTCCTTCCATTTTCAAATTTCCCAGCAGCTACAATATAATCCATTGGTATGGTAATGATCATCCGCTTCATACATGCTGCGATATATCTGCAACAGAGAATGCAATTAGAACCAAGACTGATCTGATCTCAGAATTTCTTAACGGATTGAATTCCGCTACATCTGAACTTAACAAATCACCTGATACTGCTTATAAAGCAATTGAAGAATTCTATCAATTGTATCCACCATACTCAAAGCAATCTTTATATCACACAAAATACATAATGGGATTAGATGAAAAAATGAAGGAATTTGAATTGAGAGCTTTTAATAAAATGATAGATAAAGGTTATGCAGAAAATCCAATAATACCTGAAAATGTGTATTTTGAAATTAAATAGATCGAAAGTTTGGGGCAGTTTATTCGTTATTATTCTCTTTATTGTTCTAGCTTTTTCACTTGGAATATCTTTTAAAGATCTTCTGGAAAGCCGGATTTCTATTAGTCTGCTCATATCAGATCTTATTATATCTTTTTTGCGTGTAACCATCATTTCAATAATTGCCTGGCTAACTGGGATAATGGGTGGTTATTTACTGCATTATTCTATATCATTGAATAATCTGTTTCTACCGATCATTAATTTTATCCGTCATATTTCCCCTTTTGCCTGGTTGCCATTTGCCATAATTTGGTTTGGTTTAGGAGAAGCTCCGGTTATATTCATCATGTTCATTACTCTCTTCTTCCCCTCTCTAATTGCAGCTTCGGGGCATTTCTCCAATCTCCCGCATGAATATCTTGATGAAGGTCATGTATTGGGAGCATCTCAACTGCAGATGTTCATTCATATAGAACTACCTTTAACACTTCCCTCTCTCCTAAATTTATTCCGCATAATATGGGGATTGGGTTGGACTGTGATAATTGCTGCAGAAATGTTGGGAGTTAGTAGTGGAATAGGATTTAGGCTTCTAGATTTTCGCTACTTGCTAAAATATCCTGAGATGCTGATCTACTTCATTATTATGGGTTTTACCGGTATTATCATCGATTCAATTCTTAAAATAATAATTAATTCTTATAATAGAAAACTTTAGTAATTTTATTTTCTACCTTGACCAACCATAATTGAATACCCAAAATGTCAGCAGAAATTAGGGGAAAGAAATATGAAAAGGAACATCATAGCTATTATTGCAAATGGTGAAAAAGTTAACAATATTGGGAACATCCTGCGGGATGTTGATATCATTATTGCTGCTGATGGTGGAGCAAATCTGTGTAGATTACTGAAAATTACGCCAGATTATATTATAGGTGATTTTGATTCTATTTCACTTGAGAATGAGGAATTTTTCTCTGAATCCAAATTTATAGAGATTACTGAACAGGATCATACTGATATGCAAAAAGCTCTTGATTATGCATTAACGCTAAATCCAACCAAAGTAAAAATTATTTCAGCATTTGGTAAAAGAACTGATCATACTTTGGAAAATATCCTCATCTTTCAAAATTATGATAGTTCAATTCCACTGGAAATTTTCGATAATTTTGGTGTGATAACTTTTTATTATCCTGGAAAATATAAGCTTACTTTACAACAAGGACAAACTATATCATTTTTCTCACTTTCTCCAATTACAGATCTTTCGTTAAAAGGATTTAAGTATCCAGTAAATAACGCAACCTACACAAGTAACTTCGCTGGGATCAGTAATGTTGTAATTAATAAAAAATGCACAATCAAATTTATTAAAGGAAAATTGATCTCCTATATTGTTACAGTTTGATATTCAAATAAATTATAATAATATTATTTTCAAGTAAAGAAAAAGTAAATGACTTAATTCTTTTGAGAAATTAAAAAAACTTGCATTTAATTACAGGTTAAAAAAATTTGAAATTATAAAAAAATTGAATACGCGGGAGGAAGCGTGAAGAAAATAATAATTTCAATACTCATATTACTTATTGTTAGCAACATTCTATTAGCAGATGCACAAAAAGTTGCAATTCTCGATTTTAGTAATAGCGATAGAGAAAGTGATTATGTCTCTAAATCTCTGATGAAGAGAGATTTTTCTACTGTTTTTGAGAGATTTGAAGATGTCAAATTGATTAATATCAAAGAATCTGATAAGGTTTTTAAAGCATCTGAAATTTCTAATCTTGCTTATGCAGGAACAGAAGATATTGCAAAAATGGGTAGTGAACTTGGAGCTGATGTTGTTGTTTGGGGAACGGTTTCATTAGAATCAGGATCAAGTTTCAAGGTTGTTGCTAAGATCTATAGTATGCAGTCTAAAGAAGTTAGTGTAACTTCGTTTAACGTTGAGAAAAAAAGTAAGCTAAGGCAGCAAACAATTTCAGAAAAACTTATTCCAAAAATCCAGGAACTGGGTGCTGGTGAAATTGAGAAACTTCTCAATATTGGTATTCAGCATTTCAGCAGCAAAAACTATACTTCTGCAGAAGAGACATTTCTAAATCTTATAGATATCGATGCTGAAAATAGAGACGTATATTTTTATCTTGGACTGATTAAATTTATACAAAAAGAATTTGATATTTCTGTTGAATATTACAATAAAGCTTTAGAAATTGTACCGGAAGATAAGGATATCCTGAACTACTTAAGTAAATCGTATTTAAAAATGGAAGAGTATGAGCTTGCTGTTGAAGCACTTGAAAAAATAACAGAATTTGAAGAGAATAAAGAAATCTGGTTTAGAATTGGGAATATCTATGCTGAGTTGCAATATACAGATCAAGCAAAAGAAGCTTTCAATCATGCCATTGAAATTGATGAAGATTATTTTGAAGCATTTAAAGCTTTAGGCGAAGTCCTTTATAATACAGAATTTTATGATGAAGCCATAAGCCCTCTAGAAACTGCTTCTAATGCATTCCCTGACGATGATGACTTGCAACAGAAACTTGCCAAATGTTATCATAAAACTGGTAAATTAGAAAGTGCAATCGAAAATTATAAGAAAATGGTTATAGATCAACCTGAAAATAAAACAGCCTATATGAACCTGGCTGGTGCCTATAGAGAGACAAATCAAAATAATGAAGCTCTAAAAATTCTAAACGATCTTAAAACTCTCGATTCAGCTAATCCTAAAGTATATCTCCGTCTGGCAGATGTTCATTTAGCTTTGGATGAATTTATTAAGGCAACATATAATACGAACAAGGCAATAGAGATCGATGCAAACCTTTATGATTCTTACCGTATTTTAGCTTCTATCCACCAAAAAATAGGTTATAAAAAATATGAAAAATTTCTTGAATTTGAAGAAATGTATAAAGATAAAAGTATTTATTATGGTGCTAAAGCCGATGAGCTAGTTGAGCAACGTGATAAAGTAAAAGCTGAAGCTAATTCTAATTTTAAAAAGGCAGAGTACTATCTTGATGAAACAGAAAAAAGAACCGACAAAGATCCTGTTCTTAAAGATATTAAACGAACCCGAATTACTCTGAAACAACTTAAAGATGCAACTAAAACCGGTGGATTTTAATTAACTTAAATATATAGCAAAATCCCCTTTGAAAGTTTTCAAAGGGGATTTTTTATTGTAAAAATATACTTCTATTTTCTTATATCTAAATGCATTAAGTTATTTATGATTGAAAATTATTATCATACTATCCAGAGATTTAGTATAATAGAAATATTGATTTTTTAACATATGTTATCTGAACCAAGTTCAAATTTTTATCACTTATGCTTATTATTTTCTTATCAAATTAATTTGTATGTTAACTCCGTTTACTATCATTCCCAACTAATTACACTACCGGCATAAAATGGTTGTATCATCCCAGGCTTGAGTTCGATTTGCAAAGCACCATTTTTATTAATTCCTTTTTCTTTCCCTCTAAAAATATCATAATCAGTATCTAATTCAATATGAAGTCCTTTTAATAATGAATGCTGGTTGAAATATTTTATATCCAGTTCTCCCTCTACAAAACTAGGAAGAGCGGATGCGAAATTATCAAATATACTGGTTAATATTTCCTCACTATTCACCTCTTTTCCTAATTCAATTTGTAGCGAAGTCGCTTTTAGTGTTAGATTTTCATTAAGTTCTGCCACGTTTGTATTTAAGCCGATCCCGATAAGATGATATTTTCTGCTACTGATATTACTGGATAGAATTCCGCAAAGTTTTTTGTCGTTCAAATAAATATCATTAGGCCATTTTATTTTCAGTTTATCTGAGATTGAAGGAAATATCTCAGATAGGGTTTTATGAATGCAGATCCCTGTAAAAATTGTTATACTAGATTGGAAGTTGAATCCGTAAAGAGCGGCAGTCAACCATAAACCACCTGCTGGTGAAATCCAAGAATTTTTTCCTCTACCTTTTCCAGAAGATTGTTCCCCAGCAAGGCATAAAAAGTTGCCTTGAACAGTATTGGAATTGATAAGTCTTTCTGCTTTTGATGATGTACTACCAAGTTTATTAAAATATAAAACTTCATCAAATAATGGATGTTTAAAATCTTTCAAATTATTCTCCTGTTTATGTCTTTGTGAGATTTCTTTCAGCGGCATCGAACGAAGCAATCTCAACTGTTGCAAGAGAAGAAAGAAATGATTGCTATGTTACTATCGTTCCTCGCAATGACAGGAAGATGTTTCTATAAATGTCTCTCATAATATCAACATCGAATCACCGTAGCTGAAGAACCGGTATTTTTCCCTCACTGCAATTTTGTAAGCATTCATTATATTTTCATAACCAGCAAAAGCAGAAACCAGCATTATTAAAGTGGATTCAGGCATATGAAAATTTGTTATCAATCCATCAATAATTTGAATATCTTTACCGGGATAGAGAAAAATTTCTGTCCAATGTGAACCACTATTAAGTTTTCCGTTATAAGCAAAACTTTCCAGTGTACGGGTAGTTGTTGTTCCAACCGCTATTATTCGTCTGCCATTTTTTTTTGCTTGATTGATCTTTTCAGCAATTTCCTCTGATATCCGACAATGTTCACTATGCATTGTGTGATCTTTTATATCATCAGTTTTTACAGGTCGGAACGTTCCTAAACCAACGTGTAAAACAACTTCTAAAATTTCAATTCCCTTTTGTCTGATCTGCTTCATAAGTGGTTTTGTGAAATGCAGCCCAGCAGTTGGTGCAGCAACCGATCCACGTTCTTGAGCATAAACAGTTTGATAGGTTTCTTTATCTTTGTTAGTTGATTTTCGTCGAATGTAAGGCGGGAGAGGTACATTACCAATATTTTCTAAGATATCCCAAAAATTCCCTTCCCAATAAAATTCAACAATTCTGCCACCTTCCTCAGCATGATCAACTATCTTTGCTTCAAGTTCTTCACTGAAAATAATTTCAGCTCCGATCTGTAATTTACGTCCCGGCTTTACAAGACACTCCCAGCGATTTTCAGTTTTTTGTTGCAAAAGAAATACTTCAACTTTTGCGCCTGTACTTTTCGTTCCAAACAAACGTGCAGGAATAACTTTTGTATTATTAACAACTAAAATATCTGAGGGCAATAAGTGATTTATGATGTTATCAAATTTTTCATGTTGAATCGTTCCAGATTCTTTATTCAAGATGAGCATTTTGCTTTCAGAACGCTTATCTTCTGGGTGTTGAGCTATTAACCCAGCAGGCAAATCGTACCAGTAACTACTTTTTTTTGTAAGGGATATTTTCTGCATCTTTTAATATTGCCTTAAAACTTCCAAAGACTATTTTACTGCTCATTTTCACGGGAATCTTATGTTCATCAGCTGTTAACCAGACAAAGATTTTTCCAGTTTGTTTAAATATTGCATCACCTTTTAAAATCGGCTCAACTACAAAGCAATCCTTATTTCCAAAGATAGTTTCTATTTCTTCAATTCTATGAACGATCACATCGGCAGGATAATTTCTGCCATCAGCAGTTACGTTAATCGTTAAGGTATCTCCGACTGTAAATTCCTGTAATCTTAAATAATATAAAGCACTCATAATATCCTGCGTATTAGCTGGGATATCAATCCTTTTTTCTTTGAATTTTTTAGTTTTACGTCCGAATTTTGTGTAGATCGTGAAATTCTGGTCTGGATAATAAAAATGGATTCGGTATTGGCGGTAAGAACCTTCTTGTAGTTTTTTTGTGAATCTACGGGCAATAAGTTCATTCTTATCCCAAATGGACTCTATTCGATCACGGACTTTATAGATATTGTCAAAGAAGGAATTCGTTTTTGCAAGTGATTCAATTTTGTAGCATTCAATTGAGTCTTTATAAGTGTGGGTATTTATTTGCAATGTTGCTTCTCCGGCTTTTATAATACCGTATTTGATTTGGAAAGTTAATTTCTCACCGATTTCAAAAGCAAATAATTGAATGCTGATTATAAAAACAAATAGAATTATTAATTTCTTCAGCACTAAAATTCCTCTTTACTTCCTATACTCAAGCTTTTATTCTGTTCTCCAAAACCAATATCAAGCCGTACATTCAATCTTTCATTCATCAGAAATGAGATCCTTAATCCTGCACCATAAGAAAGCTTTAATCCATTTAAAGATAATTCTTCCAAATTTCCGGCAACTTCACCGGTTTCTAAAAATGCAACAAATCCAAATCTTTCAAGAAGAGGATTTGACCATGGGAATATTCTATTCTCAACTCGAAAAACAATAGAATGCCGATCAATAAATTTATTTGCAGTAATGGCTCGCATATTATCATCCAGATATGACATCTTATTGAATGGAATTTCATTTGAAACTGTTGAAAAATAACCCTGAAAAGCTAATACATAATTGGGAGAAATCGAAATGTAATTTCGTAGGTCTATCTCATTTCTGATGAAACTATAATCACTCACAAAAATATTCGAGAATATCACAGATTTAAAATTATATAAACATCCATTTTGCGGATAAGTATCCGAATCACGTTTATCATAACTTATGCTAAATCCTACTCCTGAAGTTATATTGTCTTCACTACCGGGCATTTCTCCAATCGCAAGCAATCCATTTTCTTCAATTTTTTTTATTTGAAAATGTGATAGTTCATAAATTAGAACAGCTTGCCAAGTATTAGTAATTCTTTTCGTAACCTCAAATTCAATATCATATTCACGTTTTGTATACTGCTCTTCTGTACCGAGAATATGTTCATTCCCAATGCCATAAAATGTACTTGGCCAATGTTTGAATTTTAAGTTTGATAGAATTGTATATTTATCATTTTTAAAATGAATTTTTGGCATTAAATGAATTGAATATTGCTTCTTTTCACTAATTTCGGTTGAAAAATAAATTAGGTTTTTCTGAGAAGTTGAATCACTCTTGAGACTATTATATCGCAGATAGGCAAGTCCTCCAGCATATATTCCTGTTTCGTTAGAATAGCCAAGAGAAGGATAAACCACATACTCAGCTTTTGCAGTTAGGAATTGACTGATTGTAAGAAATATAATAGTTATTGCGAATATTTTTTTCATTAATTTAAATTTTGCCACCGGTTATAAAGAATTCTTCTCCGGTAATATAAGAATTGTCTTTAGAAAGAAGAAATTCGCAAAGACCGAAAATATCCTGGAAGGAAGCACAGCGTTTTAATGGGGTCTCTCGTAATTTTTCTTCATAATATTCCTGTCGGAATTTGCGGTAGCTTTCTGAGAATTGGCTGTCATCTATTTTGATAGGTCCAGGAGAAACAGTATTAATAATAATATTATTAATTGCTTCTTCTGTTGCGAGAGTTCTCCCAATATTAGCTATACCAGCTTTAGAAGCTGCGTAAGCAGTTCCTTTGGGAAGACCAATACGAGAAACATTGGAGCCGAAAAGTACTATCTTGCCATTACTGTTCTCTTTGAAATATTTCAGTGTAGTTTTTAAAATATTGAACGTTCCAACAAGATTTACATTAATAATATTTTTCCAAAGTTCAGGATCGGAATCAGATAAAGATTTGATGGCATGACTTCTTGCTGTTGCCGTATGGATCAGTCGATCTGCTTTCCAACCTGTTTTAGCAATAACTTTTGCTAATTTGATTTTGAGGTTTAAATAATCAGATAGATCAACCTGTATTACTTTTATTTTATCAGAATGATCTTTAACTAAATCTTTTATGCGATGCTCACTTTTATGGACGATCAAGATCAAGTTTTCACCCAGTTCGTAATATTTCTTTGCGAAATAAGAACCCACATTTCCGTTTGCACCTGTAATAATAATTGCGTTATTTTTCATATATTTAATTTTATTGAGGATTTCAAAACAATATCAATGATTTGATGAGCTATAGAAAATTTATTTCCTATAAGTTTGATTTCTTTTCCTTCACCTAGAACCAGTATTTCAGTATCATCTTTACCAGAAACATTCAGGTTGTTCGCACAAATGATATCCAAATTTTTCTTCTCGATTTTTTGAAGAGCATTTTCTTTTATGTTTTCGGATTCAGCAGCAAATCCAACCAATATTTGGTTACTGGTTTTTTTCTCACCAAGCTCTTTTAAAATATCTTTGGTTCTTTTTAGTTCAAGGTTTAGATTATCAGATTTCTTTATTTTCTGTTTAGATGATTTAATGGGAGTATAATCGGCAACTGCAGCTGTCATGAATGTAACATCTGACTCTGGAAAATCTTTCAGAACAGAATTATACATTTCTTTAGCTGATATTGCTTTTATAGAGTTAAGATATTCAGGAGCTTTTACACCGAGCAAAGAATGAATGAACTTAATTTTTGCTCCTCTGATATAAGCTGCTCGAGCCAATGCTAATCCCATTCTTCCGGTAGAATAATTTGTGATAAACCGCATAGGATCAATTTTCTCACGACTTGCGCCAGCGGTAATCAGAATATTTTTGCCCAATAAATCTTTCTTATACTTGAGATACGTTACAATATGAAAAACAATTTCTTCATTCTCAGGATAACGTCCCTTGCCTTCATAGCCACAGGCAAGCATACCATATTCAGGTTCCATAAAAAAATAACCTAAATTAGAAAGCTTTACAATATTTTCCTGAACTATTGGATTTTCATACATGTGAATGTTCATAGCTGGAACAAATAATACAGGAGTTGTAGTTGCCATTATTGTCGTTGAAAGAAGATCATCAGCAATTCCGGAAGCGGTTTTTCCAATTATATTTGCTGTTGCGGGAGCGATGACAACCAAGTCAGCCCAATCGGCAAGTGAGATGTGCTCAATATCTGCATTAACATCGAACATTTTTGTTAAAACTGATTGATGAGTGATCGATTTGAACGTAATGGGACTAACAAATTCACAAGCATGGGCAGTCATTATAGTTTTAACCTCGGCTCCCATTTTCGTGAGTTTACTGGCAAGATCAACTGCTTTGTAAGCCGCTATTCCACCTGTAATTCCCAACAAAATCTTTTTATCTTTCAACATCTTTAAACTCCGTAATCTTAAGTTAGCAAACAATTTGCCCTCGGCTTTTTTGTAAAGTTATTTGTTGATTACAATTAAGTGATATTAGCAACTTTATCATCACAAATATATCTTATAATTCTCTCATGATATATTGAATTGTATTTATAATTTTTAAGTATAAATTTAATATGGGAAATTATAACTCCTTCAGCCTCAGTTTATGTTTTACATTGACTTATTAGAGTAGATTTCAAAAAGTTTAACAGGAATAAATTCAAAGATTAAAAAACGTAAGTATTTTAAAATTATGAGGAGGAGAAATGAAAAAAGCGTTTTTAAGTTTATTATTAATAGTAATGATTACGGCTTTGTTTGCTGGTGTACAAGAAAAATTGGAACAATTTGGGAAAGATAATGGTATGGTATATGTAAAGCCTTTAGTAACTGCATTTGGGACAACAATGAATACAGGGCTTTTCAATACTGCAAATGTGCTCAAGCCTTTTACTTTTGGTTTAAATGTGAATACTATGCTGGCTTTTGTACCTGATGAAGATAAAATATTCACAGCAGTTAGACCGGATTTATGTATTGAGCACCCAACAACCGGTGAACTAATTTATCTTTATGAAGATGAAGAATTAGAATCTGCAACTGTATTTGGAGAGAATGGTGCTACTTTTGTACATAATACAGATCTTAATAATCCGATTTTATTAGCATTATTAGGCTTAAGCCAAGAGGATGTAAATTCTCTTGATATATCTTTGCCAAATGGTGCGAATCTACCGGCTGTGCCATTTTTAATGCCTCAATTTAATTTGGGATTACCTTTTGGAAATGAGATTATGGTTCGTGGTTTTCCAAAAGTTGAAATTAATAAAGATATTGGTGACTTTGGTTTTTGGGGTGTTGGAATTAAACATAGTATTAGCCAATATATTCCATTAATTCCAATTGATGTTGCTGTTCAAGCTGCTTTCCAAAATCTTTATGTTGGAGACATTTTAACCTTTACCAATTTCAATGCTAATCTTGAAGTAAGTAAAAAATTATTGATGTGGACTTTGTATACAGGTGTAGGATATGATAAGACTAATGTATCCGCTGAATATGATTATACTTATCAAACTATTAATGAATCGAATGAAATTGAAGATGTTGAACAAACAATCAAGTTCGATGTTGATGGTGAAAATGAAATCAGAGCTACGGCAGGTTTTAGATTCAGTTTCCTTCTTCTTAAACTTTACGCAGATTATACAGTAAGTAAATATTCTGTATTCAACGCTGGAATCGGAGTTTCATTTTAGTGGAATTTGATGATGTAATATTTTCACGAAAGAGTATAAGAAGTTTTCAAGAAAAAGAAATTTCAGAGAAAATTCTAAATAATATGATGGAGGCAGCTCAGCTGTCTCCATCTTTTCAAAATAGGCAATGTTGGCACTTTATTGTTGTTCGAGATAAAAAAATAATTAATACTTTAGCACTTAGAAGTGGATTGATCAGCAAAGTTAATTTTTTTATCAAAGATGCACCGGTGGTTATTGTTGCTTGTGCAGATCCTGCAAAAAGTGGGATGATGAATGATCAAAATTATTATCTGGTTGATACTGCCATTGCTTTTCAACAGATGATGCTTACAGCCTGGAATTCTGGAATTGGGAGTTGCTGGCTGGCTGCTTTTAATGAGCAGAAAGTTCGTGAAATTCTTGATATTCCCAATAATATTAGAGTTGTAGCCCTCAGTCCGTTTGGATATCCAAAAAAGAAAAAGACATTATATGAAAAGGCTGTAAAAACTATTGCACAAAGTAAGAAGAGAAAAGATATAAAAAAAATTGTTTGTTTTGATAAATGGAGTTTGTAGAATTATATAAAAGGATACATATCCCATAAGAGTTTAATGGAGAGAAAAATGAAATTAAAAAGAGAATTTATAGAAAAACTACCAAAAACGGATCTGCATGTTCATCTGGATGGTTCAATTAGAATTTCTACAATTCTTGATCTTGCAAAAAAACAGAAAGTTAAGCTGCCTACAGACACAGAAGAGGAACTGAAAAAAATAGTATCCTGCGATGAAAATTGTAAAAGTTTAGATGAATATTTAAGGGCATTTGATATAACCTTGAGTGTTATGCAAACAGAAGAATCACTAATTAGAACTGCTTTTGAACTTGCTGAAGATGCTGCAAAAGAAAATATCAGATATTTAGAAGTACGGTATTCTCCCATTTTACACACTCAAAAAGGGCTCAAGTTAACTATTATTTCAGATGCTGTAATCAAAGGTTTGCGGAAAGCAGAAAAAAAATATAATATTCGGACCGGAGTAATTATTTGTGGAATCCGTAATATGGACCCCGATAAATCATTAAGATTAGCAAAGCTGGCTGTTGCTTATAAAAATAAAGGGGTAATCGGTTTTGATCTTGCAGGTGCAGAATACAATTATCCTGCAAAGGATCATATGGAAGCTTTCTATCTTGCACTGAATAATAATATTAATATCACAATTCATGCAGGTGAAGCTTATGGACCCAAGAGTATTCATGAAGCTTTGCATTATTGCGGTACACATCGTATTGGACATGGAACCAGATTGATCGAAGATGGAGATCTGTTAAACTATGTAAATGACCATCGGATTCCGCTTGAGATCTGTTTAAAGAGCAATATGCATACTAAATCAGTTCCCAGCCTTAAACAGCACCCACTAAACTTTTATCTTGATTACGGATTGCGTGTTACACTTAATACAGATAATCGCTTGATTTCTGATACTACCCTTACCGACGAATATATGCTTGCGATCAATGAGTTGGGTTTGGATTATACCGACATAAAGAACATAATTATTAATGGTTTTAAAAGCGCATTCATACCTTATCGCGAACGTGTTGTTCTGCTTAATAAAGCTTTAGCAGAAATGGGAAAGTTAGAAGAAGAGGAATTAAAAGCCAAAATTAAACTTGTTGATAATATTTAGTTGAGTTCTGCATAATAAAGTGTTTTTGTCATCCTGACGGATCTTGCACGTTGTTCTTTGGAAGGATCTCCGCTGATAATAAGATTCTTCGTGAAAAAATTCTCCGAAGATTTCCTCAGAAAGACAACATTGTTCTATTATGTAAAACCCTTTAATATTTAGTTGAGAGGAGAAATGGAATTGTTATATTTAGCTGTAGGAGTTTTAGTAGGTGGTGTAATAATCTGGTTGTTCATGTTTGCTAAAAAAGGGAAACAGGAAGCAAAAGTAGAAATGCTGAAAAGCGAACTTCAGAAAACTGAAATTGAAATAAATACCGAAAGAGAAAAACTCACAAATTCTCTGTCTGAAGTTTCCAAACTAGATACTATAAATTTAAATTTGCAAGAAAAATTGAATGATCAGAAAAAAGAGTTGGAAGAACTACAAGCAAAATTTACAGATGCATTTAAAAACCTGGCAAATGAAATACTGGAAGAAAAAACCAAAAAATTTACCGAGCAAAATAAAGCTAATCTGGATGAACTTCTAAATCCTCTTAAAGAAAAGATTAAAGATTTTGAGCAAAAAATAGAACTTACAGATGAGAAGAATAGATTAAGCAATACTTCATTAATAGAACAAATAAAGGGATTAAAAGACATCAACAAAAAAATCAGTGATGATGCCAATAACCTCACGAGAGCTCTTAAGGGTGATGTAAAAATCCAGGGTAACTGGGGAGAGGTGATCCTAGAAAGAATTCTGGAAGAATCTGGTTTGAGAAAAGGGATTGACTACGAAACTCAGGTCAGCTTGATTGATGATGAAGGTCATCGAAAGCAACTTGATGTAAAAATTAATCTTCCTGAAGAGAAACACGTGATAGTTGATTCCAAGGTTTCTTTGGTCAATTATGAGCGCATGGTTACTTCTGAAACAGAAGAACAGGCAGCAGGCTATTTGAAAGCTTTGAATCTCTCAATAAAATCTCAAATCGATGATCTTCATAAAAAGAATTATCAAGATTTAAAAGGCTTAAATTCTCCTGATTTTGTGATGCTCTTCATTCCCATTGAAGGTGTTTTTGCAGTTGTTATGCAGCATGATAATATGATCTATCAATATGCCTACAATAAACAGATCGTAATCGTGAGTCCAAGTACTTTACTTGCAACTTTGAGGACGATTGCTTTTATCTGGCGTCAGGAAAATCAAACTAAGAATGCATTTGAAATTGCTCGACAGGGTGGTGCTCTTTTGGATAAGTTAAATGGTTTCATTGATGATCTTGAAAAGATTGATGTAAATTTGAAAAGAACTCAAGGTGCTTATAATGATGCAGTAAAGAAGCTATCTACAGGTTCTGGAAATCTCATTTCACGTGCTAAAAAAATAGAAACTCTGGGTGCAAAAGCGAAAAAACAAATTCCTGAGAAATATATTCAGGAAGAGACAATGATAGATTGAGTTGTTTTAAAGATTAACTCTGTATTTTCCGTGAAAATCCGTGAGCTATAATTTCCTAACCAATTTTCTCAATACATAACTGGCAGCCCACATTCCCATTATTGCAGGTAAGTATACTACGGAGCCCAGCGTTCCTCTTTTTCTGCCGCGTCCGGAAACCCATTCTTCTTCTGAGCCAGCCTCGTAGTCAAATTGAGGAATCGGTTTTTCATAAGAGTAGATAACCGGAATTCCTTTTTCAATTCCTCTGCGATGAAGATATTTGCGGACTTTTTTTGCAAGAGGACAAATCTTACTTTTAGAAATATCTACAAGTTCAATCTTGGATGGATCAAATCTACTTGCTGCTCCCATTGAAGAAATTACAGGGATATTTTTATGAATACAGGATTCCAGAAGACCTGCTTTGGGACCTAAGCTATCAATTGCATCAACTACAAAATCAATGTTTTTCAGTAAAAAATCACGCGATTCATGAGCATAGAAATCGGAATAAATATCAACTTTAGCTTTTGGATTAATATCCAATAATCTATCTCTCATTGCTTCAGTTTTCATCATCCCGAGCGTGCTATGAAGTGCAGGTAATTGTCTGTTTAAATTGGAAAGTCCAATTGTATCAAAATCCACAAGTAGAAATGAACCAATACCGCTTCTAGCAAGTGCTTCGGCAGCATAACTGCCGACACCACCCAAACCCATCACAGCCACTCTGGATTTTTGAAATATCTCAATTGCTTCTTTACCAAATAACAACTCTGTTCTATTAAATTGTTTCATATATTTTTCCTTTTCATACTAACTTACCTTGCGGATGGCTGAAAACCTCCGCAATGGTAATCCATTATAACCAACCATTGCGAAGATCAAGATCATTAGACGGGTAAGAAAATTTCAGCATTGTTTGTTCCTCAAGCCGATGCACCATTCGCAAGGTTTTATCCAAACATATCACAATAATTCTTAAATTGTCTTTCTTTCAGTATTTCCATATTAGTATTTGATTTTTGTGAAATTTGTTTAACATTCCATACAAGATTCTTAAGATGATTAAAATCTTCATTTAGTTCACGTGGTCTCATATATGGAGCATCAGTTTCGAAGAAATAAAACCCGTGCTTTATTATCGCAAATATCACTTCATCTTTCGGTGTTTTTGCATTCAATGAAAATCCAAGATCATATTTTTTAAATTTTTCAAAGATTTCTTGAGAAGCATTGAAAGCGTGTAGAAATCCCCGTACTTTTGGAAAATTATTTTTTAAAATTTTATGCATTTCATAATACTGACGCACGTTGTGAAAAACAACCGGAAGATCATAATTCTTTGCCAAATCCAACTGCTGTAACAACATTTTTTTCTGCCACTCGAAATTGTTTTTTCGTTTATCCAGGCCAATCTCACCAATAGCAATGATCTGCTTTTCATCACAGAGTTTTATCAAAGTTTTGAAATCATTTTCAGCTGATTCATCATAATAGGGGTGAATTCCGGCACACCATTTCATTCCGGGAAATGCATTGTTCTGATGCCATTCAAATTCTTTCTGGCATAATGCAGAAGAAAAGAAATGTGAAATTCCAACTTTATTAGCTTCCTCAATTTCATTTTGCAGGTTAGAAGCAATTCTTTCCTCTGCCAGATGACAGTGTGCATCTATAAGATTATTCATAAATATGTTTATGTCTTTGCGAGTTTTCTTTCTATGGCATCAAACGAAGCAATCTCTTTTGCCGAATGAGAAGAAAGAGATTGATTGCCGCGTCACTGTCGTTTCTCGCAATGACGGAGGGATCTTAAAAACTAAATTCAACACCAATGCTCATGGAAGTTATAGTTTCATCTTTACCCTTAATTATACCATCATTATTAAGATCAACATAATACTCTTGATAACGTCCAATTAACTGCGTACTTCCGCCTAATTCATAACCCAATGAACCGCTTATAACCGCATTAGCAGTTTTAAATTCGGACAATTTATCAAATCCGGTTTGAGTATAGCCAATTTCAGCTTTTGAAAGTTTTGGAATAATTTTTGTATCAAGATTTGCTTTTCCCCATAGTGATCGGTAGTTAGCATCA
>Ga0307991_1001131_pt1 | contig 18945 bp, 18 predicted proteins | sample EllFjometagen131_FD_203146 | JGI IMG/M metagenome (GOLD analysis project Ga0307991, IMG submission 203146) | Marine microbial communities from Ellis Fjord, Antarctic Ocean - #131 | ecosystem: Environmental > Aquatic > Marine > Unclassified | place: Southern Ocean | collected 2014-10-08 | reverse complement strand
ACGTTTCCTTTTATCCAATTCCAAAATTTTTTTTAAATCAGTTTTTTCATTCTTATTACTAATTGCCTTTTTAACTAATTCGTAATTCTCACGAATAAATTTCATGTCTAACATATTTTACCTCAAAAAAATTTAGCCCACAATTTATTATTACCGTGGGCTATAAGATCCATTTTACTATTATCTTATAATTCCACGGCTGTTGCGACCATACTGGAAAATTTGGATACATCAAGTGCAGCACCGCCAATAAGTCCACCATCAATATCAGGTTGAATCAGCAATTCCTTAACATTCTCAGGATTCATACTACCACCATACAGGATAGGTGTATTTCCCGAAACATCTTTGGAATAATTTTCTTCCAACCACTCTCTAATCAACGCATGAATTTCTTGAGCTTGTGCAGGAGTTGCTGTTTTTCCGGTTCCAATAGCCCATACAGGTTCGTAAGCAATAATGACATTATCTTCAATTTCAACATCTTTGAGGCCACCATTTAGTTGCGAAAGAATTATATCTTTAGTAATATTTTGTTCTCTTTGCGTCAATGTCTCTCCAATACAAAAAATTGGAACTATTTCATTTTCATGCAGTTTTTTTAATTTTGCATTTATCACTTCATCTGATTCAGCATAGTATTTTCTTCTTTCTGAATGACCAATAATGCAATAAGGAATATCCATTGAATCCAACATAGCAACAGAAATTTCACCAGTATAAGCTCCATTTGAATTATCATTAACATTCTGAGCGCCAATAAAGAATTTAGAATCATCAGCGATATCAGATGACAATTCCAAATATACAGATGGTGGGCAAATAACTACTTCAACAGAATTAAGATTTTTTTCTTCAAGATTATCTGAGAGCTCAAACAGAAAATCTTCGGCCTCAGTAAAGAGCATATTCATCTTCCAATTTCCAGCAATGATAATTTTTCTCATTTCTACTCCAATAACTTATTCGGATTTTATACTTTCAATATAACCCATTGCTAACTTTGAATATTTTGGATCTGAAGATATTGTTTGGAAATCATCTATTGCAGCTTCTTTCTCTTCACAATTAAAGTGGATCATAGCACGATAATAAATTGCATCACTATTACCAGGTTTGTTCTTAAGAAAAAGAGAGATTTTTTCTAATGCTTTATCGTAAGAATTTGCTTCATAATATTTCATTATTAGAGTAAGAACTATATCACTACTATACTTCAAATTAATCGATTTCTCATAGTTCTCAATAGATTTGGCATTATTTCCCATATCTTCATATAATTTACCAAGATTCTTATAAGTTTTGGCAAGTACGCTTTCATTCGGATTAGTTTTGATGAAATCTTTATATGCAGTTATTGCCTCACCATTCCTATCAAGTTTAAGATATATTATTGCAATTTTCTCGATCACTGTTGCATCTTTCTTTTGTTCATATGCTTTTTGATACCAGATAACTGCGTTCTCATAATCTTCGAGATCTGAATAATAAGAAGCTATCTTCTTTTCAACTTTAAAACTTCTTTTAGTAGAATTAAATTCCTTTAATACAACAATTGCTTCATCAATTCTTTTCAGATATTTTTTTAAAATTATTGATTTATAATTAATATATGTATAATTAGTTGGATCAAGTTTGAGTTGTCTATCAATTATTCTGATAGCATCTTCAAACTTTTTCCCTTGATAATAACCATTAAAGGCAAGTTCAAGCCATCTTGCTATTTTCTCATTATCAAGTGGGATATCATCTGTTTTTACTGCTTCTTCAAGTTTAGTAATAGCAGCTTCAAAAGTTTGTGCAGATTCTACGAACTTCTTATCATTATATAATGTTTCACCTTCTACACCTTTTTCATTTGCAATTCTCTCAAGAGACTTATCTGCAAATAAACTAGATATAGTAAGTGCAAGTAATAATACTGTTAGTATTAAGATTTTTTTATACATTTTTTCCTCCATTATTTTAAGCTTCGACATTTTTTTTTATTAATTATTAATGTCAAACAATTCTATTTAGTTAGCTGATCTAACCTCAATTCCTTGGATGATAGAGCCGATGTTCCTGCATGATAAATGTGCTATCAATGTTAATGTAAATCTGTGTTGTATTTATACTTGAGTGACCTAATAGCATCTGTACAACCCTCAAATTTGCACCAGCTTCCAAAAGATGAGTGGCAAAAGAATGCCGGAATGTATGAGGAGATACATGCTTGGAAATTCCAGCTTCCTTGGTTAGTTTATCAATTACTTTCCAAACACCCATTCTGCTTAGTTTATTTCCAAATCTATTGAGAAAAAGAATATCAGTACTTTTATCTTTCCGTAATAATGAACGTGCAGAATTATAATATTCTTTAAGATAATTCAAAGAAACCTGTGCGATTAGAACAACACGCTGTTTACCGCCTTTTCCTAAAACTCTAACTACTTTATCATCCCAATATACATCATGTATTGAAAGATTTATAGTCTCTGAAATTCTAATACCGGTAGCGTACATGAGTTCCAACATTGCTTTGTTGCGCATATCAGTTGGTTTTTCTGTCGGGATGCTATCTAAAAGCTTAAGCATTTGCTTAACACTGAGTACGTCAGGTAATCTTTTAGAAGTTTTTATACTTGGAATATTATTAACATCTGCTGAAATTTCAACTTCTTCCTCAATTAAAAATTTAAGGAATGATCTGATAGAACTTCGTTTTCTGGCAATTGTTGAATTTGTCAGACCAATTTCTTGAAGAGTCACAAAAAAATTAATTATATCCCTATTAGTTATTTTCTCAATATCTCCACTTATTTGTGTAAGCAGATTACAAATATCATTTTCATAACTTTCTATACTATTCCCTGAGAGACCTTTTTCTACTTTAAGATAATACTTGTAATTTTGCAGCAAAGCACGATTATGTTGGGAAAGATCATTTATCATTCTCTTCATCCTCAATAACAGCATCTTCTTTCAATTTTACTTCCTTATCAGGATCAAGTCCTGTATCCTGTTTAAATCTCTGTTTTTTTCTGCTTCTCTTGAATTCATACAATAGATATAATGTTAAAGGTATAGAAACATACCAGAATCGAATTGCAAAAAACATGATAAAATTAAAAAATCTAAAAACCAGTATCAGAATGAGTAATGGAACAATATAATTGAGTAAATTTTTCATCAGTTACCCAATATTTTTCGGAATTGTGGAGAAAATATCGATTGTGGATTATCCTGTAAAAAATCTTTGCTATAATTTTTCTTCTCAGCTTTATCTTTCTCTATCTCAGCACGTTTCAATATGGCGTATTCCTGCAAATCTGGTTTTGAATATTCGTGGGAAAATATCTCTTTTGCACAATCAAGTTCACCAAATTGAATAGCCCATTCTCCGGTTAGGAATAATATCTCTTCCAATTTAGATCTTTCATATATAGTTTCTAATATGCTAATTACTTCTTGAGTTTTGAATTGTGATTTCTTCCTAAATGCTCGCAAAAAATCTTCCTTATCTGCATCATTTTGAAGTTGATTCGTACTCTGGAAAAGCAACAACGCATCATTAGTCACTTCATCATCTGGGATATTGATGAGAAGCTCACCCAATAAACTATCAGATTCTGCATCATTGGTCATCATCGCTATCAGAAATGAATAATAATACCCTTTCTTAAAAGTATCAGAACCAGAATTTTCATTTTTCAACACATTCATTAACTTCTCTTTAGCCAGATCATTTTTCCCGTCCATGATCAAAAGATGGATAATTTTGTACTCTATCTCACTGACGTCATTTTTATTGAATGTAAATTCTTTAGCTTCTTCAAGATACTGGATAATTTCTTTTTGGGAAACGTTCCGCCTTAGATAAATTTCTGCAAGAAGTTCTCTGCACTGTCTGTTTACCCGAGTTTTATATCTATTTTTTTTTGATTTCAGTTCATTATCCTGATATATTTCAAGTAAAATTTCTTCTGCTTTCCCTATATTATTTTGCTTGATATAAATGTTCACAAGTCTGATCTTAGTTTCAGCATTTTTTATTTTATTAATACTTCTATTTAAAAAAATATTATAAGCTCTTATCGCAATATCCGATCTCCCGTTCTTATTAACATAATCTGCAAACTTTAGAATATTTTCAGCTGGAAGGTATTTATATTCCTTTAATGCTTTTTCGTATTCACCGATCTTTCCCAAACATAGTGAATAGATCTCTTTAATAGCTGGATTTTCACTTTTAACGACTGTATCTTTTATATATCTAATAACAGAAATATCTTCTTCCAACATCGATTTAAACCGACTGAGGACAAAAGCAGAATATGAATCCTTAGTTTCAACTAATTTAATAAATTCTTTCACTGCATTTTTATAATCTTTGAGTGCTTGATAATCATAGGCAAGTTCTCGAACATATAAATTTTCATCAGTAGCAATCTTGCGAGCATTTAGATAAATTCCAATTGCAGTTTCATATTGCCTGTATTGTTCAAAAACTTTGGCAACGGTCTTATAATTTTTTATATTTCCACTTTGTTTATTAAGAAATTTATCACTCCATTTTTTTGCTTCTTTAAATTCTGCTTTATATAACAAGATCATTAATTTAAGGCGAAAATATGAATTTCCCTGCATTTCATTTTTGTAAGTATCTAATAGTTTTTCTGCTTTTTCAATCTTCGATATCTGAATAAAGATGAGAATTAAGTCACTAATGTTATCAATATCATTCGGATTATTATCAAGAATAGTTTCATAAATACTAATTGCTTTTTCATATTGTCTGGAAGATCTGTAGGAATTTGCCTTCCGCTTGAGAATTTCATTCCCATTTACATCTGCAAAAACGCTGCAAGTTATAATAACAAGTATTATTATAATTATTATTCTTTTTATACCAAACTCCTCTCCGGCAATTGCCGGATTTTCTATTGTTGTAGTGGTTGAATATTGTTCAACCTTTTTCGGACAGATCAGTAAGGGCTTGCCAAGGCAAACCCCGACGTTTCTTTAGCTCCCGTAATCAAGGGGAGCTATTCAAACCCCTCTATCCTGCTACCGCTGGATTTTCTTCCCTTAAAAAGGAAGATCATCAATCTTTTATCGCCTTTAATCTATCCCTACATTTTTGTAAGGGCTTGCCAAGGCAAGCCCCGACGTCTTATAAACTCCCCTTACAAAGGGGAGCTAAATTCTTATTATGTCCCCCTTCGACTTGTAGCGGCGTAGTCCCGAGAATCGGGAAGAAGACGGAAAGGGGGAATTAAAGGGGGATTATTATTTCTTCCCATACTCTTCTTCCGGCATCCAGCCATTTGCTAAAATCAATTCGATAGTATTCATAATTTTTTTGAACTCCATAATGATAACAAAATCATTACTAAAATATAAGTAATGGAAGACCAAAAAGAAATCAATGTGTGTCTCTTATTAAGTTGCCCACCTTCAGGTAATCTGGTTTCGTCAAGTAACCCAAAATTAGGTATAGATACATAACAACCAAGAGCATAACCTATAATAATACGCAGAATTAGTATCGGATTTTGCCAACTAATCAAAATGAACATACCTGTTGCAGTAATAAAACCCCAGAAAAAAGATAAGGATAAAGCTAAAGTTGATGGTAAAGTGTAGAGAAACTTTTTTGATAGCGACCACCCAAGCTTTCTTCCAAAAAACATAAAAATAGATGCAATAAAAAAAAATCTCACATTATGTCCAATTTTTAGCAAGAGCAAGAGCAAAATGAGAACAATAAGAATAATTAGAATGATTGTACCTAACCTAACCTCACCTAACCTCTCAAAAATCTGTCTATGCTTTGAGTCTTTCATATTATATCTCCTTTTCACAAAGAAATATCATTTTCTCTTAACAAGTTCTGTGCTCTTTTATTTTTATTTTAGCATCTTTTACTGAAATACGTTTGTTATTTTCATCTTTTAACTCTCTTATAAAACCGCATTTCTCATCTGGACATTCAAGTGTATAATCGTTATAATCACCTCGTATAAGATGTTTTTTACAACTTGGACATAATGGATCTGCATTAAGTGTCCACAAAACGTCATAATCAAAATATTTTTTATTTTTAATAATATTTTTTTTATTTTTTTTGTATAAAGAAATTATAAAAAGAATACAGGAAATAACAACACCTGACAAAATCAGTAACCAATTTGTAATTATAAAAACATCTAATGATTTCGTTATTATTTTTGATAATCTAGTGAATAGTGTTATAATTATGATAACAATTGTGGGTAAAGTTTTATATACAAAATTAAAATTTTCTGAATACTTTTTTAAATTTTTAAAAAAGTTAGCCATTTGATTCCTCCAATCATCTTATTTAAAAAATATTCCTATAATATATTCTGTTTTATCTCACCAAGAAATTCCATTTTCTCTTAAATAATCTTGCGCTTCTTTGTTCCCTAATATTGCAGCTTTTTCGTATAATTGAAATGCTTTCCCGATGTTACCATCATGATAAGCAATCCCCATACTGAAATATGCTTTTGCATAATCAGGATTTATTTCAATTGCTTTCTGATAGCATTCTATTGCTTTATCGTAGTTTCCTTTATCATTATAAACAAAACCAATATTGTGGTATGCATCTGCAAAATCAGGATTGATTTCAATTGCTTTCTGATAACTTTCTATTGCTTTATTGTAATTGTTTTCTTTTACATATGCATTTCCCATATTGTAGAATGCGTCTGCATAATCTGGATTGATTTTAACTGCTTTCTGCCAGTATCTAATTGCTCTAATATAGTAGCCTTTATCAGCATGTACACGTCCCATATTGTAGTATGCACCTGCATAATCAGGATTGATTTCAATCGCTTTCTGAAAACATTCTATTGCTTTATCATAGTTGCCTTTGTCAGCATATATTACTCCTATATTGAGATATGCTTCTGCATATGGATACAATTCAATTGATTTCTGATAATAAAGAATTGCATCATCATATTCTCCTATTTCAGCGGAATTATATCCTTTCTGAAACCAATCTTCTGCAGTTAGTTGGTTACTGCTTACATTATAATCTTTTTGTATTTTCAGCTTTTCATTTACATTCTTGGTCTGGGCAAGTTGTTGTTTTAGTTTCTTAATTTCAGCAAGTGCTTCTTCTGTTCTCTTTCGAGATTCTTCTAATTGCTTTGTTTTTTCTTTGTCGGCAATAACGTTATCGAGTCGATTTATTACATCGTTTTCGTCTGCTGTAATTTCTGCTTTTATGTAATATGTTTCTCCATTCCAATTCTCTTCAATTATTTTAGTTTCTGTAATACCGGCAGAGATAATCTCAATCTGTTTTGCGGTTAGTTCTCTTAGCTCTCCACTTACTTCAACTTCTTCATTGAGAATTGTTGAATGCACATAAACACCAATTTCTTGCAAAAGCAACCTTTTAACCTGCTCTAAAGAAATTGCACGAGAAGTGAGTTTACTGTCTGCTTCACTGGCGTTGTAAGTGTATTCACGTACCCATGTTTTGGCGTTCAAGAAAACTACTGAGCATAAAATAAGAATTAGAAATATTTTTTTCATTTTAACTCCTCTCCGGCAATTGCCGGATCTCCCCTTGTTGTAGTGGTTGAACATTGTTCAACCTTTTCCGGACAGATCGATGATCTATCCCTACGTTTTCTGTAAGGGCTTGCCATGGCAAGCCCCGACTTCTCTACCTATCGGCATCTCCACTTAGTTAATGTGAAAGAGAAGTGATCGCTTTTCTGCGAAAAGCCGACACCTAAAAGGGGAGCTATTGAACCCCTCTGAAAAACTTTATTTTCTCAATCTGGCAAATCGAATTACATTTCTTCCTGCATTTCTTATGTTCCCTCTCTTGTGTTTGAAGAGAGGGACAACAGGGTGAGTTTACTCTTTTCTCAAAGACAGAGCTTTGAGTTACTCATCATACTTCTCATTCAGCAGTTTAAGATATTCCCTGATCAACTCTTGATACTCTTGCGGAAGATCTTTATAATCTTCTTGCAGAAGAGCTTTCTTCCTCATTTTGTCAAATTTTAATTTGATCTCTTCCGGTAAATCCCAATCATCAATCTCGCTAATTTCTGCTTTTCTCTTTTTAGAAAACTCTCTTTTATGAATCGATCTCTGAGCATCAAGCAATCTGGATAAAATTCGCTGCTGTTTATCAATCAGTTCTTGATTTATTTTCCCACGTTTCAGATCGTGTGCAATTGATTCAATATCCTCGATGATCTTATTAAGAGCTGAAGTCTGCTTTTGTGCTTCGGGATTTGATTGCAGCATTCTCTTTAAATTTTCTGCAAGACGCTGTTCATCACTGGCAAGTTTCTGAGACTGGCTTCGCATCTCACTGCTCATTTTTCCATTTTCCGATAATTGCATCATCATTTGCTGAGTTATCATATTCATCATCATCTGCTGTTGTCCCATTTGCTGCAAAGCCTGCATCATGCTTTGCATTCCACCGCCACCGCCACCTTGCTGCATATTGTTACTTGCCTGCATCAGATCGTAGATCATCAGATTTATCCCTTTCTGAATATCCTGCAGATAGTCTTTTACTTTAGCAGTTTTTGCATCATTTACATATTGGAAAAGTTCACGAAATGATGAAAAAGTAAAATTGGCATCATACATGAATTTCGGACCGATAGTGAGAATTATCATTGGAACTTGATAAAGCTCTTTTATAACAAGATCAATACTTTCGAAAATGGAAATCTCATCAGAAAGGATTAAGAAAGGATCAGAGGAATAAGAACTGGAAGTATTCTCATGATATTGGGAGAATATAAGCAATCGGGCTATAGTCTTTTCCAAGATCTCTGCAACATCCATCATCATACCTGATGACATCATCTGCTGCATTTTCTCTAATTGCTGTCTCATTTTCTTCATTTTTTTAGAAGCCTGCTGTTGAGTTTCCTGTGCTTCCTGCTTCTGCCCAGCTTCTAAATTTTCCATACTCTCTTCAAGATCAGAGGAAAGACTGTCCTGCTCCATCATTTCCTGCAACTTCTTCATTTCTTCCAGGATCTCTGAATCTTTTTTTTCATCCATCATTTCAGCAGCTTTTTCCATCTGCTCAGTCAGATTATCTAATTTCTCAGAGATTTGCTGCTGTTGTTCCGCCAACTTTTTGTTTGATTCGTTATTCTCTTCAGTTTTTTTATTCAACTCATTTTGCATTTTCTCCATTTCTTCAGCAATTTCAAGTGCTTTTTGAATAGACTGTTCTTTCTTTATGTCTTCTAATAATTTTAAAGTTTGCTCCAATTTTTCAGAGAAATCTTCCATCGAGAATTTAAAATCCTTCATCGCTTTTTTCAACTCGTCAGGATTAACATTCTCTAATCTTTCCTGCATTTTTTTCAACGCTTCTTGTAGCTCATCATTCGAAATTTCTTCCATCAACTCCTGGATCTTTTTCATTTTCTCGATTGTTTCTGGAGATAATGCATTGTTATTTTCAAATTTCTTCATCAACTCATCGAAGTCTTCCGCGACCTTCTCTACATCATCATTCAGGTCATCTTGTTTATTCAGCAGTTTCTCAATTTCCTTCTTATCTTCCCAACTTATTTCATCCTTTTTCATCAATTCACGACGTTTTTCTTCAAACTCTTTCTGAAGTTCTTCAGATTTTTTTAAAGTATTTTCCAAAATATCAGATTTTTCCTTCTCTTTTTTCTCAATCTCTTTATAAATATCTTCAATGGAAGGAAATCTGGCAGTATATTTTTGTGAAAAAACTGTTTGCTTTTGAGGAGAATTATCTGAAATTTCAAACCAATATGTTACTTTATCTCCAGGGATCATAATACTTTTATTAAGATCAAGAATATGATCATGAGTAATTATATTAGAATTTATTGTATTTAAAACTGGAACAATTAATTCATCATCATGATTTATGAAATAGTGCAATTTCATTTCACGCAATCCATAATCATCCGAAGCAAAAGTAGAAAGCGGTAATAGCATATTTTGTGTAAGAAGAGTATCTCTGCCCGGTGCAGTTATCTTTATCTCAGGTTTTTTATCTAAAATTGCTGTTATCGTCCTTGTTATCTTTCTTGAACTATTCCCCAGAACATCTTCTAATCTAAAATGATAGGTTCCATTATCTTCTACTTTGAATTCACTTCGGAATGATGATCTCCCAAGTCGATCCATCTCTTTATATTCACCATTAGAAAAAAAAATCTCAGCTTGTTCAATTGGATTATTGGCAACAATATCCACTCTAACTTTAGTTCCAACTATAACCTTAATTTTCCCACCGGAATTCTTTTGGATCTCTGGTTTCATACCCGTATAAGCAGGATATTTATAGCGAATTTGAAGATCCTCAATTATTGGAAGTTCATAAACTTTAATATTGAAAGTATCCGAAACTGCAAATGGAGTTTTTATGAAATACGAAAATGAGAAATCTAGATTATTGAAGATCTTTTTATAATCTAATAGCTTTTCTTCACGCCATTTTTTTTCAATCTTATAAAAAAACTTATGTTCGACTTCTGGTTCAGGATCAACTACCTTTATTTCCAATTTAGAATTCCGTGTTATCGAAAGATCTCCGGGCAAAACTATTACAAATTCTTTGTGCTGAGCTTGAGGAAGTTCCTTTAATTTGAAAAAATTGTATGTCTGGGTGAAATGCGGTGGATTTAATATGAAAAGCAAACCTGAGAAAAGAATTACAATTATTGTGATAATAAATACTGGCATTAACTTACTAGTATCCGTTTTTATTATCTGAAATTTTGCTTTTTTATCAGCCTTATTAAGAATACGATCTAATATCTCTCCTTTCTCAAGTTCCTTTTTTAATTCAAATGCATTTTGATATGTATCAGCTTTGTCTTGGTTAAATCTATCAAGATATCTTGCTACTTCAAAATGAGACAAAAGTGCTCTATTCGCCTGTAACACAAGATAAATAAAGACAAGAGCCATGAATATTTTAAGACTAATAGCAAAGAGAAACAAGACCCCTTGAGAATTTATTGACGGTGAGTACACCGCAAAAAAAACATTAAAAATAAGTAACAAAAGAAGCATTGCCAGAAGCAAAAATCTAAGACCAATAACTATATTCTGTTTAATTAATATTTCACGTATTTTATTTTCAAAAATTCTCATTTTTATTTAACTATTTCATATTTTATTTCAACTATTATTAAATTCAACTCAACACCTCTTCATATCCTGCTTTACATAACCATTGCGAATGATCTTGATCTTCGCAATGGTTGATATAAGCTAATTACCATTGCGAAAGGTTTCAACCATCAGCAAGGTAATATTGTATACAACAAACCAGTAATACTATATAGAAAGGATAAGTAATAATTTTAGTTTAATAATGCAAGAAAAACATTTGACATAAAATATATAAGTTCTTCTTATTAATTGTTGTTAATTGGTTATTGATAGCACAATAATATTGATATCATTAATTACAACAATAAAATGGAGTTGTAGTATTTTGTCATATTACTTAATAAAGTAGTATAGATTTAAAATTTTGTTATTGTAAATTAGACAGAAAAATATTTTGGGGAAAACTATATGTTTTTAAAAAGTAATCTGAAAGCAGTAATTCCTAAACCATTAAAACAAATTCTTCGTCCATTAAGAAATCATTTGATTAAAAAAAATGTTGCTGCGCTATCTTTTTGGCGAAGTAGAATTAAAATTGATAAAGGAAAATTCAGTAACACTCATTATGAAAGGTTAATGCTGGCAATGGCGGAAGAACCTAATAACAACTTTTTACATGGAAAAATTGTTGCTGATTTTGGCTGTGGTCCTCAAGGTATTTTAGTTTGGGCTAGTTCAGCACTCTTACGAATTGGTATTGATGTACTCGCAGATCGTTATGCTGAAGAATTCACGGATAACATCACTTCACATGGAATGATATATTTAAAATCTACTGAAAAAGTGATTCCTTTACCAACCGACTTTGTGGACATAATATTCACTCTCAATGCTATAGATCATGTTGATAATTTTTCAGTAATGTGTAATGAAATAATGAGAGTATTAAAACCCGGAGGACAATTTATTGGCAGTTTTAATTTGGAAGAACCTGCTTCATCAAGCGAACCTCAGCAACTTAACGAGGAAATTATTAAAGAAAATTTATTAAACAATATGGAAATTCAATCTTACAGAATAACTGATCAAGGACCCATTGGTAATTTCTATGCACCTTTTTTCGATGGGAACCTGTCCTATAAACAGGTACAAAAAGGTATCCTTTGGGTTCGGGCAAAGAAAAAAACCATTTAACAAGCAATCCAAGCTTCAGCTTTGATGCAATAAATCTAAATATCTGTAGTTTACTTCTTATACTTCGGTTCCCACTCTAATTCCGGTTTTTCGTAGTTAAGATTCCAAAGATATTTTTCAATTTTTTCTTTCAAGCTTTTATCGATCTCTTTTTTCACAGGATAAACTTTTGCATTCACAATTCTATCCACTATATTTATGGTAGCTTTTATTGTATTTTTCAATCCATTATTAGAGATAAATCTTGGATGATCATCGGGAGTATGAATACCATTGCTACCTTTGCCACCAGCTCTAAATACATTCACAGAAGGAATTTCATAAGGTGTGAACGGCATACAATCACTGCTGAAAATATCGAGTTTACTATTAAAAACCATCCCGACCTCTTTGGTAATCCCATCAAGATAACCAAGTAATTCTTTACTGCCAATAACATTCAGATGATCTGTCCCAATATCATCTCCGGCAACATCTACATTCACTACAAAATTCACTCTTTGTTTCAATTCCTCTAGATGATCTTTTACATATGCTTGACTTCCTAATAGTCCCAACTCTTCACCTGAAAAGAAAATAATGCGCAAGTCACGTAGTGGAGTATGTTTGGAAAAATATTCTGCGACTTTGAGAAGTGTAACCGAGCCTCCTGCATTATCGGAAGCTCCCGGACTACGAGAAACAGAATCGTAATGCCCAAAAACTAAAGTAAGATTTTCATCGTATCCTTTCCCCTGAATATCCACAACAATATTTTGTGCAGTTCTTTCTTCTACCTGTTGTTTAATTTCAATTTTAATATGTTTACCCGTTTTTTTTATCAATTTGATAGCATCTTCATGAGTTACATTAACAGAATGTACATAACCTTCTTTATATGTTTTTTGACGGTGTAATGAACTATTCGCTTTCTTATTTGGTGCACCAATTCCAATATAAGCTTTCACTTTGCTTTTAACTAATTCCAATGCTAATTTACGCGAAAATCCATAACTCATTATAATCTTATCTTTAAATGCTCCTTTATTATAGATCACAATATCAGAATTATCCAGAAAGACCAGCTCGCCTTCAATAGTTGCATTTTCGTTTAGCCCATGCGGATGAGCAAAATACTCTTTTCCGTCAGCTATTATCTTTGCTGAACCTGTATCGAATGAAGTAATTTTAAACGATTCAAATTTTTGATTTAATCCCAACTCACTTATGTAATTGCACAATATTTTAGCAGCTTTTCTTTCATTCTCACTTCCTGCAAGTCTTTCAAATCCGATCTCTTTTACTACTTTGTATGGATTGATCATTTTCTCCTCCAATTATTTATAATATTTTTTCTATCATCCTGCCTGCGAAGTCAAAGTTTTGCGAAGGCTCGACGAATTTTTCACGTTGCTCTCCGGAAGAATCTCTACTCAAAGTAAGATGAAAGCCGTAAGTTTTTCCATGAGTTCCTTCGTATGTTAGGCTACAAGAAACCTAGGGACGACAACTATTTATAATATTTCCTATAATCATACTTCACATCTGTTTCATCTCCCTGATTCAAGTTTTTCTTGTATAAAATCTTTCTAAGTTCATTCATCCATTGAGTTTTATTTCCTCTATATCCATTCACTGCAATTTGTGTTCTTCTAATATTGGATGTAAACAACCGTGACACCGTAATATCTCCGCGTAAATGTGGGATCAAATTTCCTAAATTCTTTATATGTTTTTCAATAGTATAGATAGGAATATTTTTCATCTGAGCTAATTTTGTATTTTTATAAATAACCAAATTGTGAAATTTCACTTGCTTAATATAAGCATTGGAAGATACCCATTTAATAGTACTGAGCATGTCATCATAAGTTTCATTTGGGATACCTGTAATAAGATGTACTCCAACTGTTAATCCAGCTTCACCACAAATTTTTATTGCTTCTTCTACCTGCTTGAAAGTATGTCCGCGATTTAAAAATTCCAAACTTTTATTATGAACAGACTGTAATCCAATTTCAATTGTAACAGGAACTTTATAGGAAGATAATAATTTTACTACATTCTTATCAATATAATCAGGACGAGTAGAAACGATCAGACCAATAATTTCGGGATGTGAGAGTGCTTCATCATATTTCTGTTTTAGGAATTCTATATCTCCATAAGTGGAAGTTTCATCTTGAAAATAAGCAAGCAATTGAACATCTCCACAAGCTTTTTTGATTCTGGGAATTGCCTTATTGTACTGTTTTTCTATGGATAAATTCTGCGATTGATATTCTCCGGTAAAAGTATATGGATTACAAAAAATGCAACCTCCATTTTCTATGCGGTGAGGACATGTTTCCCCTATGCTTAATCCCACTCGAAAAACCTTCTTTCCAAATTTTTTTAATAGATACGTAGAATATGTAAATATCCTGTATTCAAGCCTTTCTTCCATAATGTTAATTTCACCTCTCGTTACAAAGTTTGTCTTCGTAATGCTAAGAGTAACTCATTTCCTGCAATCATTTCTCCTGAAATTTTAAGTAATGTTTAATGAGATTTATGTCCAGATTTTTTATATTAATGATATAAAATTATCTATTTGACATTAAATGAACTCCCTTTAAGTTTCGAACCATTAATATTATTCATATGTTTATTTTGAAATTTCGAGGAGAATTAATGGCAGATCTGAATAAGTATTATGAAGATTTGAAAAAAAATGGAACTGACGGAACAGAGCATAATTATCGAACACCTTTTGAAAATTTATTGAATGAATTAAAACCAAACAATTATATAAAAATTATTCATGAACCCAGAAGAAAAGAAGGATTTGGTGCACCGGATTTTCTAATTGAGAAAAGTGGTGCTATCATTGGATATATAGAAACAAAGCATATTGGTGGCTATCAAGTTCTGAAAAAGTGGTTGAAGTCACGCAAGAATAGAGAACTCAGTTACCAGGAGATCGAGCATTTTATTAAGGTTTGTAATGTGATTGAGAAAACAATTAAGTTGATGGGAAAGGTTGATGAAGTGAGTTAAGGGAATCCTTCTATTGTCTCCCTTTTTGCTAAGGGAGAACATAAGAATCTGTGAGAGAATCTTCTTCTTGCGTCTCTTAGTTTCCCTTTCAACGAAAGGGAACTGCAAGGGATTCAATGAGATGGAAAACAAACAGTCTTTAAATTGCATGGGATTCAAAGGTAAATAATGGCTCGAATATTTAATGTTGCTAAGCTAAAAGAACGTAGAAAATATTTGCGTAGCAATCAAACTCCAACTGAGAAAAAACTCTGGGAATTTATCCGAAGAAAACAATTTTATGGAATTCAATTTTACAGACAATATGGAATTGGTCCTTATATTGCAGATTTTTATGCACCTTCTATTAAACTTTGTATCGAAGTAGATGGAGATCAACATTATACAGCAGACGGAAAAGAATATGATTCGGAACGTGATAATTATATGAAAACTCTGAATATTTCAGTTATTCGTTTCAGAAATAAGGAAGTATTACAAAATATTGACGAAATAGTTGATATGATTGAAAAGAAAATTTGTGAAAAATTAATTAAAAAACCCTCTGCTGTCTCCCTTTTTGTTAAGGGAGAACATAAGAATCTGTGAGAGAATCTTCTTCTTGCTTTTCTACGTTTCCCTTTCAACGAAAAGGAACTGCAAAGGATTCAATGAGAAGAAAAACAAATAGTCTTTAAATTACAAGAGATACTAAGGAGCAAATTATGGAACTGAAACAAATGTTCGAATCAGTTAAAGAAAAACTGCAAAAAACTGCCGATGTAAAATTTGTGTTTGGTGAGATGATCGAGACAAAAGAAAAATCCATTATCCCTGTAAGTGCTATACGATATAGTATTGGAGGTGGAAGTGGTCATGGACCTGATCTATCAAAAATAAAGAGCATTGCCGGCAAAGAGACAGACGAAACCCCAAAAGAGAACAGACCTGGTGGTGAAGGTGTTGGCGGCAAATTTTCAAATGATCCTTTAGGTGTATTTGAAATTACGGGAGATAAGACAAAATTTATACCCGTGATACCCGTAAAAGCAATTATGATTACTATAAGTATCTGGATAATAACAAGAGTTTTCAGAAAGAAAAAGAAATAAACAGCGATATCGTTTTACTGTTAATAATTGAATATTGCTAGTTGCAGGAAATTGTGGATATCTTGATCTGTAACAAAATCGAAAGGAATAGAAATGAATGAACTAAAAACACAACAGAAAATTAAGCGATATAAAAATGGCAACTTTGAAATAGTGACTGATCCGGTTGTGAAGGAAGTGTCTTTCAGAATTTTTGTAAATTATAAGCGGCTTGTTTCTATTGCCTGTATGCCGGAAAATTTACAGGAACTGGCTATTGGCTTTTTGTTTTCGGAAGGTCTGCTTTTAGATATGAAAGAGTTAATATCCTCTAAAATGAATTTTGATGAACTTTATATAGATTTCCAGCTGCAAATTCCTGAAGATAGGATCACAAGTTTTTTTGAGACAGGAGAAAAAACTTCAGGATGCGGCTCTACTCTTTCTGCAGCGATATCTGGAAGTTGTGACAAATTTCCAAAGATCAAACTAGATGCAGAGAAGATTTTGTTGCAAATGCGTCAATTTCAGCAAGATTCAGCACTTTTTAAAGAAACTGGTGGTGTTCATAGTGCAGGAATTGTCATTGCTGATAAACTCATTTTTTCAGCTGATGATATCGGCAGACATAACGCTGTGGACAAAGTAGTCGGTATGGCCGTTCAAAATGGTGTATCCTTACAAAATTCTTATCTTATCTGCAGCGGAAGGATTTCATCTGAGATCGTAAAAAAATGTGTACGGTTAGACATTCCAGTTATCGTTTCTCAATCTGCTGCTACATCTGAGGCAATAAGACTGGGCTTAAAATATAAAGTATTTATAATAGGTTTTGCCAGAGGTAAAAGGTTTAATTTATATACTGGTTTTGACAAAGCAATTTTTTAAACGATCTTTTTTAGATCAGCATATGTATTTATATTGAAAAAACTATCTATATGCTTTGCTTCCAGATCAAGATATCCAGCATTTACTTTATTGTAGAAACTTCTAACTGAATATCTTCCTTTTACGAGACATTTTTCTAAAAAGGGTATATTTGTTTTGGAATAGATTGCATGTAGTGGTTCAATTCCTTCTTTATGTCTTGGAACTAAGATATCACAAGTTGTACTTCTATAAGTTGCTACCTGTTGAAGAATTATACTGGTTTTAAGATTGGGCATATCACAGGCAATCACAAATATAGCTTCAGTCGTAGCATGTTTCATAGCCGCATGAATTCCACCTAAAGGACCGCAATTTTTAAATTCATCTTCTACGAAGATCAGATCTGGAAATTTGCTTTTTATTTCTTCTTTGCTTGTAACTATAATGATATTCTCGAAAATATTCCCTAGCAGTTGTACCTGTTTATCAATAAGATGATCCCCTCTTATTCTGATCAGGGATTTCTCTTTTTGAATTCTGGAGTTTTTTCCCCCAGCTAAAATTACAACTGAAATATCTTTAATTTTCATAGAATCCAAATTACTGCCCCGAGAATTCGAGGCAGTATTAATTTACATCTTTACTTAGCTTCTCTTACGTAGATCCACCAATAAACCATTGCACATAAAATAGCTCCACCTACAAAGTTTCCAAGAGTTACAGTGATCATATTCTGTGTGAAGAATGTTCCCCAGTTGAGAGTGCTTAGTGCATCAGCAGCTTTCCCTGAAGCTGAAACAGCACCTGGAAATGATTTGGAAAATATGCCAGCTGGGATGAAATACATATTTGCAATAGCATGTTCAAAACCTGAAGTAACAAAAGCCATGATCGGGAAGAAAATTGCAAAGATCTTTCCACCAATATCTTTCGCTGCCACTGCCATCATCACTGCTAGACATACAAGCCAGTTACAGCCAATCGCTCTAAAGAAATACATTAAATTATGAGAAACACCACCATTTACCGTTGCAGCAACTTTGCCATAAGCAATATTGATTGCAGTACCACCGACAGCTCCACCTGTTAAACCGCTCATGTTGGCAATGATCCAAGCCAGAAAAATTGATCCTATCAGGTTTCCTAAATAAACGTAACCCCAATTGCGAAGCATTTTTCCAAATGTAATATCTTTGTTTAAGGCACCGATCATCATAAGGTTATTTCCTGTCCATAATTCTGAACCCGGAATAATAACGAGCATAAGTCCAACACTGAACACAGCTCCGATGAAAAATTTCTTTAAACCGAATAATGCTGCTTGACCACCAATTGTCCAACCAGTTGCTACTGTTGTTGCCAGGTGTGCTGCAAAACCGATAAATACTCCTGCTAATATACCTAAAACGATTAATTTCATCGCACTATTACCAGCTTTAGCTTTACTCACTCCCACAAATGCATTTGCCAATTCTTTTGGCGTTAAAAAATTGTTCATTCTATATCTCCTCTTTTTAGTTTTGATTCTTTATTCTACTAACCTTCGCAGCGCATACCTTATATTCTGGTATCTTTGCGATAGGATCAATAGCTGGATTGGTAAGACGATTTGCTGGTGATTCTTTATAATGGAATGGAATATAAATTACACCTGTTGAAATTCTTTTTGTCACAAATG
>Ga0307991_1001129_pt1 | contig 18965 bp, 20 predicted proteins | sample EllFjometagen131_FD_203146 | JGI IMG/M metagenome (GOLD analysis project Ga0307991, IMG submission 203146) | Marine microbial communities from Ellis Fjord, Antarctic Ocean - #131 | ecosystem: Environmental > Aquatic > Marine > Unclassified | place: Southern Ocean | collected 2014-10-08 | reverse complement strand
CACAGGTTTGACTCAAGGAGTCTGATTACCTGATGCCAATCCAATGGATCATCTTCCTTCTCTGCTCACTGGCTATCATCCTTGCCGGTGTGAAGCTAGCGAAGTTCGGTGATGCAATCGGCAAACGAAGCGGAATCGGCCAGGGATGGATAGGCCTGCTATTCCTTGCTACGATTACTTCTATTCCCGAGCTGACGACAACGGTGACTGGGGCGACGATCAATGTGCCCAACATCGCCATTGGGAATGCACTGGGGAGTAATCTGTTCAACATGGTGATCATTGCCGTTGTCGATATCATGCTTCTTAGTCGCGGGCCGTTCCTGCGGAAGGTTAAGTCTTATCACATCGTCAGCGGTGGAGCAGCCGTTCTGCTGACCACACTTGTGATCTTCGGAATTGCCGTCTTTCCGCGCGCTCAGGTACTCGGGATCAGCCCGTTCAGTCTGGCGATTCTCGCCCTATACGTTTTCTCTGTCTTCCTCCTCTTTCGTGTAGAGAGGCGGGAAGGAGAGGTGGAAGAGGGCGATGAGGCCACGCTTTCCCTTCGTCGTGCGATCGTCGGGTTTGCTGCGGCGGCAGCGGTGATTATCGTTGCCGGTATCTTCCTTATTCATGCGAGCAAGAACATCGCTAGCAGTTCAGCCCTGTCAGGGTCGTTTATCGGGGCGATCCTTGTGGCAATCGTGACCTCGCTTCCGGAGCTTGCAACGTCGATTGGAGCAGTTCGTATCGGGGCGTATGACATGATAATGGGAAACCTGTTTGGGTCGAACATGTTTAACATCTTGACGATCTTCTTCGCCGACGTTGCGTTTCGTCGAGGGTCGTTGTTCGCGAGCCTGGGCGGTCAGGCGTCCGATCAATTGATGATTGCCGGCCTGGGAATAGTAATGACGACAATTGCAATGATTGCAATCGCGTATCGTTCGAAGAGAAGGGTATTGGGAATGGGGGTAGATGCTATGTTTCTACTAATTGCGTATCTGATAAGCACATGTCTAATTGTGTTTCGTGGCATAGATTTCTAAGGTGGTGGTAAAGATGGAACTAAGCGAATTACGTATACAACGTATAGACGAGCTGCAGGAGCTGGCAAAGGGATTCAAGGTAAGGAACGCTCTGCAGCTTGGCAAGGAAGACCTGCAGCGAGCGATTATGATCCAATTGGCGAAGGAAGGGAAACTTAAGTTTGATGGGGGCGTGCTCGAGATCCTCCCGGATGGATATGGCTTCCTGCGTGGGAGTAACTGTCTGCCGGAGAAAAACGATACCTATATCTCCCCATCGCAGATCAAACGCTTCGGATTGCGCGACGGAGATACAATCGCCGGCGTGATAAGAGCACCGAAGAACGATGAGCGATACTTCGCTCTTGTCAAGGTGGAAGCAGTCAATGACGCCCCTCCGGAAGAGTCGCGTCGTCGTCCCAATTTCCGCGAGCTGACGCCGCTTCATCCCGCCGAGCTGCTGAACCTAGAGCATGATCCAACGGATATCTCCACGCGCATCATCGACCTCTTTTGCCCAATCGGTAAGGGACAACGCGGGTTGATCGTCTCGCCGCCGAAAGCCGGGAAGACGACGCTTTTAAAGGAGATCGCGCGCGGTATTAACGCCAATCACCCCGACGTGAAGCTGTTTGTCCTCCTGGTCGATGAGAGACCGGAGGAGGTAACCGACTTTAGGCGCTCGATTGGGACTGGCGAGGTTGTCGCTGCGACATTCGACCAAGAGCCGCGCCATCATACACGCATCGCCGAACTCGTCACCAACCGCGCGAAGAGGCTTGTGGAGATGGGGCGTGACGTAGTCATCCTCATGGACTCGGTCACGCGTCTGGCACGTGCCTACAACCTCTCTGTTCCCTCCTCTGGGAAGCTCCTATCTGGAGGAATGGACCCCACCGCGTTGTACAAACCGAAAGAATTCTTCGGCGCGGCGCGAAACATTGAGGAAGGCGGAAGCCTGACGATCATCGCCACCGCACTCGTCGACACGGGCAGCAAGCTCGATCAGGTTGTATTTGAAGAGTTCAAGGGGACGGGAAACATGGAATTGATCCTCGATCGCAATCTATCGAACAAGCGGATCTATCCGGCGATCGACGTTGAACAGAGCGGCACGCGCAAGGAGGAACTCCTTATTCCAGCAAAGGCATTGAATCGCGTGTGGATTCTGCGTAAGATGATGAGTAACTTGAATGACACGCAGAAGGCGCTGGAGTTTGTGAAGAGTAAGATGGAGGCGACGAAGGATAACGAGCAATTCCTTGAGCTGATGAGCAGTGACTGAGAAAAAACCGATTCGCAAAGATCGTGTGTTGTTGGCGCTCCTCGTTCTTGTTGCCGTTATTCTGATTCCCATCCTCCTTAGTTCTGGGGGATCGACGCCAACCAGCCAGACAACAGCAACCACGACAGATCCAACCGATGCGGCCACAGGCCTGATCGATGTAATCCCGCTGACTGGGTCGCCAACCGATGGCGAAACGACTACTCCCGGTACACCGAGCACCGGTGATGGTCTGCCAAGTGAAGAGACAACCACAGAAACGCCGGTTACCGAGCCCACTACAGCGGCAGGGGTCCTGACACACGTGGTTACCCAAGGGGAGACGTTCGCGCAGATCGCTTCTCAAATGGGTGTGGCTACTGAACAGATCATGGCGGACAACAACCTTGTCTCCGTCGGCGAGATCACAGCGGGGATGACCCTATATGCCTCATCCGATGGGATAGTGCACGTGATCAAGAGCGGCCAGACGCTGACCGATATCTCCATCACTTACGGTGTATCGATCGATAAGATCGCGCGGGCCAACGGCATAACCGATCCCGGGCGAATCTTTGCTGGACAGCGAATCCTCATCCCCGGGGCGACCACCAACCTGTGGCAAGCGGTTGTTCGTCTGTCACATGGGCAGAATACGAGGTTCATCTGGTCGTTGGAGGGAGAGATCACCTCTCCGTTCGGGTGGCGTATCCACCCGGTCCTCGGAACCCGACATCATCACAATGGCATCGACATCGACGTTCCCGTTGGGACCATGGTGCGCGCTGCGGCGCCAGGGAAGGTGCAACTAACTAGCGAGGATCCAGAAGGGTACGGCACGATGCTTGTCCTCCAGCATGCCGACGGATACTTAACGATCTACGGCCACCTATCGGGCATCCTCGTCGCCAACGGGCAGTACGTCGAGGTTGGACAACCGATAGCCGAGTCGGGGAACACAGGCCTCTCCACCGGCCCCCATCTGCACTTCGAGATACGAAACGGAGAGTTCCCCGTCGACCCGCAACGCTACCTACCTAGCTAATGGGGCACTTTGTAATCCGGGGCGGTCGCCCGCTCTCAGGAGTAGTTCCTATCTCTGGCGCGAAGAACGCCGCGCTCCCAGCGTGTGTTGCCTCCCTGTTGACCGAAGAACAGGTCATAATCGATCACGTACCGCACCTGCGCGATGTCTCCACGATCCTCTCCACCATCTCCTCACTCGGGAAGCGCGTTGTGCGAGACGAGAACAGTGTGTCAATAGCGGGAGGGGAGGATCTCCGCTCCGAGGCGCAGGCCTTATTTGTTGAGCAGATGCGCGCCTCCTTCCTCGTCCTCGGTCCGCTCGTTGCTCGCCTTGGCCGTGCTGTTGTTCCCCTGCCTGGTGGATGCAGAATCGGCGCGCGCCCCGTTGACCTTCACCTCTTCGGTCTACGAAAACTTGGAGCACAGGTGAGCGAAGGGGAAACCTCAGTCACCCTCGTTGCCAATCGATTACGCGGGGCGAGGATCAACCTCCCCTTCCCATCGGTGGGCGCGACAGAACAGATCGCGATGAGTGCCACACTGGCCGTGGGCGAGACGGTAATCGAAAACGCCGCGTGGGAACCTGAGGTCATGGACCTCGTAGCCTTGCTTACGAAGATGGGTGCAGAGATCGAATACCGGAACGGATCACTCTATATCCAAGGGACAACTGGCCTGCATGGTGCGCGGCATGCCGTGATCCCTGATCGGATGGAAGCGGGGACGCACCTCATAGCTTCCGCGATCACGGGTGGCGCAGTTACGGTGCAGCCAGTTATTCCTGAACACCTACGGTCGCTTCTTTCGCTCCTTGCGCAGGCGGGTTGTGATATCGACGAGGATGATGATGCAATCACGCTTGCGATGACCGGACGGCCGCGCCCGATCAACACAATTACTGCCCCCTATCCTGGTTTCCCAACGGACCTGCAACCTCCATTTGTCGCGCTGTTGAGCTTGGCCAAGGGAGAGAGTATCGTGGAAGAACGGATCTTCGAGAACAGGTTCAGCTACACCTCGGCCCTACGCATGATGGGGGCAAGAATAGACGTGCGCAAGCGAAAAGCGGTGATTACCGGAGTCGATGAACTACACGCGACCGCCGCGAGCGCGCCTGACATTCGTGCCGGTGCGGCACTTGTCCTTGCTGCTCTGGCCGCAAAGGGTGAGAGCACAATCGACAACCTGGAGCAGATCGACCGCGGGTACGAGCGTATGGCGCGTAAACTTCACGGCGTTGGAGGCGAAATTGAACGAGTTAGCTAGCAGGCCCCTTCTCCCCGAGGATCACCCCAGTGAGGATCACCCCAGTGAGGATCACCTCGGTGAGGATCACCTCGGGAAGCGGGCGCGCGTCTATGGAAGCGAGAAGGCGATCCTTGTTGCGATACAGACACCGGGGAGCAAAGTCGACGAATCCCTGCGTGAGCTCACGGCCCTCGCTTCTACTGCGGGGATTCCAACACTCCTTGAAGTAGTGCAGAACCGCACGCGGCCAGATCCATCCTTCTTCATCGGCAAGGGAAAGGTGACCGAGGTAAAAGCGGCGGCGCACGAGCTGGGCGCGGACGTGGTCATCTTCGACCATAAGCTCTCGCCCGCTCAGGCGAGAAACCTTGAAGAGAAGATGAAGACGAAAGTGATCGATCGCGCACAGCTAATAATGGACATTTTTGCCCAGCGAGCAACAACGAAGGAGGCAAAGCTACAGGTGGAGCTTGCGCAGCTCCGTTATCTCCTCCCACGGCTGCGCGGCTGGGGAAACGCTCTCTCCCGGCTCGGTGGAGGTATCGGGACGAGAGGACCAGGTGAAACGAAGCTTGAACTCGATCGCAACAAGATCAATCGTCGCATCCACACACTCGAAGATCGGCTCGTTAAGGCTCGCGGGGAACGCGAACTGCGCAGCAAGAAGCGTCGCACGGGGCCTCTCCCGCTTATTGCCCTCGTCGGGTACACAAACAGTGGAAAGTCGACGCTTCTCAACCGGCTTTGCTCAGCGGACGTGCTCGTTGAGGACAAGCTCTTCGCGACTTTGACAACGACCGTTAGGCGAGGAAAAATCGGAACCTCACAGTGGGCACTGTTCGTGGACACCGTCGGATTCATCCGTAAGCTTCCGCACCAACTGATCCCGGCCTTTGCCTCCACACTGGAGATGGTGCGTGATGCGGATCTGATCCTTCACGTAGTTGATTCCTCCCGTCCGAGTTGTAGCGAGGACTACGAAGCCGTCATTGACACCCTCGATCACGAGGTGTTCACGGGAAGCGATCAGCAACGTCCGCCGCTCATCGATGTGCTAAACAAGATTGACCTCACATCCCAAGAAGACATGGACACGGAAGCCTTTCACAAGCCTGTGTTAATTTCGGCAAGTAGTGGCGAGAACATGGATGTCTTACTCGCGCGCATCCAGGAGACTCTATCGCAGGGCAAGAGCGACGTTTCCCTCCTCCTCCCCTACAGCATGACGCAGGAGTTGCACAACCTTTCGCAACGGGAGCGGGTGACGATTTGTGGCTACACGAAGGAAGGAATCGAGATTGCAGCCACCTTGTCTAAAGAGGATTTGATGCGTCTTGTGAGCAAGGGTGGCCGGATTAGTCCCTCTGTCGCCGTGACGCAGGAAGGGTCTTGATGTCCGCTAGTTCCGCCTCGATCCGGTCGTGTTCCCCCGTGAGGAGGGTGACTGTGTGTCTGAAGATGTTGTGGGCGATCACCTTTCCCCGTTTCTCCTTGTAGCTTACCCACACGCCGAGCTTAGGCATCCCTGCGAGTTCAGCCTTGTAAGCGTTATGCTCGTAGGCCAGGCAGCACATGAGGCGTCCGCAGACCCCCGTTATCCGTTCTGGAGGAACAAACAGCTCCTGATCGTAAGCAAATTCCATCGGGACAGGCGTTGGATTGTGCAAGAACTGGTGGCAGCACAAGACGCGGCCACAGCGTCCGATTCCCCCTTTCAGCTTGGCCTCATCGCGTGCCCCCATCTGGCGCAACTCGATGCGCACCCCAAAGCGTCCCGCGAGATCGCGCAGGAGGGCGCGAAAATCGATCCGATGAGGCGCCGTGAAGTAGATGCGCAAGTGCGCACGATCGATCGTGTACTCGGCGGCAACGAGGTGCATCGGCAGATCGTGGCTCACTATTACCTCCCGCGTTGAAGCGAGCACCCGTTCCGCCTCGGCCTGGTTGTGGGCATACGCGTCCATGTCGCTTGCCGTTGCCTTGCGCACGACGTGTTCAAGCTGCTTTCCGATTCCCTCACCCGCGGCGAGAACACTCATCACGATGCCCATGTGAAGACCGTTATGGTCAACGATACAGCGATCGCCCGCGGCAAACATTTCTGACTGGGCGTGAAAGTACCCACTGTCTCTCTCCAAATCGAGAACGCGCACGAGAAATACCTTTTCTTCAGCCATTATTCACCTCGGACTACACTAAGAAAGAGCGACAAAAAGACCCCTTCCAGGAAAGTATAGCGATCCAGTCCCCGTTGTGCCCGTTGAATGCGGCGGCAGGTGACGCCCCAAACTGCCGGATCAATCGCTGACAGCTCTAATCGATCGGTACGAGGAGCACTTTCTCTTTCGATCGCTTCACGCAACGCAGAGAACGATATCGAAATGAGATTCGCCAGGAGCCGTACGGCAGTGTCACGACCGGCGCGAGCGGCGGAAATCGCCCCCGTGACGGCAAGCTCGCGATCTCCCTGTGTCAGCCGAAGCAGGAAGTGCGATGCAGCAGCACGTCGAACAATCGGATCATCTCCGACGACCAAGGCAATGAGCTCCACGCCTGTCGCCTCCGCCGCGACTTGCGAAGCCTCCTTTCTTGCGGAGGGAAGGTCGACTAAATGAGTGATGAACGGCTCAAGTTCGCTCTCGTTCTCTACTATCTCCATCAGGTAATGAGCGTCCGTCTCTTCATAGCCAGCCGTGGTCAAGCTGGAGACACTGTCGCTATCGACAGTAGGCACCATGCGAATAACCTGGCTGCGCGACACGATCGTCGCCAGAAGATCCCCCGGGTTTTCTGCCAAGAAGAGGAAGACGAGGCCGCGTGGTGGTTCTTCCAGCACCTTAAGCAGGGCGTTTGCCGCCTCCATCGTCAATTGCTCCGCACGTGGCAGGAGGCACACCTTCTGGCGGGCCTGCGTGGGGGCAAATTGCGCTTGATGTATCACCTCACGCACCTGGGCAATCCCGATCCTTTCCTTGCCTTCTGGGGCAGAGAGTTCAATCAGGTCGGGATGTGCACCGCGCAGGACAAGATCTTCTTCCTGTGGCGAACGCGCGAGCAACAACGATGCGCGCCTGCGCCCCTCATCTATCCTGTCGGTTCCATGCGGGACAACAACGAGTGACGAGGCGACGAAATGTCTATTGAGGTCTGTTATCGTGTTGCTTGGCATCGTAAACAAGAGGGTACCACAGGGGCAGAATGCGTGCAACGATTGCTGAGAGAGCGCCTTGCGGATATGAGTGAGCGAGAAAGCCAACTTGAGATTGCCTGTGGTCTTGCCACGGGGTTTCCGTATACCCCCCAGCTCAAAGCCTCTGCGTGCATACTTTCTAACGTTGTACAAGCTGCGGGTTCAGGGGTATGAGAAGACACAAGGCCAGTGAATGTGTTGATTACAGGACCAGACGCTAAAGCCGATCCCAAAGGTCTTATAACGACGGCCCCGAGCTAAGCCGCATTGCGGGTTTTCCGATGTGCCCAACAATCAACAGGACGACACATAACCAAGACCGGCAACAATGGGATTCTCGATAGCAAGGTCGGCTTCAGCGAGTTGTTGGGCGGCAGTAATTGGTTTTGACTGCATCCACTGACAATCACGGTATCCTGTACTCCAAATGAATATCCTCTGGCTCAAGCTCGAACAACTCCTAGTCTATCCCTCCCGTCACCTCACAACCCAAATGCAAATAAAAGTCCACCGTGTTCTCCGACGGGGTCGCTGAAATGTACAGCCTCTTGGCGCCCAGTCCCCTAGCTCTCTCCACGGCCTTCTCGAAAAGCCTCTTTCCCCATCCTTTCTTCCTATATCCGCTGCCTACGTGCAAGAGCTTGAGATGCAACTGATCTTTGGCCTTCCCAATGAATCTGCTCTCCAGTACTACAGCCCCCACCATCTCCGAACCTTCAAATGCGCCATAGAATGTCCCACTCCTATCAAAACAGTCACACAAGATGGGCGTGTACAACTCGCTTTCACCGGTGGGCCATCCTTTCATGTCATAGTATTCTGTCACCAGCACCAATGCCCCATCTCGCAGGTAGTACACGTTTTCGACTACCTCACTTCGGTTAATCGCCCATATGGTTTCGATCTCGTCTCTTGCAAGTCTTCGAATAATCACCTCTCATCTTCTCCCGAAATAGTTTTCAAGCAACCATCGGCCAATCCAGCCGTTTCTCGTTTGACTGTCATTACATGCACACTGCCGCCCAACGACTTGCGTATCAGCCACGGATGGAAGGGTGGTACGAGGTGTGCCGCGGCCGAAGGCCGCCCCTTGCAGACCCCCGTAACACCCGAGAACGTCAGCTGCATACGCTTGTTAGACGGCGGGCGGCAGCTACGCCACCTCGAAGTAGTACGCAACGAACTCAAAGTCGTCACCAGGGCCGCCGAAGTACTCCTCGTGATCGGACCGGAACTCGTCGGCGCTCAAGTTCGTCTCGCCGCGCCAGAGCCGCTCGGGTATCGAGTTCCAGCGACACAACTCCATGGCAATTATCCGGATCGTTCCCCGCCGCTCCAGCTTGCTGTCGTACACATCGTAGTGCCGCCCGACCACAAGCGCATCGTTGTATTCATCTTCCGCGACATCGACCTCGCCGAGTTCAGCCACACTGGCAGTCTTCCGCCCCTCGATGATCTGCTCAACGAGCGTGTCGGATACGAACTGAATTCTCAGGTTCTCTGTAGCCATATCTCCAGCCCACCGTCTAACTCCTTAATTCTACCCAAAATCTCCCTCTTGCCAGGAACTCATTCCACCAACGTTGCGCATTCTATGACTCCATCCCTGTACTGTCAAGACTCTTATGGACTCGCAGAGCCCGCTTGCCCCATCTCAAAGCCTTTTCGTGTGAACTTGCCAACGTTGTTCAAGCCACGCGCTTCAGGAGTATGAGAAGACACAAGGCCGGTGAATGTGTTGAATTGCAAGACCAGACGCTAAAGCCGATCCCAAAAGCCTTACGTGTTTGGAGATGAGCGGCGAACGCACTGAGTCCGCTCGATTTCCAGGTTAGACGCCAGACTTCATGTACGTAAGTACGGCCTTCTTCAGGCAGTTGGCGGCAGTCCATTGACCGCCCATACCGCATGCATGAGCTGCCAAGGCTTTTCTCTCGTCTTCTGGTAGCCGCGAGCAGGCAAACAGGATTGCCCGCTCCTCCCAATCGCGAGCTTCGCCCAGGCCAGACCTTGTATCCAGTATCGCTGATCGGTCGCCGGCCTGCCGCAGCCCAAGGATAGCCTGACGACGAACTTGCGAGCTGCGGTGGTCGCGCGCAATCTTGCGCAGCGCAGCTATGTTTCCCCACCTCGATGACTTCGTGAACGGGTTCAGGAGCCACATAGCCTGATAGTCAGGGATGAACCCGTCGCCTAGCACGTACTCCATGACCCTCTCGCCGATTGCAGCATGATCGGCGTCTTCAATCTCATCCAGGGCGTCGAGAAAGCGCGCAACGCTCTCACCCAATGGCGACAGCAGATGCAGATTATCGAGCACTAAGTCCGCAAGATCGGGATGCCGAAAAGCGGCAAGGAACGCGAGAATGAACCGCACTGTTCGGAGATCTACAAGATTGCCCTTGAGCGCTTTCTCCAAGATGTCCCGTGCGTCGACAGCGTCAATCGCCTCCAGCTGTTCATCCGTGAGGTCGTCAATATCGACATCATCATACCAGCCCCAGCCCCCCAACACTTGTTCAATCGTCGCTTGACGCCATTCTTCAACGGGATCAGTGCGGTGCAGGACATGCTCCGCGTATGCCTCACATGTCTGAAGGCGTGTCTTCGCCGAGTTCAGACTGAGACCCTGTGTCTGCTGAAGTCGCTCACCGAGCCGAAACATGCCTGAGACAACTTCATGCTCGGAGCCTCCGAAGACGAAGTAGTCGTCCACCCACCTGATGAACTCGACATCGCAGCTCAACAGGTACTCGTCGACTTCGACGAGCAATGCCTCAGCGAGGAAGTTCGAAGCGAGTGGTCCGGTAGGGATGCCGTACGAGGTTCCATCCGCCCACCCCTGAATCAGCCGCATGAGTGCTCGAACCGCCAGTGTGTCGCCGGACAGGGCATCTAGGCTGTTGTGCAAGCGATGAAGGTAGACTCGAGGGAAGAAATCGACGATGTCCGTCACGCCAATGTATGTGTGCCGATTACATAGATACTCAAGACGCTCGTTGTGGGACGCCCAGTCTGACTTGAGGCTGTCCTTGGTTCCCTGGTCACCGGCGCTGAAGTGGAAGGAATGCACTCGATCCATCTGGTATCGTTTGCGCCTCGACTCAATGGCGGGTGCGATTCGGAAGGTAAGGCCCGTGTATAGGATTGAGTCGATGGGATCGATGAGGTCAACAGGCCGAATCAGGCAGCGCTGCTTGGGCGAATGCATCTTCCTGCATGCGCGTGGCTCATAGGACAGGAGCTCAACGGACTCGAGAGCGGGACGCACCTTGTCCCAGGAAAAGCGGATCGCGTCGAGTTCAGGAGGTTCCGGGAAGGCGAAAGAGAGACCTCGCGCATGCAAGAAGGACAGCGCAAGATCGAGCTCGTTTCCTGTAAGTTTCACCGATGCTGTCACTGACTGACCTTCCTCCAACGGTGCGTCTAACGGCCAGATACACTTGCCCGAGGGGCGCAGCCCCGAAGGGTCAAGTGGGACCCGATGTTAGATGATTATCTTGAGAATCATAGCTCAATCTATGCCCCGTTGCCACTTCAAATCTTCACATATTCCTTCAAGACCAGGAAACAACGTTCCTTCAGATATGCCCATACCATCCAATTGATACTTAAGATATGAAGCGTTCTTCGTGGAGAACCGAATCTTTACTATTTGGGCATGTTCATTGTCTCTCGCCAAGATTCTAAATGGATCGATATGTTTCCCGTGAATGGTGAATTCGCTTTTCTGAGCATGGATTCTCGTGTCGATTGCCGCAGGCTCAATGCATAGAGGGAAAGGTGGTGACTCTTTCCGTTTACCCAAATATGATGAGATGCGGGACGCATGTTCTTCTGAAATGGCTTCGACATTTGTGCTGTAGACCACGCCCTCTCCGTTCTTCTTCTTGTAGACAAATTCATCGAACCAATATGGATTTAGGAAATAAACTGATGGGATACGTGTGTTCTCCGGTTCTCTCACCGCAAAATATAGGGCAATCAACGAACCTTGAGTCCAATCCAACAGCCTTGTAGGTAATCCATAATGCTGCATCGTGAAGTACCAATCCCACTCAGAATAGTTGTGGTGGTTAGGAATGAATGGCCTTGCTCTGTTTTCAAAGTCCACGCATAGCCACCACTCGTAGTCTTCATGGCGTTGCCATAGTCGATCTCTGTAGACTTTGGGAACGAGTCCGTATTTCGTATGAGATACGCCTCTGTACCACGGCTTATCTACATCGAAGGTCTCCCGTAAGTATTCTATGACATCCACGTATTCCTGGACGTTATTCAAGAGTCTTTCGTTCGTCTTGATATCAGCGGTCTTCTTAAAAAACTTCGAGTTTACTTTCATGAATCTTTTCTCATCCAACTTATTGTTCTACCCAAAATTTCCCTCCTACCAGGAAATCATTCTCCCAACGTTACGCATTCTATGATTCTATCCCTGTACTGTCAAGAGGAGACCTGAAGAAGACGTCTGATCGGAATCAGTGCATCGGTTAACATAACACTAGAATTGCCGAGTTATGGAGATTGTTAATAATCAGGAATAGAAATATGGCCAAAGTTGAGAGGGCTTGGAGTGCACTTCTCAAACTGGACACGCTGAAGCGGAAATCGCTAAATGTCTCTTGATTGTATGTCAGTCCGATGAGCCATCCAATCGGAGAAAAGGGCGGCGATATGTAGCCGACCACAGACCGGGGAAACCTACCCGACCCTTGACAATCCCCGCAGCAAGCTGTGAGGCATTAAGAAGCAAAGCCTTAAAGATCTAATCGGAGTTGATCGACATGCTGAAGCTTGATGTACCGCCTAATCACTTCCGCCGTCACCTTATCTCCAACCGATCGCACAAAGTAGCCCTCACCCCACAATTCACCTCCGCACAGTTTCTCCCTCAGCCATGGATATCGAGGAAACATCTCACGCACCGATACACTCTTCAATATCTGCACAACTCGACTCGGACTGTACTTCGGTGGAGCCATCAGGAGTAAGTGGACATAAATCAGGCATCACCTCAAGCGTATCAATCTCCAGATCATAACGCTCTGCAATACCCTCAAAGATCTCCTTCAACCCGTCAGCAACGCACCCCTTCAAGATCAACTTGCGGTACTTGGGAGTCCAAATAAAGCGATACTTGAGGTCGCACACCGCGTGCCTAGTTAGCCTAACAGAACCCATTCATTTCATGCTAACAGCGTTATTCGCCTCCGGCGAATCTCCGCTCTCCTCTCCCCAGCAAGCTGGGGGGGTGTCCACCGGAGTTCCTTTATGAAGACGTTTACCCGAATCGACTGAGCGGTAACCAGCAATCGATGGCGTAAGATGCCCTACTGCAGGCCACGTTTGACATGCTCCTGCCCCACTCTCGGGGCGATCACCAAACCGTCGAAGACCCTGAACGTTGCGGAAAGACCTTACATTTGCAGCCCTCCCTTGCTGTACAGTTTTCGTTTGGTATTATCGGCACGTTGTCGATATCATAGCTCTTATCACTCAAAGCTCGACACGCATCACAAGCACTAGAGGATGCCAGTATTGTTACCGTCTTTACACCTGTCTGGCGTTCTTGTGCCAAACGAGATTGAATCCACCCGCGGCGGCGGAAGAGAAGCATCGCAACTGTAGGATTCACCAACGTCTCTCTCTCTGCGGCTGTCAAGGTCGTTGTTGAGTGGAGATCAGTCATAGTGCCGGGGAGAGGTATCCTTGGCGGCAGCAGCCAATTCCTCGGACGCCATTTGTAGGACGGGTATTCCTCCCACCCAAAGGAACTCATTGCTGCAAGACAACGTAGTTGCTCAATCTGTTTGGAGTTGAGACTAGCGAGCATCTTGGGCTGGTATGCGAATATTGCCCTGCAACTTCCCATGAATTCCTGAATGTCGGTCATCAGTCCATCGGAGAACACCCGCTGGGCATTGTGCGATGTCATTATCTCCCATGCCTGTTCGAACTCACGCTGCTCGAGTGCATTAAATGTGTCTTCCCTGGCTTTCTCCTCTTTATCCTTCCTTTCGAGCAAGTATTGCTCCGCGATTTCACGTCCCTTCTCTGAGCATCTGTATGCCACCGTCGTACCAGCGATCTTCTCCATGCCTTCCAGATCTGCCATAACGAGCCTTTCTACTAGGTCAGCCTTTCGTCCCGATACACGCAATCCACGCTCTCGCAGGAAGTCTTTAAGCTCAACAACCACATATTGCCACCCAAGTCGCCCAGCTAAGTCAGTCGGCTCCAAGAGGCCCTGGTTGATGAAGCAGCGGATGGTGCTTGCAGGCTCTTCTCCCAGTACATTTGTCCAGGAGCTGACTGCCCAGTCTTTGATTCCAATGGGGCCTATTTGATAATACTCGATCGGTTGAGCTGATTTGAGGAACTTGCTGAGCAAGAGCACATGCGCAGACGGGTGCTTTCGGTAAATGGGCAACACAAAGCAGTTATGTACTTCTTTATCGTGGCTATTTGGCACACTCTGTTTCTTCGTGAACCAAATGGCAAATCCCACAACAGCACCCAGAAGGATGAACACTGCAAACGCTTCCATATTCATATCGCCAAGATTATAGGGAACAAAATGCTACTCACCAATTCTTCTTACACCAGACCGCGTTTGACTCGTGTATGCAGACCACCATCATCCATTCTTCTCCAAAGATCGGTTCTCAGACAAAGCGCCTCAGTGTCACACTTGGGATCTCGAATTCTAATTCGCTGGCCAATCTGTCATAGATTTCCCTATAGACGTTTACATCGGCTTCGGAGAACACAAGCAGTCCAGTCTCGCCGTCTTTCATAGAGGACGGATAGCGTCCCGCCCATGTCGTGCACTCTGTGGCTACTCGCAGGTAGAATGTCTCCACGGGGCTCAGCGCGAACCCCGCCAGCAACCAGAATACTCCACCCAGATTCGCATTTGCGGCCTGCTCCGCCGTAATTTCGGAACCGACGTGTAGCTTGGACAACCGCATGAAATCGGCGCGTATTGATTCCCATATTACCATTGCCGCTCGGTCAAGCTCCTTTGCTTGCTTAAACCAATAGCCTGGATTGTGGGCGTGTCGTCTCATCGCCGCAGCTGCATTATCTCGAGTTGCCATTTGGACTCACTCAGTGCTTGAATGGCCGCGAGCATACCACATGCAAGCCTCCAATGGCATCGTCATCCTTTGGCGGCTCACCACCGATTTGTACCCGAACCCTCTTCCCGATGAGGTCTTTTCCCATGACTCTCCTCCTTTGTTTGGATTTCTAACTTGTTATTCTACCCAAAATCCCCCTCTTCCCAGGCAATGATTCTCCCAACATTACGCATTCTATGACTCCATCCCTGTACTGTCAAGAGGAGACCTGAAGAAGATGTCTGATCGGAATGAATTCATCGGTTAGCATAACGCTAGAATTGCCGAGTTATGGAGATTTTTGGATTCAACTCCCAAGTGCAACTGTCAAGGGGGTAGTCTGGGAAGTAGTTATCAAAGCACAATATGCCAATATCAACGTCGCTGTCCTTTCGCACATTCACTCTGTTCCTGTAGGAGCCTTGTGTGAAGACCGTGATGTTACGAGAGCTAAGCTTGTGGTCCGAGACTATTGCCTGTCTGATCTGACGCTCGGCATTCTCTGCTCGTCGATTTTCTGTATCACTTGGTCCCTTTGACCACGTGGTGAATACCGCTTCCCAATCTCTGCTCATCGTGACATCCCTACGTATTGTATCCAAATCTGGTGCATCATTACTTCGCTAACGTTCAGCATCAGGCGCGGCCTTTAGGACGTCGCCTGGATGCTTTCGTTGGCTTCTTGGTGGTAATATCGATGTCCTCAGGAACAACGAACTCCTCCCCAAACAGCTTGCGGTATGCAGCAAGGAACTCCTTGGACTCGCGGAACTCCTTGAACAGTGGCCACGTGGAGTAGCCTTCGCGGCTCACTGCTCCATCCTTCCCCATTGATTCCATGATGGCTGCGGCCCCCACAAAGTTGTCTTTATGCACCGCAACAGCTAGGTGAAACTCTGGACCACAAGCCGACCAATCCTCGGAATCAAGAAGGGAGTTACAGGTCTCTTGATCGCCAGAGAACTTGTGTGCGCTGCACAAGTTGATAAGGTTCATTCGACGGACCTGATCCGATGACACGTTCTTCAACGTATTCGCTGCAAATCTCAGGATCATCTTCGCAAGCTCGTAGCGTTCTTCTGCAAGAAGCTCGTAGCCAGTGTCCTGCAGGGCTTTGTCAGCTGCATCCATATCGTTGGGCTGCAGTTTTCGCCAAAGGACGTGTCCGAGTTTGATCCCAATCTCCAGCATGCAATCAAATGCTTTGGCGAAATAGGCGGGGTCAACGGTTAGCTGGTCGCCTACCTTGATGTCGCTGTCTAGCTGAACCCCGTTTGTCTTGCACACTTTTAGATACTGAGATGACACAATGCCGTCACAATGCACAAAGAGATTACGCCTCTCGGTGATCTCGACAAAGACCGGCCATACGTCGAGATCCTTGCGCAACGGAAGGCCAAACCGTTTCTCCATCCAGTTGAAATGGTAAATATGGCTTTCTCTTATAACCGGCTCCACCTCTCTTTCAATCAGCGATTCGCGAGCAGCTGCGAGCGACGTGAAGTTTGCGAGGTCCGTGTAGGTCAAGGTCTTCTCTGAGGCGGCCAGCATCTCTGGCCTTACGGAGAACGCAACACGAAGCAGTCTGCCTAGATACGCATCGTACTTATGGACCAAAGAGCAGAGGAAAATCTGAGGAATATTCGTCACTGCCAAGGATGCTGAGCGTACGGTTTTCAGCTTCCTCTCAAATTGGCGCAAGTCAGGTGGCTTGATACTGAAGCGTTCGGAACCGTCCTTCGCTGTCCGCCGCACTCCCTTGTTCTTAATGAAGGAGTTCATAGCTTCGCTTGACCTCTTGAGCGACTCCACCATTGCCTCCATAGTCGACTGGAGTGCTTTGGACAGGCTCTCGATATGTGCAACAAAGCCGTCCATCTCTCGCTCGAACGACGGGCGCTGTGGCTTTGCCGGTTTTGCGCTGACCCTTTTCTTAGTTGCTGGCTTCCGCGGGATCGCCTTTGTGGTTGCACGGGAGGGGCCTTTGGCTTTCGGGGACGCTCTCCGCGCTACGGCCTTCTTCGCAGTAGGCACGGCTCTTGCTCGTTTTGGGGCAGGCGCCTTTGGCATATGTCTCTCCTCTTTGTTCTCCTGAAGCCAACTTGCTATTCTACCCAAAATCTCCCTTCACTAAGCTATCATTCTCCCAACGTTACGCATTCTATGACTCCATCCCTGTACTGTCAAGAGGAGACCTGAAGAAGACGTCTGATCGGAATGAGTTCATCGATTAACATAACACTAGAATTGCCGAGTTATGGAGATTGTTAATAATCAGGAATCGAAATATGGCCAAAGTTGAGAGGGGTTGGAGTGCACTTCTCAAACTGGACACGCTGAAGCGGAAATCGCTAAATGTCTCTGAGTCGAGTTGATCGCTTCCTCGAACTACACCGGATTGACATATCAAGCGCTAAGTATAACCCCTATTGATTGTATATCAGTTCGATGAGCCATCCAATCGGATAAGACCGGAAACTGCGTCCAGGATTGTTGAAGTCAATCTATGCGCAGTTCCTTTGACTCTTTCGTACTCTTCGTGCCTCCCTGTTCTTTGGATGCAGACAGGTCCTTCGTGGTGAAACGGTTCTGTACCTCTGCAAAAGCCTTATCGATCACCATTTCACTGCTACAGGAACGTCTCTTCTATAAAGTCGGCGATCTCATCCGGCCGTTTGGGAGAGAGGACACTTACGCCGTCGGGAAGGGCGACCTTCTCTTTGGTGACAACCGCAATCACGTCGACCTCGCGCTAGCACGCGCGAGCACTTCCTTAGCTGGCATGCTCCCGTTCGAAGTCCCGCATCTCTTCCAGGAGCTCGGCGTCAGCCAGGTCTTTCGTGCGGCTTGCCCACGTTTACTTCAGCTTCAGCAACGACCCTCAGCTACAAGCCTTAGCCAAACCAGGTATGCTTTCGGGCTAGTTACTTGATCCCTCTTGTATGGGCAGCATAGCACTCAATTACATGTTCCTTCGTGACCAAACTAGATGCAATGCCTAATGTGATTTCTTCTAATTCATGGTCCGTGCAATGAAGCTCCAAGCCGTTCGCCAAAAGAAACACTTCAGCCGCGGTGACCGCAACACGCTTGTTTCCATCTACGAAGGGATGATTTGCGCATAGATGATAATGATACGCTGCGGCCATGTCTGACAACTGCGGATGGAGATACTGCCCCGAGAACATGGCGCGCGGCATTGCAACCGCCGACTCGAGTAGCCCTCGATCACGCAGTTCCGCATGGCCACCAAACTCTAAGACGACGCGCTCGTGAATCTCGATTACGTCCGATACGGACAGAAAGACTATTGTGCCCACTACTGCGCCAGTCGTTTCAGTACTTGTCTGCGTTTCTTGACGACATAATCGAGCTTCTTCTGGAGACTCTCGGCGTCCAACCGCCTGGGATGAGTTGGGGTTACGATCAAGTTGCCGTCTTGGATTGTCAGCTGTACCTGGCCGTCTTCCTCTAGGCCCAGAAGCTCAAGAATAGGCTTATCCAGAATCAAGGCGTTGCTGTTGCCCAGTTTGCGTAGCTGTTTGATCATTCCAACCTCCTTACGTTATAACGATATTATAACAATAAGGGGCCCGGGTGCCAGCTATGTCAGGTTTCACTTCAACAGCCACGAGCGCAACCTCCTGGCGGGACAGGTCGCTTGTCTTGCCGACTCTCACATCGATTAGGAGCTTCAAGAAACACTCACCTAACCTTGATTGAAAGGACTTTCTCTTCGGCGATCTTGGACGTAATATTCGTACAAAAAGATTGCACGGTGACCAGCATGGGTATTCAATCTGAACGTGCTAACAACAGTTTGCATGGTTGAACGCGTGCAACGATCAGCTCATCACTTCATCTCGTCAAGAAAGTGTGCTTCCAGGAAGTCGGCGATCTCATCTGGCCGTTTGGGAGAGAGGACACTTACGCCGTCGGGAAGGGCAACCTTATCTTTGGTGATCACCGCAATCACATCGACCTCGCCCGCAAGCGGGTCGGCGCGCGTGTCCAGATGTCGGTAGACCTCTATCTTGGGAAACGGTCCGTGTTTGTACCCTTCGACAAGGACGAGATCGTAGCCAGCAAACAGACGTTCGATCAGC
>Ga0307991_1001127_pt1 | contig 18970 bp, 22 predicted proteins | sample EllFjometagen131_FD_203146 | JGI IMG/M metagenome (GOLD analysis project Ga0307991, IMG submission 203146) | Marine microbial communities from Ellis Fjord, Antarctic Ocean - #131 | ecosystem: Environmental > Aquatic > Marine > Unclassified | place: Southern Ocean | collected 2014-10-08 | reverse complement strand
CACTAAGATTAATATATACCGTAATAATTGACGATTATAATTAACTGATGAAAACAACAATTAATAATGGACTCTTTAATTACAGCTATTGCTTTAATTCTTGCAATACTGTTCTTTTGATCTGCCCCCAAAAAGCCTACACTTTTTGAAGCAATACTTATCTCGTAATACTTCTCATTCTTGAATTTATTAAATAAGCCTTGAATATTTTAAAAGTGGTTTTATTTTTTGATAAACAGGTATGTATAAATATCTATAGAGACTAAAGAATATGAATATTTATCAGTTAAAAATATATTTGATGCTATTAGGTACATGACTCCATTTTCTATATTTGCTTTATATATGCGAAGCCATTAGGCTCGTCACCATAACCTTCCAAAACTGGAGAGGATATCTCTTTAATCCGCTTAAATCCACTATGGTCATAATATCCATAGTTACAACCCTTGTCTGTATATAGGTATATACGCTTGCAGTCCAACTTTTTAGCAGTATCCTCGTAATTACTCATTAGCTTTTTCCCGTAACCTAAGCCTCTTAAGGATGAACCTACAAAAAACAGATTCACATATGCATCATTTTTATTTCTGCTTGCAGTTAAATCTTTTTCTATATTAATAAATTGTTTAAAAATATTTATTGCTTTTGTACGATTACCTAAATTGCCAATCACTAAGTTGAATAGCACTTTTAAGATAGGTAAAAAAGAGTTCAGTAGTATTTTTAATTTTGATTGTGGTTTATTATCTATTTTTCCAAAAATGAACCCGCAAACATTTTCATCTTCATCAATAATGACTTGATTATAATTAGCGTCTATTAGTGAAAACTTAAAATATAGTTCATTCATCATGTTTTTATTCTTTAATCCTACAAATAGTTTGTTAAAGTTCCATGTATCACTCATTAGTTTAACACTTTGGTTAAAGTATTTTCTATTGTAATTGGTTATTTTAAAATTCATTTATTTCCTCTTTAGGTCAAGTGACCTAAAAACATAATAGGTCAATTGACCTAAACTGTCAAGTCCTATACTATATAGCTATGATTTCAAAAAAAGAGAATATTATTAAAGTTGCTCATGAACTTTTAAGCAAAGAGGGAAGTAGTCAGTTTTCAATGAGAAAGGTTGCCTTGCAAGCTTCAATGAGTTTGGGGAATCTTCAGTATTACTATAAAACTAAAACGGATTTGATTAATGGCATACTTGAAAACTATATTCAGATATATAAAATTGAGTTAGATGACTACTCAAAAAGTTGTCTTAAGGGCCGTGAGGGACTTGAAAACTTTATAAGTAGCGTTCTTTTAGATACAGTGCAAGATGATGATAAGTTTTTTATTGCTCTTTTCTCATTTGCAGAATTGAAAGGAATGGAGATACCTTTAAAGCTGTTTTATGGAGAATTGTTCAAGCTACTTACTGATGCATTAGAAATTATTTTAGGAGTATCCTCAACTTCTGAATGTTTAAAAATAGCCGCTTCTCTTTTACTACCATATTTTGAGGGATATTGGCCTGTAGGAAATTATACCGAAATTAATCATGAAAAAATGGCAAGAATATTAGCAGATACAGTTATGTTATTGATAACTGATACAGTTTAATTTGTTCTAACGGAGAAGATACTATGAAACTTCTAAAAAAAGCAATTTAAAATATATTAAAATCGATATAATCTCTGACGTATTATTAATATTTATTTTCTCATAACTTAGAATCACACCTAATTTTATCACTTAGGCAAACTGCTTCTACGCATAAAAAAATACCCCCAAAGTATTTTCAATAATTTATTTTATTATTGTGTTTGCTTTGGAAGTACCTATAAGAATTGATAACCATAAATTAATAATTAATTAGCTATTTATTTTATTAAAGTGCAATATTCTTTCAAATGCAAAATTGGATCATCAATGTATCCCGCCGGTTTTATTCTCAATGCCTCAAATAACCGAGCCCAATAATTTACCTTTGCAGAAAGAGCAGCAATTGCAACTATTTCTTTTTCCGAAAAAAGACGCCTTAGGTCATTTAACTGTTTTTGTGTAAGAACTATAGGCGTTTTTGATAGAGCATATGCATATTTAAGCGCTACTTTTTCTTTTTCTGTAAAACTCATTATACTCTCTATATCTCTTATTCCCCGAAGCCCTTCCACTTCCTCATCACTTATATTATATTTTTTATACTTATAAGAATTTATATCTAAAGCAAATGGACTAGGTATTGTATAAGATATTATAATTCTTAAAAGTGTCAACATTCGAGTTTCAAGGCAAAGTGCAGAGCCTTTTTCTACATATACTTCCAGAAGAGCTGAACTGATAGATATTTTGGGTGACCATGTCAAGATTCTTCCCATAATCATCTTCTTTTTAGCTTTTTTATCCGCTATTTTTATGAATATTCGCAAATACCATGGAATTTTTGAGGGAGCGGATACCAAGCTTTCCATCGTATTTTCATTATAAATACCACCTACGGGAATATTTTTTTTTGAACGAGAACACCTTTGAAAAACAGAAAAATTAGACAAGGTCGTACAAATACTTCTGATAAATTTCCGCATTTTTATCTCTCCTATATATATTTTCTTCCCCCAACATTCTGCTAACTGTTTGGTTATACATAGTGCCGGTTTTTATTACTATAATACTTCAGCACAGATTACACATTAAATAAAGACTTTATTAACATCAATAATCTGCCCTCATTAAACCTGACTGATTTAGGATTTGGGTTAATTTTGAGTATCTACCTACAGGGGTCCATATCACTCGATGCTTAGAATCTAATTTGGTATCATATTGTTTAATGCCTGAATCCATTGAATACTCCTTGTAGAATTTCCCACTCATATAGTAATCCTATATTTATTTTTAACAAGTATAGTAATGAGAATAAAATAACTATTTATTTAGGCTTAACAAAAGCCACCAAATACATCTCGTTCGACATGATGTCCGGGAGATCTAAAAAGCGCATATACAGTATGGTATCCTTCAAGTAACAAGTCAGCCCCTGTTAAGGCACAATTTAACCCTCAGAGTTCCATGATAAATGCATTTTTATTTAACGGGGTGAATGTATCAATATAATAATATCCAGTAAAAACAGGCAAATCGTGAGGGAGACGTGTTTTATGTCAATGAAATCCGTGTTCAGAAAGCTATGAAATTATTACGAGATATGAATTATACAATCGTTGATATTGCCGAGCGAATAGGCTATAACGATTATAAGTATTTTAGCCGCAAGTTCAAAGAAATCGCTAAAATTTGAACAAATACATATATAAATACCAAAGGAGATCGTTAATATGGCCCTATGTGAGATGAGCGTCTATTCAAAAGTCCTTAATTATACAACAAATGTGACCGTAATTTTGCCTAAAAGAACAAAAGCTCCATATACTGATATACCAGTGCTTTATCTGCTACATGGCCTAAGTGACGATAACAGTGCATGGCTAAGATATACTTCTTTAGAACGATATATAAGAAATATGAATCTTATAGTAGTCATGCCTGATGCAGGCCGTAGTTACTATCAAGATATGAAATATGGTATGAATTACTATACCTTCATCAGTGAAGAACTTCCCAATTTGATAAAGGATTATTTCCCCATTACAAAAAAAAGAGAACATACCTATATAGCAGGTATGTCCATGGGTGGTTTTGGTGCATATAAAATAGCCCTAAATAATCCTGAACGCTATGGTTGTGCAGGTAGTTTTTCCGGTGTGTTGGATTTTCCTGACTGGGTTGAAAAGAGCATAAAGCAAAAGCACCCTCGTTCAAAAATATTCTATAACAGTTTTGGTCCCTCTATAACAAAGGAGCAACTATTGGGTGGAGAAAATGATTTGATTTCATTAGCTATAACAAAAAAAGAATCAATTTTGCCCAGACTCTTCCAGTGCTGTGGAACAGAAGATTTTATCTATACGAATAACCAGTCTTTCAGAAAAGCTTGTGAACATGAAAACATTCGTATAACTTACAAGGAAAGTAAAGGCTCACATGAATGGAGTTTCTGGGACCAAGCTATCCAGGATTTCCTCAATTGGTTAGAAAATCTGAATTAAGGTTTTGCTCAGCTGCTAAGAAATTACTTACCAAGAACAATTGATTGGCATCTACAACTTGAATAGTTGAAAACTTTTAGAAAATTATCAATATGTTCTCTCCTTCTCAAATTACCATATTTTTAGTAATGGAGAATCCAACATACTGCTTACGATTTCAGATGTTAAAATGATTAAAGTTGTTGGAAAGAAAAATTCTCTCTATGACAGCCTTATAGAATTAAAAGCTACAAAACCATCATAGAGAATATGATTATTTTAAAAGAAAAATCACTATTACAAAGTGTCTAAGATCTTTTGCATAGCATCTTTGAACTCAGAGAATTCCACATCATTCTCAAGTGAGAAATCTCTGACAGTTTGAGATTTTGAACCATAAGGTTTTCCAATTATTTCCTCAATTTGTGTTTTTGTCATTCCCCAATCAAGAAGATTAGCAAACGTCGTCTTTCCTTTTATAAGCATCTCATCAGAATCAGATGAATGGACTTGGGAAATCCCTACTGTTGAAGCATCACTTAACTCTACCACAGCGGCGGGAGAAACGCTCTTTGCCTTAAGTGATTGAAATAATTCATCAGAGAGCACACCTTTTTCTCGAAGTATATTCACTGCTGGATTTGGAAGAAGCGACGTCTCTTCAGCCTCATACGACATCCCAAGATAAAGTGCTACAAATAATCTCACACTGTCCGTGCCTACCTCACCATCGATATCTAGATCCTCATAGAAGATCTCTAGATCTTTAGCTTTATAGTCCTTAGCATTTTTTTCTGATGTGTCTAGAGCAAAGGCTTGGGCAAGGATTGTAGAAGGAACATCAAAGCTATTCTCTATATCTCCAAAGGTATAAGAGCCTCTTATATCTCCAGGATCTGCCATACCGGCAAACTCTCCCTCTGAAATAAGAACTGGAACCTTACTGCTCTCAGTTATCCAAAGACCCGAGACCATAAGAATCAATATACCACCTAAAATAATGACGACTAATACTGCAGCAGTACGTTTTGCATTAAGCTTCATGAGATGCCTCCTTTTTTCCAGGCTGAGATGTGTTTAATTCAAGAGTCTCAGCAATAGGACAGGCTGCCTCTGAAGTACAAGCAAGACAAGAAATACATTGATGATCTCTTACCTTTGATTTCGTTGATACTTCAATGTTCATAGGGCAAGCATTATCACATTTCCCACAAGATATACAGGTATGCGGATTTCGTCGGATACTAAAGATCCTGAACAAATTAGTTATTCCAAGCAAAGCACCATAGGGACAAGCGTATTTACAAAAAGGTCTCTCTACAAACAATGAGAGGATTATTACCAATCCCAACGCTATGAAACCTGTTATTGACACCTCTCCTGTCCAAAAATTGAACAATGCATAATAGGGGTCATATGCAGCAAAGACAAGTGTTGCCGATACAGCAGTCATGACAAGTACCCAAAGTAGCACCCCATAGCGTAGGTATCTAAGCACTGAGTCCAAACGTTTTGGTATCATATGATTATATTTTTTGCCAAAGAGTCTCTTTCCAACATAGCTAATCCACTCCTGGAAAGACCCAAGAGGACAGACCCAACCACAGAAGATTGGCCCTGCAATGATTGCCGTTGTAAATACGATAATCATAAGATAGAATGAGGCTTCATGAATTTTTTGAACGAATGTTCCAGCAGTGATATACTGATAAATCGTTACCACTCCACCGAACGGACAGATTGCATGAAGAGAGGCCCCTTTAAGAAATGGGATTGATATTCCAGATTCTTCTAGAGAATGACCTATCACCACCAAAAAAACTAATAAAAAGAATACTATCTGTACTGCTGTACGAATCAACTTAACAGAAGAATGTTTTTTCATAATATCTCTCCCTATAATTTTTAAATATATTTGCTATAATAGAGTACGGATTGGAGGCTTGTAAAGCTAATTATACTTTTTTATTTTTAATAGAGAAATATTAAAACTAAATAATTAGATATAAAAAAAAGGCCGTTTGAAAAAACGGCCTTTTTTTATAAGTTTGAAATTTAAAGTATAATATCTTTTGATTTCGATATTCGCATGAATAATAGCAACGAAATTGTAGTAAAAACAGATAAAATTGTTGCCATAGCGGCTGCCGGACCATCAGTACCTCTTGATACAAATATGTAAATTGATAAGGTTAAAGTTACTGTATGAGCAGTATACAAAATAATAGAAGTGGATAATTCAGTAATAATTGCAATCCAACTTAAAATTGCCCCAGAAATTATTCCATTTGACATCATAGGAACAGTAATACCAAAAAATGTTTTAATCTTTGAAGCACCTAAACTAATTGAAGCTTCTTCAATAGATATAGGTATTTGTTGTAGAATCGCGACCGAACTTCTTATTGTATAAGGAATTCTTCTGATTACCATACAAATTATCATAATAGCAACAGTTCCTGTCAAAACAATAGGTTTTGTGTTAAAAGCAAGAACAAGTGCAATACCTATTACAGAGCCTGGAATAATGTAAGGAACCATAGAAAGATTATCAATTACATTACTTACAATACCTGTTCTTCTTACTACTAAGTACGAAACGAGTATAGCCAAAAGGATTACAAAAATAACCGAAATTCCACCAATAAATATAGTATTCGGTATTGCACTACCCATCCTTTTTAATCCAATTCTGTAACTATCTAAGGAAAATCCCGGTTCAAATAAGGACCCGGACGCAGAAGTTTTTTTGAAAGAAATGTAAATTAAATATATCTGTGGTAGCATTGAAATGAATACTAACAAATAAGCATATATATTAATAAATATTGAAACTCCTTTTTTAGGTTTCGTCCTTTGAATAGAATGTAAAGAATTTATTGTGAATTTAAATTTAGTTGTTAAGAATTTCTGGAATAGAAATACCAAGGCAGTAATGATAATAGCGATAACACTAATAGCCGCTGCAAAGTTATGATTAACTGCAGTTTCGCCTACATACTGGTTGTAAATTTCAACTGGAAATGTTCTATAACCTTCACCAATGATTAATGGTGTACCAAAATCAGCCAAGGCTCTCATAAATACTAATAAAGCTGCAGCTAAAATAGAAGGCATACACAAAGGTAAGACAACATTGAAAAAACGTCTAAAACTAGATTCTCCTAAATTTTGTGAAGCTTCCAATAACGAACTATCAATAGATTTTAATGCGCCTGAAACATACAAAAATACTAATGGAAATAGCCTAGTTGTTAAAACCAAAACAATACCATTAAATCCATAAATGGACGGCAGTACAATTCCAGAAAGTCTTTCTATTATTACAGTAATTAATCCAGATCTTCCAAGTAACAATATCCATGCATAAGCACCAATGAATGGGGCAGACATTGAACAAAGTACAATTACTATTTGTAGGAACTTTTGAGCTTTCATTACATAAATTGTATAAAAATAAGCTAGCGGTATACCAAGTAATAAAGACCAAAACATAGTAACCACTGAGATTTTAAAACTATTTAATAAAGTAGAAAAATAGTATGGATTTGCAAAGAATTCTTTGAAATACATTAAGCTAAATCCACCATCCGCTCCAGCTACTGAAGTTTTTAATGTTCTAAAAAGTGGAAAGACTAAAAATAGACAATATAACCCTAAAATTCCAAAACCAATAAAATTCCAAATTTCTAATTGGCTTCTCTTTTTTTTCACTTTTATACCTCCGCAGTATTTTTTTCCTAACCAATTAAAAGATTAAAATCGCCCTTTTCATCAAAAATATTAATTTTTTTATTATTTACTCTTAATTTAATTTTTTTACCCTTATTAACTACATTTTCAATAGTAGATTCTTGGATAATATCGATTTCTTCACCTGTTTCTAATGTTAAAAAGAAGTGCGTATTTAAACCAAGGAATATGCTATCTCGTACAGTAGCATTAATTCCATCTTCATTTTCATATTCATCTTCATTAACAATAACAATAACGAATTCTTCTGGCCTTATTGATACAATTATATTTTTATTTTTCTTATTTTCTTCATTTACATTTTCCATTAACAATTTGTAACCATTATTAAATTTGATATATGACTTATTATTTTCTATTTCTAATTTAGCTTTAATTATATTAGATTTTCCTATAAAAGTAGCTACAAATAAATTTACAGGGCGTTGATACAATTCTCTTGGTGTGCCAATCTGTTGGATCGTTCCTTTATTCATTACAGCAATTCTATCACTAACAGCCATAGCTTCTTCTTGGTCATGAGTTACATAAACAGTTGTAATTTCGAGTTTATTTTGAATTCCCTTAATAACTGATCTCATTTCAACTCTTAATTTGGCATCCAAATTTGATAATGGTTCATCCATTAATAAAACATCTGGTTGAATTACTAATGCTCTAGCTAATGCAACGCGTTGTTGTTGTCCCCCTGAAAGTTTTTCAGGAAGTCTATTACCATATTCATCAATTTGCATTAATTTTAGAAATTCATCAGCACCATTCTTGATTTTTTCACTAGTATATTTTCTAGCACGTAATCCATATTCAACATTTTTTCTAACAGTCAAATGCGGAAAAATTGCATAGTTCTGAAAAACCATTCCAATATTTCTTTTAGCTGGATCTAAATCGTTAATTAATTTATCTTTAAAATAAAAACTACCACCTTCAATAGTATTGAAGCCAGCAATCATTCTTAATAAAGTTGTTTTGCCACATCCCGATGGACCAAGGAGGGTAAAAAATTCCCCCTCCTTGATATTTAAACTTAAATCCGGGATGATTGTATTTTCTCCATAACGCTTAATAGCGTTCTCAATTTTTATACTTACACTCATCGTTTATTTGATTTTCCCTTTTTTAGTTATATTTTGACCAAACATTTTGCCATTTTGCAACAATATTAGGCTGATTTATTGCTAAATATTCAGCATCTCTAAGTACAACTTTTACGTCTCCAGCAGGAGTTAATACATCATTAGTTGTAGGAAGATTAATGTTTGCTTGTCTTGCTGTAGAACCAGCCCATAATTTTTGACCATCGTCTGATACAACGAAATCCATAAATAGTTTTGCGTTATCCATATGTTTTGCATTCTTGATAATACCTGAAGCAAATGGAATAGCTGTGATTCCTTCTGAAGGATAAACTATTTCAACGATATCGCCTTTACCTTCTTCAATATAAGTTACACAAGGAGCTTCATATGTAAGTCCAACTACATATTCGCCATTATAAACACCCTTGAATACACTAGAAGATGATGATGACATTACACCGTCTAAGTTCTGAACTAATTTTTCAACATAGTTCCAAGAAGAATCACTTTCATAACCACCCATTACAACTAAAATAGTTGATAGTTGGTTCCAAGCTGAAGATGATGCTGCAGGATTAGCTGTGATAATTTTTCCCTTTAATGCAGGGTTTAATAAATCTTCATAGCTATCAATTTCAACACCTAATTTCTTAGCTGCTGCTCTATTTACAAGAAGGTTAACAAACTGAATTGTGTTGTAAGTTAAAACACCAGTATCATTTTTAAAACCTTCTGGCATATTGTCATTGTTTTTTGCTACATATGGTTCGAAGTTATCTCCCATGCTCAAAAAATCTGAATATAAAAGACCACCAAACATTGCATCTGCTTGTGGATTTTCTGCTTCAGCTTTAATTCTTGTTTTTAATTCTCCAGCTCCACCATTTACACATTCTACTGTAATATCAGGATATTTAGCTTGAAATGCATCTACTATCATATTGTATTCAGCATCATAAACTGTTGAATATAAAACAAGTGTTCCACTTCCAGCAACTTCTTCTGTTTGGGCTTGAGCGAATACACCTACTAATGCGACTGATAAAATTAATAATATAGTTAATAACTTTTTCATAAACACCTCCTAAATTGTGTTGTTAATAGGCTAGCATGCGCAAAAGTATTTGTCAAGAACTTAATTTGACATGATATTAGTTTTGTGGTATGTTTTAGTTATTAAACATTATAGGAGGTGTTTGCTATGGAACAAATTGATGACTTAAAAAATCAAGTTATTCAAAATAAAATTACTTTAATGGAAATGTTGCATGAATCAAAATCAGGACATCCGGGTGGATCTTTATCTTGTATGGATATATTGACTGCAATATATGAAAAACAAATAGATTTCTCAAAAGCGGAACGTTCTAAAGTAGTTTTATCCAAAGGACATGCTGTACCAGCAGTTTATTCAATATTAAATTCTAAGGGAATTATTTCTGATAAAGAAGTTCTAACCTTAAGAAAACTAAATACAAGATTACAAGGACATCCAAGTGTAGTAAAAATTCCAGAAGTAGATGCCTCTACAGGTTTGTTAGGTCAGGGTATTTCAATTGGAATTGGTATGGCACTTGCAAAAAAACAGAATAACTCATATGAAAAAGTCTATGTTATCACTGGAGATGGAGAACTGGTAGAAGGACAAAATTATGAAGCTTTAACTCAAGCAGCTTTTTATAATTTGAATAATTTAATAGTTTTTGTAGATTTAAATAAACTGTGTTTAAGTGGTACAACAAAAGACAATATGGATTTAGGTGATGTAGATTTAAAATTTAAATCTTTTGGTTGGAATTGTATTCATATTAATGGACATAACATGGATGAAATTTGTAAAGCTCTTACTATAGTCGATAACAATCAGAATAAACCCTTAGCAATTATTTGCGACACAATAAAGGGAAATGGAATTAGTTTCATGGAAAATGATCCTGCTTGGCATGGCGGCGTCGTAACTGATGAACTTTATACACAAGCTATGAAAGAACTAAAAGGAGCAAAATAAAATGGCTGATACTATTTCATTAAGAAACTATATAGGACAAGCAATTAACAATATTGATAATCCAAATGTTATGGTCACGGATGGAGATTTATCAAAATCAACAAAGACTTCAGAATTTAAAAGCCTACATCCTAGTAGATTTATTCAATGTGGAATATCTGAAACTAGTGCAATGAGTATTGGCTATGGTCTCGCGTTGGAAGGAAAAATTCCTTTTGTAGTAAATTTTTGTACTTTTACAATTGGTAGTGCTTGGACTCAATTAAGAATGATTTGCTATGCTAATGCAAATGTAAAAATTATCGGTTCACACCCAGGTATTGATAATGGTTTGGATGGAGCTAGTCACCATTCTTGCGAAGATTTAGCCTTAGCTAGAGTTCTTCCCAATTTGACAGTTTTGGATCCAGCGAATAAAGCTCAATTATTCGAATGTGTAGAAATTGCAGCTAATACTCCTGGACCTTTTTATATTAGGGTTCCAAGAGCTGAAATAGTTGATTACAAAAGTAAAAATAAAATGGAAATTGGAAAAGTTGATGAAATTTACAATCAAGGTGATGATTTTGCAATAATTTTTGAAGGTTCTACCAATGCATCTTCTTTTGAAGCTTTTGATTTACTTAGCAAAAAAGGGTTAAAGGGTAGACTTATAAATATTGTTTCTGTTAAACCTTTGGATAATGATTATTTAATAGATTTAGGTTCAAAAGTTCAAAAGATAGTTTCTGTTGAAAACCACTCAATTATTGGCGGACTTTTTGGTGCTTTGGCTGAATGCTTTATGATAAATAATATTAATGCAAAACTAGTTCCTATAGGAATTAGAGATACTTTTACAGAATCTGCAACATCAAATGAACTTAAAATCAAATATGGTTTGACGGCAAAAGATATTGTAAAAACAATTATATAAAAATGGAGAAAACTAGGGATAAAAAAGACTCAAATTGGATTGTTAAATTAAGAGAAGTAGAACCATTTCTTGGAGAACAAGAAATGGCTGTAGTAGAATTAATTAAAAAAGATCCAAAAAATCTTTTAAACTTATCCATAGCTGAAATAGCAAAAGAATCAAAAACAAGTCAGTCAACTGTCGTCCGTTTTTGTCGTCACCTTGGTTATTCAGGTTTAAAAGAATTCAAAATAAGTCTTTCTTCTGAAGGAAAAACTATTCCAAAAATAAAGAACAATGAAATTTTATGTGGAGATTCTACTGAATTAATAGTGGATAAAGTTTTTTCAGGATGCATAGCCTCTTTAAGAGCTTCTTTTTCTTGTTTGGATTTTGATGAAATTGATATAGCTTGTGAAGAAATGAAAAATTCAGCAAATATTGATATTTATGGCCAAGGTGGCTCGGCTTCCATGGCTAGATATTTATCACATCAATTAATGAAAATTGGGGTGAGAAATAATTGTTATTCTGATTCTTTATCTTCAAGACTATCTTATTCACAATTCGTAGAAAATGAAGTAGTAATTATTATTTCTACAAGAGGAGAGAATCCGGATTTACTTAAGGTTGCTAAAAAAGCAAAAAGTTTAGGAGTAAAGATTATCTTAATAACTGATTTTCCAAAAAGTTCTATTGGATTAGTAGTAGATATTGTTTTAAAGAATAGTGGAGGTATCTTTTTTGAAGAAGACCAAAATACTTACTCTAGAACTTCACAATTAGCCACAATTAATATATTGTATATGGCCTTAACTATGAAATTAGGTGTGAAGGCAATGGATGCTATACACAGAAGAGTAACCAATGAATAGCAATCCTACGATAACAGCAATAGCTGTAGGTCATTTATGCCAAGATAATATTTGCATAGCTAATGGCTTTCCAAAGCAAAATACTTCAATTCACATTAAAGAAACAGAAATTCAAAGTGGCGGAGCTTCGTCTCAAGCTATCGCAGCTTTTTCTAGACTAGGAGGTGTCGCAGGTTTCTTGGGAGTATTAGGAAAAGATGAAAAAGGTGATTGGTTAGTAAACGATTTAAAAAAAGAAAAAATTGATACATCTTTAATTGATAGATCACAAGGAAATAGTTCCTTTTCTTTTGTTTATGTAAATTCAAAGAATGCTGAAAGGACTCTTTTTAACTATCACGATCGATTACCTTCTATAAACTTCACACAGGACAAAATTGATTATATTAAAAAAGCTTCTTTTTTGCATTTGGATGGAACAATGTATGAAAACGCCTTGGAGGCTGCAAAAATTGCCAAAAAGGGAAATACATTAGTTTCTTTAGATGCTTGTAGTTTGCAAGTGGATAATGAAAAAAATCTAAGATTAGTAAAAATGGCAGATATTTTCATTACTAACGATTGTTATCCTTTAAAATTACTCAATGAAAAAAATTTGGAAAAAGCAATGCTGAAAATAGCAACATTTGGAGCAAAATACGTAATTGCTACATGTGGTGAAAAGGGATGTATTGCTGTAAAAAATAACAAAATAATTAGATATCCTGCTTACAAAATAAACCCTGTTGATACTACCGGAGCCGGTGATGTTTTTCATGGTGCATTTTTGAGAGCATTAGAATTAAATTATGATTTGGATTATTGTATTAAATTTGCTAGTGCAGTTTCATCGATAAATTGTTTAAGTATTGGAGGCCGCAAAGGTATTCCTTCCCTTAAACAAACTGAAAATTTTATAAATACCAATAAGTTTAGTAATTTGGAGGAAAAATGTCTTTAGTTACTTTGAGATCAGCTATGATGAAAGCTCAAAAGGAATCCTATGCTGTAGGAAGTTTTAACTTTTTCGGCTTAGAAAATGTTCAAGGGATTATTGCAGGTGCCGCTGCAAAAAATGCGCCTGTAATAGTTCAAGTAAGTGCCGGGTGTGTTAGACACATGGGAGAAAAATGTATTGTAGGTATGGTAGAAGGAATATCCAACGATTATGGTATCCCCGTTGTATTACATTTAGATCATGCTACAGATTATGATACAATTTGTCGTTGTATTGATAATGGGTTCACATCTGTTATGATAGATGCTTCTACAAAATCTTTTAATGAAAATATTGATATTACTTCAAGAGTGGTAGAATATGCAGCAAAAAGTGGTGTAAGTGTTGAAGCAGAATTAGGCCATATTGGCGGTAACGAAGATGGAGTTACTCTTGGTGATAGAAAAGCCATGTTTACTATTCCTGAAACAGCTTTAGAATTTGTTAACAAAACTGGGGGCATTGATGCTTTGGCTATTGCTGTAGGTACTGCACATGGATTTTATAAACTTCCACCAAAACTAGATTTTGAAAGAATCAGTAAAATTCATAGTTTAATTCCTAATATGCCTCTTGTCCTTCACGGCGGTACAGGTGTACCTGATGAAGATTTTAAAGAAGCTATCAAACGTGGAATTACAAAAATTAATATTGGTACCGAACTTTGGATTAATGGTTATGGAAATACTATGAAAAAATATAGTGAACTAATGCCTCTAGGCGGTGATCCTAGAAAAGTTATGGTTAAAGTTAGAGAAGAATGTAAGAAAATTGTTGAACATAAAACAGATGTATTTGGTGCAACAAATAAAAAAGAATATTAGTTTTTCTAAATATAGAAGATGAAGGTCGTTAATTGTCTGATCTTAACCTCATATTCTGCAATATCAACCACCACTTTTTTAAGCTCTTCTAAGCTAAATCTGTCAAATGATTTAGTATAAAGTTGTTTGACTTTTTAGAGATAAACAAAAGCTTTAGAGTATAAAAAAATTTAATTGTAATAATGTTTTGGCAAAAGATATTAATATTTTGGGTGATGGTATTGATGTTGTTGGAATCGAAAATATAAAAATTTTAGATTCCTTTATGAGCGCTAATGATTATTTTATAGCCATGAAAATCTGTAATGAAATAGAAAATATTATTTTCAGTAAAAGCATTATCTTATATTGTGTATATGAAGGTTATCAAATTGGTAGTTGGATATCCATTAATATTAACGATAATGCTTTTATTCATGATATTTATAATGAGTATTTATTAATTGAAAATTCTCAAGAAAAATTTGTTGATTTTAAAATATTTGATTCAATAAATTTAACAAAAGGGGTAACACTAACATTGGCTTTCCCCTTCCCACTCAAGTTATTTACTAAGTCCTAATACAATTGGAGTGGATACATATCCAATTCCCATTCTATCTATTCCTAGATTAATCAATTCAAAAAAATGTTCTTGATTTCTAATTCCTCCAGCTCCTTTTATTTTGCATCTTCCATTAGCAACTTTCATCATTGTCTCAATTACTTCAGTAGTAGCTCCATTTCTTTCTCCTCCTGTATAAAACCCCGTAGAAGTTTTTACAAAATCTGCACCTGCGTTAATAGCTACATCTGTAGCTTTAGCTACCATTTCTAAGGACAAGGAATCTGTTTCAAATATTACTTTAAGATTTGAATTATATTTATGAGCTACTTCAGCAACTGCTGCAATATCTTTCTGGACATCATCCCACTTACCACTTTTAATCCATCCGTAATTAGAAACAATATCTAAATCTTCTACATCACCTTCCCTGCAAATAATTTCAGCTTGTTTTACTTTACTTTCTGTGCTTGAACATCCAAAAGGAAAATCACAAACTACACAAATACCTGTGTTTGAACCCTTGCATAATTCTCTTGCAATATTTATGGATGCTGGATTAATACATACTGTTTTGCAGCCAAAATCGATTCCTTCTTGAATATATTTTCGAATTTCTTCTTCAGTAAATTCTGGTTTCAATACAGATTGATCAATATATGAAGCTTGTTCCTTTAGTGACATTTGCTCGGCTCTTTTTAATAATTTCATACTTTCTCCTAAGAATTAATTGTGTATAAGGTGTAAACTGGTCCGCCTTTTTTAGACAAACTTAATTTTACTTAATCTATTATACCACATTATCCAAAAGTTAAAGTTGTCCTTATGCAATTTTAGCTTTTCCTTTTCCAGGGATTATAAAATGCCCTTTTCTTAAATATTTATTATATTCATTTGGAGTCATCTTACATATATCCCATTGATACCTATCATTATTGTAATAATCCATATAATCATCAATGCAATCTTTTAATTCTTCAAATCCATTACATTCTGTTATATCTATTTCATCTTTCATATGACCAAAAAAACTTTCTTGTGGTGCATTATCCCAACAGTTACCACGTCTGCTCATAGAGCGTTTAATATGATAATGCTTTAACTTTTTTCTATATTCTATTGCTGAGTAATGTACTCCTTAATCACTTGTGATAATAACATGCTTACTTAATTGACTTCCTTGCTTATTTATTAATTGATCAACAGTTCCTAATACAAATTCTTCTTTTAAATTATCTGATAATACAAATGCTAATACTTTTTTTGTACAAGCATCTCTTATTACTGATAAATATGCTTTTTTACTTCTATTGACCCCATAATACATGTAGGTAATATCTGTTGTTAATAATTCTCCAGGTTGATAATCCCACCATTTTCTTTGAACTCTATTTTTAGCATAAGTACTTGATTGAGTAGCTTTTAACATTTTTCTATATGGATTAGCTTTCCTAATTGGACAGAATAATCGATATTTTCTCATCAATCGTCTTATCTTTTCTAAGCTCATCTTATTAGGTGTATTTCTTAAACACATATAGATTTGTCTAGAACCTTTTTTAAATCTTCTATGCTTATAGATATTTAATATTATATTAAAAGCTTTTCTGTCCTTTATCTCTCTTTCATCACGCTTTTCTTTAGAGTTTAGCCAGTAATAATATCCTGATCTAGATATTGCTGCTATTGAGCATAATTCTTGAATAGTTAACAAATTATCTGAATCTAGTAATTGAGATTGTATTATTTTCTTTTTTTCTTCCTTCTCTGCTGTCGTGATAGTGAATGTTTTTCCTCTATCATAATGTTTTTTTTTAGGAATTCTAATTTTTGATTTAATATCTTTATCTCTAATGCTTGAGCTTTTAACTTTTCTTCAACAGATACCGGTTCTTTAGTTCTAGGTCTCCCTTTATTATTAGCTCTATTATCTTCAAATCCTCCAACATGTGTTGCTTGTCTTTTTATATTATTAGTTAAGCCATAAATTCTTTCTCTATTAATAATGTCTAAGTCAAATCCTAAATCAAGAAAAATATCTTCTGGAGTTTGCCCATCATTATATCGCTTCCAAAATTCTTTTTTGAATTCTAAAGTATATTTAATAGATTTTTCACTAGCTTTTTCAACATACTCATTTTCATTTATTTTCTTAATCTCATCTTCACTAAAATACCGTTTGCCCATCTAAATCTCCATCAAGATTAGAATATCATAACTAATCTTTTCTAAATATATGATTCAATGTGCTACTTTGTGAAGATTAAGTTTTATTAAATTGTCCAAACTTTCCGTGCCGGTTCAGGTGTGCTATATTTAATATATTTTGAATATATTCTATTTGCAAGAGTTTTATTTTTTTTAAAGATTTAATTTTTGAGAAAAATTTATTTGATTATGAAATTTATTAAAATTGGCAAAAAGATCTATTTTAAATTCACATTTATATACTCGGTTAATTGCATAGGTAAATTTATAAGGCACTCCACCCAGAAGCTTACTTACTCTTTCTATTCTATATCCTACCAATTTTTTTTTATAAAGTAACCCCACTAGCCCCTTGTAACAGCTCCTGGTAAAATTGGAATCTATATTTTTATTCCTCTAGCTTGGATAATAATCTTTTGGTGTATACTAGGCAAAAAAAAGAATTAGCATATAATTTAATAATTATAAATTCATATAGGTAAACTATAAGTTAACTTTTATTGGATGTCTAATAACTGTTTTCCACTTTAATGGATCAACTCTTCTAATATCAGAAAGATAAATTTCATGATGTAAGCGCTTTTGTGAAAAATCATTCTCATAACCTTCTTCTTTAATGAATTTATCCATTACTCTAACTGATTCTATTTCTGTATCAAAGGGACCAATATGCATTATTTGAACACATAAACCTTCTTCAATTGTTAAGAACTGTGCTTTTGAACAATCAATTTTCTTTTTATTGATTACTTTTTCAATTGCCCAGTCAAAGTTTTCTTTGGTTATAAAATCAGGCAATCTAATCAGAGAGATCCAACTAAATAAATTTTTATTATTTAAATCAACACCTTTTATATTTTCTTGCCACCAAAACCCTTCTAAAGGTGGTACAACATATTCAAAAAAGCCTTCAATCTTATAATCAGTCTTATAACTCATTTTAAGTGCATAGGCTATTGGGTATAAAATACTAATAGCTTTACTATATTCCCCATCTACTTCATTAGGATTACCTTTTCCTCTTACAGCAATATAATTCATCTTTGGTATTGTTATAATCTGAGGTTTTGTTTTTGGCATATAAATCTCTTTATATTCTTTTTTAAAATCAAATGGCATAATAAGGACTCCCTACTGCTTTAATAATTAAAATTATAACTTTGAAATATTACAATAAGCAACAAAAAAACGTATCCTAATCATTTGAAAAATTAAATTCTTCAAATGATCAAAATACGCCTAGGTCAATTTCAATTAATACATTAATCTCAATCCCCTATTTTAAAAAATAACTAAATAAATAACTATATTCAAACTTCTTATTATTTAGTTATTACATTCCTAATTCTGCTCTGGTTGAACTTACCTTTACAGTTCCATCAAGAATGTCAGCTTTCGCTTTTTCTACTGCTTCACGAACTTCAAGCGGAATAATATCCTCAAAGTCATTAAATGGAGCTAAATTAATTGCGCCTTCAGCTAATCCAAATTCCGAATTGCTTCCACTTTTCAAATCACCTGAAAGGTAATTTTTTATTGTAAGATATGTTGCTTCAGAAATACCTTTTCTTGCTGATGTTATAGTATTTTCTTTAGCTAAGAAAGATTGGTCAATATCACAACCCATTGCTGCAAAACCTTTTTCTTGAGCTGCATTAAATACACCAATTCCTGTTAATCCAGCAAGTTGAATTACAATATCAGCCCCTTGCTCTGATAGAGCAAGCGCTGC
>Ga0307991_1001124_pt1 | contig 19011 bp, 14 predicted proteins | sample EllFjometagen131_FD_203146 | JGI IMG/M metagenome (GOLD analysis project Ga0307991, IMG submission 203146) | Marine microbial communities from Ellis Fjord, Antarctic Ocean - #131 | ecosystem: Environmental > Aquatic > Marine > Unclassified | place: Southern Ocean | collected 2014-10-08 | reverse complement strand
ATCCTACGCTTAAAACTGACTGTTACCAGTCAGCCTCCAAGGACTCGCTACCCGGTGGTCGACCTACCTTCCGGGACGGGCTTCCCACCCGCTGGATTACACGACCTTGCCCGGCCGCACTAAAAATCTGATCCTTTGGATCAGTTCAAAGATATTTGGCTCCGCCCGGAAGGATGATTTGCTTTAATTCTTAATCGTAATCTTTCTCTTAATCATAATCTTTAGTGCGAAAGTCTTTCAAAATAAAGACAGATTATGATTACGATGATGATTAGGATTATGAAAAATGAGTATTGGATGTTATCAATTCAGTAAATCATGCCCTCTGGGCTTAACCCAATGCCTGGCCCTTTGGTTCAAAATTTTTATTTACCCAGAAAAACGGGCTTTCTCTTCTCCCTGAAAGCAGCAAGCCCTTCCAGACGATCTTCCGTTGGAATGGTTATCCAGTAAGCATTTGATTCTATGGTCAGCCCGGTATGCAGGTCCGTTTCAAGGCCGGCATTAATGGCATATTTTGCCTGCTCGATGGCAATCGGGCCGCATTCACAAATCATTGCCGCCATATTTTTTGCTTCGTCCAACAAAAGATCTTTTTCACATATTTTATTTACCAGGCCGATGTGAAGTGCTTCTTTTGCATCCACCCGCCGGCCGGTAAAAATCAATTCCTTTGCCTTGCCACGCCCAATCAGTCGAGGTAAACGCTGAGTCCCCCCGGCTCCGGGAATAATTGCCAGACGTGTTTCAGTCAACCCCATGCTCGCGTTCATCGCTGCAATTCGTATATCTGCGGCAAGCAGCAATTCCGTACCGCCACCTAACGCGATACCGTTAACTGCGGCAATCACCGGTTTATTTAAAGACTCAATACTGGTAAATAATGTGCGGATGGTATAAATAAATTTCTTCACTTCCGGCGGTGTTAAGGTAATTCTCTCCTTTAAATCCGCCCCGGCACAGAATGCTTTTTCTCCGGCACCGGTAATGATTACCACCCGAACATCCGGGTTAAAACGAATGTCTTCTACTGCATCCCGCAATGCATTCAACATTTCAAAATTAAATGAATTCATAATTGCAGGCCGGTTTAATGTAAAAACCGCTACCTGATTTTCTATTTTGATCTGTAAAACTTTTTCAGTCATGACATCCTCCAGTTCGCATAAAGAACAAACAAATAAAAACTGATGATCATCGCCTATATGGCTAAGTTAAAAGTTTCATATACAAGGTGGAGTAGTTTTTCAGAATTGAAATAATACAAGTCGTATATTGAAAGTCTGAAAAATTGCTACAACGCAGTAAATGGGACTTTTTACGAAGCCATCAATATCAGCAACCGATATATCGTGAGATCACCATCCGCTGGATTTCTGACGTACCTTCACCTATGTCTAAAAGTTTCTGATCCCGGAAAAATCTTTCCACATCATACTCTTTCATCAATCCGTAACCGCCATGTATCTGAACCGCATTGTTTGCGACCCGGCCCATTAGTTCGGAACAATAAACTTTTGCCATGGCAGCTTCTTTTTGAAAATTTCGTTTGTTATCTTTTAACCAGCAGGCTTTATAAAGCAAATTCCGGGCACATTCCAGTTCAATGGCCGCATCAGCCAGTTTAAAAGAAATCGCCTGGTATTTTGAAATCGGTTTTCCAAACTGTTCACGATTTTGTGCATATTTTAAGGCAGCTTCATAAGCGCCCTGCGCACCGCCTAGCCCCATAGAGCCGATAGACAAACGACCACCGTCAAGGGTTTGGAGCATCTGATGGAATCCGCTGCCCTGTTCACCAAGAATATTTTCTTTGGGGATACGGACATCATCAAAATAAAGCTCAGCTGTATTCGAAGCCCTCCACATCATTTTTTTATGCATGGGAACGGCTTTGAAACCAGGGGTTCCATGTTCCACCAGAAAACAGCTGTACTCATTTTTCCCATCCGGTTTTTTGCCGGTTACCGCCTGGACAGTGATACCTAAGGATAAATCACAGGCCGCGTTGGTGATAAAAATTTTAGACCCATTAATCACCCATTCATTACCGTCTAATACAGCATTTGTTTTACTGCCGCCGGCATCGGATCCGGCTGTGGGTTCAGTGAGCCCAAACCCCCACAAAGCATCACCGGTTGAAAGTTTTGGAAGATATTTCTTTTTTTGTTCCTCTGACCCAAAATAATAAATCGGGCCGATGCCGAGTGAATTTGCCGCTGCAACAGTGGCCGCCTGAGATCCATCAACACGGGCAACCTCTTCCACCGCAATAATATACGAAATATAGTCAAGTTCCTGTCCGCCGTACTTCTCCGGAACAAACATGCCAAAAAGACCGATTTCGCCCATTTTTTTTGTCAGGTCATTAGAAAAGGTTTCAGTTTCATCAAGATCTGCGGCAATGGGTGCGATCTCCTTTTCCGCAAATTTTCGAACCTCTTTTCGAATCATCTCCTGCTGTTTGGATAGATCAAAATCCACTTACGACCTCCTTTGCGGTGATAGCTAAATACTCGCATCATGATGATAATACATGTAAAGAGAAGAATTGTTTGAAAATGATAATAATTATATGATATTTTTAGCCATAAATAAAATAATAAATGGTATTTTAAACTTTGACATAATCTGATTTTGATTATGAACATAATTTTTTTTACTAATATTTTACTTGAAAAAATATTAAAGTAAAGAAAATTATCGTTAACGTCAACGTAAAGTCTATGGCAAGGCTCACATTTCCCCTAAAATTCTATATTATCAAATGATTAAAAATTTTTTACGCAAAAAAATGTTTATAAAAAAATAAAACCCATAATTATTCGATTTTCTGACAAGCTGATTTATGATATTGATTGATAAGTTTAGACCGGATTCGCCTTAATGCGACATAACAGACAAACACGCTTTAACCGCTATGAACAAAACAACCCATCAAACAACTGCCACCATCAAGGATCAAGACAAAGGATTTCTCCTATATAACAGGCGTCCTGTCCTTTCGGAACACGTTTTAGAATCATTAAAAGAAGCTGAAGCAATCACCGGGATTAATCAAAGCGAACTCCGGATGAGACTCAAGGGACAAGGTATCGGTGCCTTAAATATTAATCGTTGCTTAAACGAGCTGGAAGATTGCGCAGCTGATCTGAAATCCATTGGTTTAAACACGACGGCTATTACAAAAAAAAATGTTAAAACAGGAAAACTCCCCCCTGCTGCCAGGCACATTCATTTGACCGATTCATCCATTACATTTTTGGATGCCAGTAAAAATACGCTTTTTGAAATTAACAAAGAATGCGAACTGCTGATCATCATCACCGACCTGTCCGGAAAAATAGTCAAACAATTGATGACTGCCATGGCCTATACGGGTAATGCCATCAATAAAACATTTGATGAAATCCTTAAAAAAATTTCCATCGCAAAGCCGGCGGCGATTTTTTACGCATTAAACAAAGACACGGAAAACGGGGTTTATGTCGATTCAAGCATATTTGCATACATGGGTCTCAATGACAAAATGACCCACAGCAAAGGATCCAATTTCCGGGTCATGGTCACTGAAGCCATGGCCATGTCAAAATCCACCATTACAGATGAAAATTTCGGCATTTCGCTCATGCCCGGTGCCAATCCGGAATGGTCCAAGGGTAAATCATCGGTGGAAAAGGAATTGGGAAGATACGCCCGGTATATCCTGACGGCGGTTGATAAGAAACTATTACCATTTGAAACGAAATTAAATAACGCGTCAAATGAAGAAAGTGCCCTTTCCCCATCCGGAGACAGACCCGGTACCTATGATACTGGGTTGAATTCTTCAAAAGGCCTTCAACCCCCGCCGGATATGAATTACTCAAAAATTACATCCTTTTTCCAAACATCGCTGCCGGAACTGATTGTTGGCCTGATCGTCATTATATCGCCTTTTTCTTTTTTCATAGCCGGTGTAAAAAGCCTCTCTGAACACCAGGTTTTCTGGAAAGCAGCAGCCGGTTCCGCGATTGTCGTGGCCGGTGTCCTGATGTTTAGTTATTCGCTGCTGCTTCTCTATTACCGGCGAATGGTGGAAAATACGCCCACATCGAAAATCCGCTCTTTCTCCATGGGAATGGTGGAACTATCCGGTAAATCCCGACTTTACTATGACCTGAGAACATCTGCGACAAAAACACCCTGTGTTTATTATCGGTGCAGATACTATAAATATCAGAAAACAAATGACGGTTCCCGCTGGTCACTGACCCGATCCGTTTCATCCGGCAAAATTCCGTTTTATATTGAAGATGACACTGGCCGGGTGCTGATTAAACCAAAAGGTGCAATCTTTAATATTCCTATGACCACTCAATCATTTCAGGGCAGTTACATTCCCACCCTCTCAATTCAGTTGCATGATCCCAATACAAAAGTGATGGAAGAAATGATACCGGAAAGAGCAAGATTGTATGTTCTCGGTTCTGCACAGGTTGAAAAACACGGAAAAAAAACACGGGAAATCATCATTGATAAATTACGACGATTAAAACAGAGTCCGAAAACCATGTCCGAATACGATATCAATGGAGACGGTCAGGTTGATGTGGATGAATGGGAAACTGCCCGTAGTGATGTGGAGCGAATGGTTTATGCTGAATCACTGGCAAATGGACCGGGCGAATCAGAATCCGTTGTTATTGAAAAACCCCGGTTCGGGCTGCTGCCGTTTATCATTGCTGATTCGGAAAAAAATCTGATCCGAAAACTCATGTTCCGAACCTGGATATTTCTTGTTGGCGGATTGATTACAATAGGTTGGAGCATATCTTTTTTAGTTAATTTTTTCAAATAGATATAATCTAAATTAAATATAATACTTTAAGTAATTAAACGAGCTTCTTTTCCAAAAAAATTTCAATGAAAATACAGAAAGGAAAAACACATGACGCTTATTATTCTGCTCACGATTCTCGGCATTATTGTTGCGCTGATCACATTCGGCATCATTATTTACAATGGGTTAATCAGCTTAAAACATAACATTGCAAAAGCATGGAGCAATATTGATGTACTCTTAAAACAACGCTATGACGAACTGCCAAAACTTGTCAGTGTGTGTGAAGGATATATGCAGCACGAACAGACGGTTCTTGAAAACGTTACCAGGGCCCGCTCACAGCTGGACACGGCAGGTTCTGAAAAAGAAGTGGTCAATGCCAATAATGCCATCACCTCAGCCCTGCGGTCTTTGTTTGCCGTTGTTGAAAATTATCCGGATCTAAAGGCGGATCGTGCATTTCGTCAACTTCAGGCACGGGTTTCCCAGCTTGAAGATCAAATTGCCGACCGCCGTGAACTTTTTAATGATAGCGTTAACCTGTTTAATATCCGCATTGAACAGTTTCCGGATGTTTTTATTGCGTCGATGATGCGCTTAGATGAAAAAGAATTATGGCAAATTGATCCCGAGCATCGCGAAGATGTTGATATAAAATTCTCCGAACGGGAATAACCAGGATATCTCACATTCTTTTCAATCGGGGCAGTGTACCTATTTCGACAAAAAAAAAGTATACCGCCCCTATTCTGCGTTAAAAACACTATAAATGGTGTTTGTTTATTTTTTTCATGGCATGCGGATTAGCTATTGAATTCTTCAATGGTGAGGGGGGGGTTGGCGGTGCGCACTATATCAATTACTTATATTTAATTCATAATTCAAGACCCGGTACCATTTTCTTCTTGTCACCTGTTTTTGATTCGGATGAATTCCAAGTCCTGTCTAAATCCCTTTTGCCTTTTGCGCTCAAGCCTCCAACCACAAGACCGTAAATATAATTTGCTTGTGTGAAGGAAAAATCAACTTTAAGCGCAAGTCCAAGAGGTATCCCATCAAGTTTTGATGTAAAATAAGAATAGAATATATAAAAACATAGTAAGTGAGCATGAAATAGTATTAAATCATGTGCAGGTGGATCATAATCGAGGGAAAGAATTTCTTTGAAAATATGAATCATTAAATCTTCGTCAATGATTTCACTATCATTTAATAAAAGGTCTGATTTGCTATTTAGATTGCCTGTGGCGTCACTATTTAGCCTTGCAAGGGTTTCAAAATAATGTTGGCCTTTTTTTATAAGCCTGAAAGTGTTTAGTGTATTCAAACAGTAAAAATTCTGACGCCTTCGCCTTCTCTTCCATGAGATCACCAAAAATATCTTGATCATCTCTTATCGTTTCAGAATATTCTTTTAAAAAAGTGAAACATTTTTCATACATACTGCCCGCCTTCCGTCGCGGTTCGGTTTGTGGGTACAGGGCAGGGCAGATGGAAAACTGCCTTTTCAACACCGGGGATCAATCCGGCATTATCCCTGAAAAGATAGTTTTTCTATTGTAACCCCTTTATCAATATCTAAATTCAATTCATTTAACATATTCAATTTTTCAAGTCTGATAATATATTTGATAGCAAAATTTATGGCAGCTTTTATATCTTCAAAAGTTAGCTCCTGACCATGATCAACACAACAAAAAGACTGGCTCCCCATAAGATGACCTGCCGGAAGCTTATAAAGTATATTCCTTGGCGGATTACAACCATCTTGGAAGATTCTTTCAATAGCCTTAGAGTTTTTATGTATCTGTTCGCCTATATCACTAAAGGAATTAAGAATTTCATGAATATTACCAGAGCTATTGCCTCCACAATATTCATGGAAAGCATTCCGAATTTTATCCCTAATATCTTTATTTACTTCTTGTTGACCTTTTAACAGTAAATCGTTTGCATAGCTTACGGCACAACCAACAAAAGCTCCTGCTATCTCTGTATCAGATTCCTGAAATTCGATTGCTTTGGATAATAGGTGTTGATAACTTCGATTTTTAATATATCTAACAGGTGACAAACTATTAATATCTTCACCAAGAACTTTTTTTAAAACTATTTGAATAAATACCTTAGAATTAGCAAAATACTTGATTATATCTTCATATTTGGGGGATTCACCTGAATGTTGCACGTAATTTCTCTTATCATGAAGTGTATCTAAAATTTCGGTTTTCAATGGCAACGCATCTAATTCGATATCATGATTCCCGGATTTTAATTCTTTGTTAACATCACCCCAACATTTCCACATACTATCATTTTTATTAATTTCTTGAGCAAACAGATGGTGATATACAGCCTTTAAAACAGTTTCATTACAATAATCCATAAGAATCAATGCCATGACATAATTATGCTCAGAGAAGGATATTGATTCAATAAAACTTTCAATTTCTTGAAGTATATCCGCTATTCTTATTATTCTATTCAACATTTCTTATTTATCTCATTGATCGTTATTAATTTAATTCCGAATATTGTTATTACTTGTGACCAAATTGTGACCACTATATAAAAAACTAAGGGCAAATATCAAAAAATATCAAATAACGTTAAAATCAGATTCCTTTATATTATTATATCTTACTACACAATGTTACATATTGTCAATAAAATCAAACAGGTTCAGGGTCTAGTGGGCGCACGCTCGTGGGAGTTCGAGTCTCCCCTTCGGCACCACCTTTTTTAAAGCCTTGCAATCCTTTAGGGATATTGCAAGGCTTTTTTTGTTGGGTGCGGTGGGCGTGCGGATTGATGTAAAATTAGATCTCGGTTGTCTATATAAATTAGGTGATCGGGATTAATAACAGACACGACTGTAAACAGGGATTTAAAAACCGGCCAAAAACATCGTAACTTGGTGTCACATCTTGAATTGTGATTTGTTTTCACAAATCAAGATGTGACACTTTGAACATTGTAACCTCTTATTAAGATGTGTTTTTCCACGGACCTAAGACGGCATCTCCATAACTTTTTTGACCGGGTTGCCCTGGCTAATCAACGCGAGCATCTTTTCCATGGACGGCTGAGCGTGATGAAAAAAGTCCTTAAATCCCGGGCAAAGATAATTCAATCCCGGTTCTCCATCGGGTGTGGCGGTAAACCGATGCTTCGGGCATCCGCCCCGGCAGGCAAAAAGCACATCGCAGCAACGGCAGTAGCCGGGAAGAGCAGTTTCCTTTGCCACGCCGAATGCGATCTGTTTTGGTGAGTTCACCATCTCAACAAGGCCGCCTTCCAGAATATTGCCGAGACGAAATGCGGGGTACATGAAATGATCACAGGAATAAATGTCGCCATTGTGCTCCATGATGAGATTTTGTCCGCATCGTCGCGAAATATGGCACATGCCCGGCCTTACCCCTGCCCAGGCCCCCAGGGTCCATTCAAAATTCATCACAAAGATTTCACCGACATCATGGGCAATCCATTCATCATAGATGCGGATTAAAAATTCCCCGTATTGATTGGGTTCAACGCTCCAGGGGGTTACGGCGGTGGATGTTTCCACATGGGTGATGGACGGGGGCACGGCCAGGGGAATTCCCAATTGCCGGGCTTTTGGATCGGCATTTCTTTCGACAATGGGAATAAACTGAATAAATCGGACGTCCGCTTCCCTGAGAAACCGGTAAATTTCCAGAGGATGGTTACCGCTTTTCCGGTTTACAGCAGCCAGAACGTTGACCTCAACCCCTTGTTCCTGCATCATCTTTAGTGCGTTGAATACCTTGTTAAATGTCGGATGTCCGTTCTTATCCTTTCGATAGGCATTATGAACCGCCTCTGGCCCATCCAGGCTCAGGCCCACCAGAAAATTATTTTTTTTCAAAAACGTACACCATTCATCGTCGATTAAAGTGCCATTGGTCTGCAACGAGTTGCTGATTTGCTTTCCAACATTGTATTTTTTCTGCAAAATCAGTGCGCGTTGAAAGAAATCGAGTCCGGCCAAGGTGGGTTCGCCACCCTGCCATTCAAATACAACCGTATTCCCCGGCTGGGATTTTATATATTCCCGGGTGTAGGCCTCAAGAATTTCATCAGACATTCGAAAGGTTTGATCTTCAGAGAAAAATATTTTTTTCTCGCGATAAAAACAATAATCGCAGGCAAGGTTACAAGCAGGTCCGGCGGGCTTGGCCATCAGGTGAAAGCCTGCCGGAAGCGGATGATCAAGCCCGGCTGATTGGTTATGTATGTTTTGATTATGATCCATATCTATAAAATCAGGACATTTTCACCAGACGGAGTCCGATGTCAAAGAGCCTGGTCTCAGGTTTAATCATGAGGCGATTTGCCACCCGGGGAGCAACTTCCGGATCCACCCAGGAACCACCACGAACAATACGATGAGAACCGGTTTCCGGCCCTTGGGGATTGTTTTCGGGGCTTTGGCTATAATAGGTTTCAGAATACCAATCCTGACACCATTCCCAGATGTTACCGGACATATCAAAAAAACCCAGTTCATTGGGACTTTTTCCCCCCACATTGTGGGTCATGGCATAACTGTTTTTGACATACCAGGCCATGTCGTCTATTTCATTGGCTCCGCTGTATATATATCCCTGGCTCTTGATTCCGCCCCGAGCGGCGAACTCCCATTCGGCTTCCGTAGGCAAACGAAATTTGGCGCTGCCTTGATCATTCATCTTTTGGATGAATGCCTGGCAATCATCCCAGCTCACCAATTCCATAGGAAGCCATGCCCCTGAAAAATGAGAAGTAGTGTCGCCCATAACGGATTGCCACTCTTTCTGGGTGACTTCGTATTTGCCGAGCCAGAAACCGTCCACACAAACCTCATGAACCGGAAGCTCATCAGCATCGGCCGCCGCATCATCACTTCCCATTTGATAACAGCCTCCTTCCACCCAAACAAAAACCATGCCCGTGACGGGATCGGTCCACGAGTCACCGTCAAAATCACTGTCGTTGTCGCTGGATTCACCGATAAATGCGGCCTCCTGCTCAGCAAGCGCTGTTTTCAGCTCGGTGTTTTGTGTCCGCAATGCCGCCATGCTCATGCCTGGCACCCGAACATCATCGCGTACCTCCCCGGTGCGGTAATCCAACAGATTGGTCTGTTCAATGGGGTCCGATGTCAGACAATAAAGCTCCCATTCATCTTCCTCAAATCCAGTGGGATCCATATAGCGGACAATTTTCCAGTCGCCGGTGCAAAAGGCCCGGACATGGTTGGGCTGCCGCACCGGCCCATCCGTCAGGGGATATCCTTCTTCAATCCGTTGGTGGACATTCTCCTCAAACAGCAGGAACTGCGTCGGTTTCGGGTCAGGCGGATTGTCACCCCGTTCCGTGATCATGTCATTGGTCATAAAAAAAACGCCATTCCGGGGCTTTCCATCCGATCCGATAATATCGCCGGCGTTTTTTCCTTTTATATGGGAAGACAGGTCGGCACCGGCAAAGGGTTTTACCACAGACGCGCCATGAATGGTTTTCATTGTGTTGCGCACATCAGTTTCATTATATCCGGCCAGGGCCAGCACCGTGGGGGCAAAATCAATGGAGCTTGTGGGTTGGTGGATTTCCCGAATTTTGGATTTATTGTTATTGATTAGGGGCGAAGAGATCACCATGGGTACACGGATGGCCTCTTCATAGGCCTGGTGCCATTTCTGAATCATGCCGCCATGGGCCCCGGTCATCTCACCGTGATCAGAAAGAAAAACGATGATGGTATTGTCCGTCAGATTGTTGTCATCCACGGCCTGAAGCATTTTGCGAATTTGCAGGTCCGCCAGGTACTGGCAGTAAAAATAAAACTGATTGTAGCGCATGGACCATGCTTCGGCGTCTTCCCCCTGGAACTGAAAGGGGAAAGGTGCATAATAGCCCGCCTGTTTCAAACCATAATCCAGACAAGACTCCATGGCCAGCCCGAATTTAAGCGCATATTCTTTCTGGCATTGCGGTTTGTCATCAAGAGATTCCCAATAGGTGGGCGGAAGGGTACTGTTGTTTTGCGGAAACCCGTCCGGATTCAGATTAATCTGATTATTTTCATTAACCCCGCCGTCGCGACTCATGTCTCCCTGGCCGGGAATGGGCACTGCCGGGGGATAATTTTCCCAGGAAACGACGCCTTCATTGGCGAAACCATCGGGTACCTGCCAGTTGACGGGATATGCGCCGCAGTCATGAGGGTTCACCAGGGAACCCACAGCAAACCAAGGTTTTTCAGAAGATTCCGATCCTTTTTCATTCAAAAAGTCAACCACATGGTTTGTGATTTCAACGTCCCGAAAGACCCCCAGATTATCCGCAGAACCACCATGGGGTTCGGGGAATGTTTGCTCCCAGTCGGAAAACCCCCAGGGCTCCAGATAATCCGGCATCTCAGGATCCGATACATGCCATTTGCCGAAATAATGGGTCTGATACCCAACGGATCGAAACCAGTCACCAAGGGTCGGCGTGCCTTCGGGGTCCAGCCAGGGCACATCTCCGACGGATTTAAAAATCCCGTCAGTCTGGTCAACGCCGGTGACACTCGGATACTGGCCGGTCATGATGCAGGTGCGGCTGGGTACACAGGCGGCCGAGGCGGTGTAGTGCTTACGCAAGACAACCGCATTTTGCCGGAGCCGCAGCAGGCCGGGAAAAAATCGGGTATACGGGTTGTCTGAAGAAAGCGCCCTAAAGCCCAGAATTTCTTTCAGGCCTTCGGCCGGTCCCTCGTCGGGGTTATAGCCCTCCGGCGGCGTCTGCATTTGATCCACCATGATCAACAATATGTTGGGCGGGGATTTGGAATTATTATCATCACCATCTGAGTCGCAGCCAGTTAAAGTACTGATTCCTACGATGCCGGAAAGCATGGCGGCGGCGGATAGTTGGGTGGACTGTTGAAGAAATTTCCTGCGTGTAATTTTCATGAGTGTGCTTCCTTTTTTTTGTATTTGTTCTATGGGTAAATAATTTTTCACCGAAACTATTTAACCATCAATATCCGTCTTCCCGGTAGTTGCACTCCCCAGTAGCCTCATTGCAAGACGGGATCTCCGTGGATCGGTCGATCTGGGCATAGGGATCGCCATTTCCATTTTTATCGTGATACTTCGGTGTGTTCAGGTCGATAGAAGGCATATTATTCTTTGCGGGATTTGAAAAGTCTGATACATCACCGATTCGCTCTATAATATTATCTTTGGATACCGTAATGACCATGCGATCAAAAGCCCAGGTCATACGGACAGCATTTTGAGGCGCATCATTTCCCTGATAAACGGTCTCATTGGGAAAATGTGCCTGAACGCTTTCTGTGGCGCATTCCACCGTTTCATCGTCCACTGGAAAATGGCAGGCAATCGTGAGTCGGGGGCGGGGGTTGATCTGGCTGAGAAGATACCCGAAAGCCCCCTGGGGGGTATGGGAACTGTTCTGGACCATCTTTGTATACTCGACAATTCCCTCCCATTCGGGGGTGTCTGACGGTGGTTCTGTAAGGTTCATTCCTTTAAATGACCATACTTCCGCCGGAAGGCTCATTTCATGAATGAAAACGTCCACGCCGTTGCCATCATTTTCAGCCTGGGATACGCTATGATTTTCAGGCTTGGTATCGCCTGTGTAAATCATTGACAGGACTTTTCCGTCTGGTGAAGTCCATTCGAGCTTGTAACCCATGGAACCCTTCCGGGCATGGATAACCGGAAAGTGGGTAATCTTAACGCCGGTTTTCGCATTGTTATAGGCAATATTGTCATCCGGTTTTTTCCCATATTTTTTCCAATTCAATTCAATGGGAATCATGGCATAGGCATCATTATTATGATCGCCTCCTCCGGGGCTGGGCTTGTGCGGTAACCCCCAGCTTTCCTTGGTAGGAGGAACATAGTCGGAATAAGATGTTGAAATAAAGCTGAAACTTTCCGTGTGCCACCGGCAGGCTTTGCGGAGATGCCGGCAGAATGCCTTGACACCGTCGTCATAATGGCCTCCTCGGGGGGATTTCACGCCCGAATTTTTCGGCCCCCAGACAAACAGTGGCGACTTGCGGTCTGCGGACGGCCCAAAGCAGTAAATATGAGTCAGATCGCTCATATGATCGCCGTGTAAATGCGTCAGAAAAATTTTATCCATTCGGCCAAGCGATACATTCATGGCATTGTAATTGCCCCAGACTCCGGAGCCGCAGTCAAAAACAAACTGATCTACGGGCATTTGCTTATCCTTGTCCCAGCCCACCTCCACAAAAATGCTCATCATTTGTTGGACCCGACGTGAATTCGGTGGAACAGATGAGCCCATAAACGTGATTCGCATTTCATTTTCGTCTAATTTTGAGATGGTGGTATCTGTTGAAGTATCGACCGGATAGAACGCGTCAAGATCCCCAAGATAAGAATAATGCTGCGTTTTGTCGAAATTTCCCCAGTTGCATGCCGGGCCATCAGGACATTGGCTCTGGCAATCGTCGTCTGCAAGTGCCTTGCCGACTTCCTGGCTGATCATGACTCCTCCGATAACCAACCCACCCAAAACTTTCCCTGAAAGTTTCAAAGCTTCCCGTCTAGTGACAGAAGGCATTCCTTTTTTTTTAACATTTTCTTCGTTTTCCATTTTTTCCACTCCTTTAATTTTTTTAATATTGTTTTGCTTTTCGCTTGTGTAACGGCTTATTGCCCTCCGACAATTGATAGTCGCGGATTTTCGATGCCAACAGGTCCGGATTGATTCCCAACATCCGCGCAGCCTTGGCCCGGTTCCATCGCGTTAGTTCGAGTATATTGGAAATATGTCCCTGTTCGAAGCGCTTCATGGCCTGTCGTAAATTATAGGGATGGGCGTCCGTTGACCCGCCTTTGCTTCCCGTCTGTTTTTTCTGAAACATGGGGTGTCCCATTTAAATAGTGGATAATTTTTAAACCCTGTGAGTGCGAAGTAGTTTGTCATGCAAAAACACAGCCAACATTAAAAACAGAACGGATTATCTGATTGAAAATTAAATATCCTTCTGATTTTAAATAGTATTTAATTTTGGAGGGTCTTGCAGAAAAAGGAGAGGAAATACAAGCGGGGGTGAAAAGGACTTTTAAGATGGCAAAAATTCTCAGTTTTGAGAATAGATAAGGAGCGACTTCTTATTGCAATATTTTGATATAATTTGGTTTTTCTATCTTTCTCAAAAATGAGAAATCGTTTTTCATTTTTGGGAGACGTTTAGCCGCCGGGGATTCGGATATTTTGCTAATTTATTGATTTTTTAGGCAGGTCCGAGGTATTTCAGAATGGTGTTGAATTGAAACCGCTTGACCAATCCAATCAGATGACCTGCAAAAGGCTCAGCTTCGGGGTCCTGTTTGCATAATTGCGTCAGTTCCTCCAAAATTTCCGTATATGCGCCGATGGTAGCAAGATTTCGAAGCTTTTTTAAGTCCGCAGATGAAGGAATAAGAATTTTATCGTCAGTCGCATCCATGATTTCAGCAGCCTCGTAAATCCATTCCAGCTTGAGGTGCCGGCCTAAAATTTCAAGCAGCTGATCTGTTTGGAGTGGTTTGGTGATTACTGCATCACAGCCGATATCCGCCATGAGGCTTTCAGCATGAATGGCTGCATTGGCTGTCATGATGATAATTTTCAGATGCCTGAGTGATGGAATGCGCCGCATCCGCCGGGTGGTTTCAAATCCGTCGAGCACAGGCATCATGAGATCCATCAAGACAAGGTCGGGGATTTCTTTTTCCGTCCACGCAAGGGCATCCTGACCGTCTTTGGTTTCCGAAACCAAAAAGCCCAGCGATTCCAGACTGTGGCGCAGCATTAACCGGCTATCATCATGATCATCCACGATAAGGAGGTGCGGCGGTTTGCCACGGATACCGGCAATTGCCCGATGTTCTGCGGGAAGTGATATCGTTGTGCTTGCCGTTTCCGGTAAATTCAGCGTAAACCAGAAGGTGCTCCCGACACCAACAGTGCTTCTGACATGTAGCTCAGTGCCCATTAATCTCAGCAATGACCGACTGATTGCCAGCCCCAGGCCGATGCCCTCGGAATTTTTCCCGGCTTCCCTGAATTGTGCAAAAGGGGTAAAAATCTCCTCAATCTGATCTTCGGCAATGCCGGGACCGGTATCCTGAATGGAAAACCGCAGCGTATTTTCCCTGTCTTTGACTACCGCCAAATGCACGCTGCCCTGCTGAGTAAACTTTACGGCATTTCCCAGCAAGTTGAGCATTATCTGACGCAATCGATTGACATCCCCAAGGACCACCACCGCTATATCGGGAGACAGTTTCCACTTAAAATCCAATCCTTTTTCATTGGCGCGCAGGCAAATCATATCCGCCAATATCTCCAGTTGTTCCGGCAGGGAAAACGGCGACAGGACCAGTTCGATTTTTTGTGCCTCGATTTTCGCCAGATCCAGCAACTCCTCAATGAGCTGAAAAAGCTGCTGGCCACTATGTTCAATGGTTTTCAGGCCGGTGTATTCCATGGAATTTTTTGATGTTTTCCGTTTCAGCAATTGAGCATAGCCCAAAATGGCATTCAAAGGCGTGCGAAGTTCATGGCTCATCATGGAAAGAAACCGGGTTTTGGCTTGGTTGGCCGCTTCGGCCTGTTCCTTTGCATGCTGAAGCTGTTCCTCGGTTTCCTGATGCTCATGAATTTCTTTTTGTAATTGTTTTGTTCGCTCCCGTACATTTTTTTCAAGTGAAATATTTTGCTTCTTGATGAATGATTCCATGTTTTTTGAGGCTTTAAGAAATCGGTTCTGGGCAGTGTCTTTTTCCTGCTGTAAGTTCTGTATACGATCTGCCAGGGCGAATGAGAAAAACAATCCGGTCAATATGATGCCGAAACGATATCCATACTCTGTCAGAGAAAAACTCGGCATTATGCCCAATCGTATCAGGGCAAATGGTATAAATGTCATTGCGGTCATTAGCCAGGCCAGAAAAAAATAGCGTGCCGGTTGATACCCCCGACGCCAAATCAGATAATTGATGCCCGTAAAAAACAGGCTGTTGACAAGGCGAAGCGGCATTGCAACCCGGGCCAGTCCGCTGTAATGGATAAAAGGCGAGAGTATTATGAGCACACCCCAAATCACAATAAACCCGACAATCATCCAATGCCCGATCGGTGCGCGTTTTCGGGTATCCAGAAAAGAAATGGCAAACATCATTCCCAGGATGGAAACCACGGGGAAAAAAAGAATAAGCGCACGGTCGGTCCAATACGGCGAATTCGGCCAAAAATATTGCCCGGCAAATCCTTCATAACTGATTTGTCCTAGGAGCATGCATAATAAGGTTCCCACGTAAAAGCCGTAGTTGCGTTCCTTCAGTGCCAGCCAGAGGAACAGGTTATATGCAATCAGCACCAGGAGCGACCCATATATGACTCCCATCATTAACAATTCGCGTTGGCTATAACGTGTAAATCCATCCGAAGACCAGAGGGTCATCGGAAACGTCATGGCCCAGTTATTTTGAAAACGAAGGAAAACGGTTTGATCGGTTTCCGGTGGCAGGCAGAGACTAAACACAAAACGATGATAGGGGATATCGCGGGAGGCAAAACGATGGCGTGTACCGGTGTGAATGACATCAAATCCGTTCTCATGGATACTGGGGCGATAGTATTCCACCTGCTGCATGTTGGGAAATTCCAGAACCAGACGCCATTCTCCGGTTCGGGAGGCCTGATTACGAAAATGAATACGAACCCAATAAACAGATTCCGTAAAACCGAAAACAGGCACATGGGTCCGGCTACGGACGAATCGGGCCGATATTTCCGACGATGTGACGTCATCGATGGACAGGTTGCCGGCCGGGTCTTCCAGATATTCCAGCATTTGACCCAGGGGATAATTGTCCTGCGCATCGGTCAGAACAACCGACGGCTGGGCAAAGGCCAGGGCCGGATATCCGGTCACAATCAGGAGAAACAGCCAGATTCGAGTCACAGTTACAATCCGTATTTCTGGATTTTTCGGTAAAGAGTGGCCAATGGGACCTGCAGCCATTCGGATGCTTTGACACGATTGCCATTGACGCGGCTCAGGGCATCCTTGATGACCAGACATTCCAATTCCGATATCTTTTCACTTAAAGACGCCTTGAAAGAAAATGGCTCCGATGCAGCCTCGGGAGAATACGGTGAGTTCAGTTCGACTTCATCCATTGCGACATATCGCCGGATTTCATTGGCCAGCTCCCGGACATTGCCCGGCCATTCATACTCCCTGAATCGTTCTTGAATACCATCCGGTAATGCTCTCCGGGTGTCGCCTTCCGGATTCAGGCCATGAAGAAAATGTTCGATCAAAAGCGGCAGGTCCTCCTTATGTTGACGCAGCGGCGGCATATGTATCGAGATCACATGCAAACGATGAAATAAATCCTCGCGAAAGCGTCCTTCTGCAACCATTTCGTGAAGGGACTGATTGGTGGCGGCAATAATCCGCACATCCGCGATCTTCGACCTGGTATCCCCGACAGGTGTATATTCCCCGTTATTTAACACCCGAAGAAGCTTGGCTTGCATGGCCGGCCCCAATTCGCTGATTTCATCCAGAAACAAAACCCCTTCTTTTGCCTGATCAAAATACCCCGGTTCATCCCGTGTTGCGCCGGTAAAAGCCCCTTTTCGATACCCGAAAAATTGTGATTCAAACAGCGGCTCCTGAATAGCGGCGCAATTAACTGGAATGAAGACCCGGGTATACTTTTCGCTCAACTGCCAGATGGTCCGGGCAGCGAGTTCCTTACCGACGCCGGTTTCGCCATATATAATTGCCGGTGCATCCGTAATAGCAGCTTTTAACAGGCGTTCGTATACCTTTTGCATGGCCGGCCCCTGTCCGATCAGCTCACCTAAATGATCCCGTTCACTGAGGGATGCTTTCAGGATGACATTTTCCGATGTTAACTGCCGGGCCTCCTGTTCCAGGGTTTTACGCCATGTAATATCACGTAGGGCCGTCACCTGGAGATTTCGGTTTTGATAACGGATGGGACGGTTCTGGAGTTCCAATGGAATGACGGTCCCATCTTTTCGCAGGCCCTGAATCTCATAAACCTGCTCCTCCTCAGAAATCATCAGTTCGTCTATGAGCGAACGGTATTCCGGTGTCAATAAGTCAAATACATTGTGTTTCAGCAATTCCTTTCGGGAAAATCCGAACATACGTTCCAGTGACTGGTTTACCTCTACAATGTATCCCTTGTCGTGCAACAGAATTCCTTCGAAGGTAGCGTTGGACAACCCTTTAAACCGCTCTTTTTCCTCTTTAAGGGAGCGTTGCAGTTGTCGGATGGTCAGGTGGGTTTTGATCCTGGCAAGGACTTCTTCCAGTTGAAACGGTTTGGTGATATAATCTGCCCCTCCGGCCTGAAACCCTTCAATCTTTCCGCCCAGTTCCGTGATTCCGGTTGTAAACAAAACCGGTATATTACACAGATTTGTATCCTGTTTCATTTGCCGGCAGATTTCAAATCCATCCATATCCGGGAGCCTTACATCCAGAAGGATGATATCAGGTTGTATCTGTGTCAGGATTTTAAAGGTTTCTTTACCGTTCTGGGAAACCAGAAGGCTGTATCCTTTGAATTGGAGCTCCGTAAATAAAGCACTCAACTGTTCAGGGTGGTCATCCACCACAAGGATGGTTGGTTTTGTAAGATGATGTTCAGACTCCACGGCAGATCCGTCTCTCTTTTGCGCCAGTCCAAGATATTGCAGGATGGCGTCGAATTGAAACTATAAACCGGTATCCTGCAAGAATTGGTATCACATCTTGAATTGTGATTTATTTTCACAAATCAAGATGTGAACACTTTGAACATTTCAATATTTATATCCAGTACTTATTCAAACTGTTGTTTAAATGACAGGAACTGATTCTTCAGGTCATCGAGCGCTTCTTCCAGATCACTGACTTTTTTTTCTAACGCTTCAACCCTTTCTGCACTTACCCTCGGCACCCGGCTGACCGGCACTCTGACTGTCGGCTGATAAATTTCTTCAGACTGTTCCGGTGTACAAAATAAATGAATATATCGGTTTTCTTTATGCCCGGAAAGGCGGGGAAGCATCACGGCAAACGGCCCATTCTCATGTACCATTAATTTTTTTAA
>Ga0307991_1001123_pt1 | contig 19013 bp, 20 predicted proteins | sample EllFjometagen131_FD_203146 | JGI IMG/M metagenome (GOLD analysis project Ga0307991, IMG submission 203146) | Marine microbial communities from Ellis Fjord, Antarctic Ocean - #131 | ecosystem: Environmental > Aquatic > Marine > Unclassified | place: Southern Ocean | collected 2014-10-08 | reverse complement strand
CTGTTTAATGCCGCTACGGTGCCTTTGACATGCTCCTCGGAATACTTCTTGCCACCTAACCCCAGCAAAACCATCACGGAAAACTTTATATGAACCTTGGCCGCCTTATTGACCGCCTCGATCATTTCCTCAACGCTTGAAGATTTTCCGCACCGATCAAGCACGCCCTGATCGCCGCTTTCGAGGCCCATGTAGATGAGGCTTAGCTTATACTTATATAGCTCTGCCAGTTCATGATTATTTTTTCTTGTGATATTGCATCCGTTCGCGTAACTTGAAATGCGGGTTAGCCGAGGAAAAGCGGCATCCAGTTCTTCTAAGATAGGAACAAGCTTACTATTGGCCAAAACAAGGGCATCGCCATCCATAAGAAAAACACGCCGCGCGTATTGGTATCTGCGTGCGTACCAATTTATGTCCGCCGTTATTTCTTTTCGGTCTTTAACGCGAAAAGTTTTACTCTTATACGCGCCGCAAAAACTGCAGCTATCCGCCGAACATCCAAGCGTTACCTGCAAAAGAAAGCTGTCCGCTTCCGCCGGTGGTCTTATAACGGGCTCTACTATTGACATCTTATGTCCAGTAATTTGGTAACTATCTTCTGCAGATCTGTTATCCCGATATTCTTTTTTGAGCTGACCCAGGAGATATCACAAGTATCAACGATAAGTTCGACGACAATATCCTTTTTTCTCTGGTCAAGCTTTGAAGACCCGATCTTGTCGATCTTGTTTACGATGACACTAAGGGGGAGTGAGTAATGTTTAAGCCAGCCGATCATTATAATATCCAGCTTTGTCGGTCCTGCAACAGCATCGACAATGACAAATATCATGCGCAGCTTCTCCCTGCTGCTCAGATATCCTTCTATTATCGGGCCTAATCGTTCCTTTTCGTGTCTTGACCCGACAGCGTATCCATAACCGGGGAGGTCGACTATCCAACGGCCACATTTGACTTCGTAAACATTAATAGTCCTTGTCTTTCCCGGGACCTGCGAGACATGTGCCATTTTCTTTTTTTGGCATAGAGCGTTGATGAGAGTGCTTTTGCCTACATTAGACCGTCCGACGAAAGATACTTCTGCCTCACTCTCTCCGAGCTTCAGAGCATCAGCTTCGGTCTTTAAATATTTGGTGTCGCGTAATATCTTCTGAGTTGTATTCATAGATCTTTTTAAAATAGACCGGCAAACCGGTCATTGAACTCATAAATGCGTTGGTCAAATATAATATCGCTGTGGGTCACCGGCCGCTTAAGTCTTATGCCGTCGATACAGGTGCACCTGCTAAGCGCGACATACAATTGGCCATGAGTAAATGCGCCATGCCCCATATCGATTATAACCTTGTCGAATGTCTGGCCCTGGCTCTTGTGAATAGTTATGGCCCAGGCCAGCTTTATGGGATATTGCACAAAGTCCCCCACAACCTCAGCTTCTATCTTATCTTCAGCCTCATTATAACTATACTCGATCTTTTGCCACTTCACAACAGGGACATCGTATGTAAGCCCGTTGATATCCACAACTATCGAATCCTTCGATAAAGCAATGACTTTGGCAAGCGTGCCATTCACCCATCTTTTGTCGGGATCATTTTTTAACAATATTACCTGCGCGCCCTTTTTGAGTTTTAAGGATGCGTCGGTAGGATATGTTGACTCTTTGAATTTCCCGAATGCCATAGCCTCATATGTTATCTCTTTGCCGGAAAGTTTTGATAAGCGATCCTGATTTATTGTGTTTGCCAGGATGTTCGTCGTTGTCAGGATTACCGTCGAGTCTTTTTTAGAAACTGTGGCATCTTCCCGGACCCTCTTATTTAATGTATCCAGATCCTCTTTAGTATGCTCTTTATTCCTGACCCTGTTTAAAAGCTCCATGAACGAAGTATCTTTTTGTCTATATATAGTCGACAGCTCGATTGCCCGGATATGGCAATCGTCAAACACTTTAGCGCTGAAAAAATAAGGACTCAAATATCGTTCTTCCAGAAGCTGCCTTGCTTCATTCTCGACCACAGGAGATAGCTGGAAAAGATCTCCAAAAAATACCATTTGGACTCCACCAAACGGCGTCTTCATTTTACCGCGGTTTAAGCGTAATGCATAGTCGATCCCATCCATAAGGTCTGAGCGAACCATCGATACCTCGTCTATTATTACCATATCGAGATTCTTGATCAAGCTCTTGTCCCTAAGGCGTTTTATGGTATCCTTTTGAATGATCTTTGGAGGGAGTCTAAAGAAAGAATGGATAGTCTGGCCACCTACATTGATGGCCGCGACACCCGTAGGGGCTAACACGATTATCTTTTTACCCGTATTGGCCTTGAAATATTTTAGAAGGGTCGATTTACCGGTACCCGCCTTACCTGTGATAAAAAGGCATTCCTTGGCATACTCCATAAGATCAAATGCTGATTTGAATTCATCATTTATATCAAGATGTGCCGGGAGATGATCTTTCGTTATTGTTTGATCGATATAGGGTTTCATAGTATTTCTTTGACTTGTGTCTTTTTTTCGCGGTAGGTTAGCATTAGACCGCAACCCGTAACATTCTCCTTACGAATACCATTCGATATCCGGCTGATAAGAGTCCTGGGCCTATTATGTCTTTCGCTAATATGCGCCAGAAAGACGTGCTTTAGAGCTACACTATCAGTAGATCCCTTCTTGATCTTTATCAGCGCTTCAACGGCAGCCTCATTGTTAAGGTGTTCTCTCCAAGTCGACTGATTTGGCGATCTTTCCCACGCTAACTTTGTATCATGATTACATTCAATTATCAGGCACTTGCAATCATACAGCATCCTGACCATGCTATCGGTTACCTTGCTCGTATCTGTTAAAAGGCCCACCTTGCGGCACGAGCCTTTATGTTTATATTCTACGCAAAAACCGAACGATTTACCTGCATATCCGCCGCTATGGAACGTTTTAAAGGGCATAATCTTTAGACCATTTATTATAAATGGCTTCTCCGTATGATGCATTATTTTAAATTGATAATTTTTGACACAATATCGTTCCTTAATGACTTGATATGTATCATGGTGTATATAGATCGGTATCCCGTAGCGACCCGCTATTTTGAAAGTATTTTTACAGATATGATCTTCATGCCCATGCGTTATGACAATGCCATTGATCTGGGACGGATCTAATTCAATGTCTCTTAAGTCTTTTTCGATTTCCTTCAAACTAATGCCCGCGCAATCAATCAAAATACCGGATCTCGCCGTCCAGATAGCGGTGCAATTACCGCTGCTACTGCTCCTAAGCACACATACTTTTAAATACGACACTCTTTTCTTATCCTTTTTTATGTATTATAACACGGTATCTCTCTTATAGATATACACCGCAGTTCTGTCTTGTGACGCACGGTACAAAAACTATATCCGTCCTACAGAGTAAGGCATATTAACGGGGGGTATAAATATACTGTTCCCCATTAACAAATGTGCATTACTTGGAGAATAAAAAAATTAATATTTGCCCACCTACTAATGACCCGTTTTCGACTGTATGTCTTTAAACTTCTTGTGATGCTAACTCCGCTTTTGTAGACCCACGCTTGTTTCCCAAAAAAGGCTTGATAAGAATATATAGAATGTCGCGAAGCGGCATGTTACGAACAAAGCGACCCAATAATCGTAGTGTTTGAAATGGGTAGTGCATTAACTTATAAAGAAAGAGCCGGCGCATGCCAACCATGCGCACCAGATTAATTACTTCACCAGAAAGACAGGTAGGATCAATCTCTGAACACTTGAAAAGTTTATACCAATCAGTCTCGTCATTTACTAGGCTTCTCTTTACATATTCTCGCCAAAGCGGTGTATTGTAGTAGACACATAGCCGATTAAAATTAAAAGTGTCAATCCTGAGTTTTGATGCGAAATCAAATGTCGCTTTCATATCTTCAATGTCTTCGCCTGGGCAGCCAACAACAAAAAAACCATGCACAAGTTTAATTCCTGCCTGTTTAGCATCACTTACGGCTTTCTTGATTTCACCCAAAGTTTGTTTTTTACTCAATCTTTCAATAATCTTCTGGCTGCCACTCTCTATGCCAAACATTAGCATTTTACAGTGTGATTTAGCCATGGTTAAAAAAAGATGCTGCGCTGCTGAGTCAACTCGTCCCTCACAACTCCATTCAATAGTAATTTTGTTGTCAATAATACCTTTACAGATTTCCTTGATACGTTTAGGTTGTAAAAGAAAATTATCATCAACAAAATAGACAGCGCCATAGCCGAGCCTCTGCAACTGCTTCAATTCGTTAATAACGTGTTCTGAGCTGCGAGCCCTCCACTTTCTCTTACTTATCATTGGAATATTGCAAAACACACACGAGTGCGGGCATCCACGGGAAGTTTGCATAACTGTAAAGCGTTTTTTTGATAGAACCACAGGCACATCAAGCGGCATGGCTTCGACAAATTCCAAAGGTAAGCTTTCGCGATCCGGGAATGGCCACTGATCAAGGTTATTATCTATCGCACGGTCTGGGTTATGCACTATTTGACCATTACTTGCCCACGTTACCCCATTAACCTCTGAGGGGTTATCTAGATGCTCTATGAGATCAAGGATAAGCTGCTCACCATCACCACGACAAATAAAGTCAACCTCAGGACACTGAATCTTGATTAAATTAGCGCTGATGGTAGCAAAAGCTCCTCCGAACGCTAATGGCACCTTTATATTAGCAGCTCGCACTCCTCGCGCAAGGTTCTTCGCATATGGATAACTAGTTAAGCTCAAGAAGCTTAAGCCCACAAGGTCTGGTTTTTGTTTTTGTATTCGCGCAATAATTACTTCGTTTGGTGTTTCAGGATTAGCTTGATCAAACATAACACACTCGTGGCCAGCTCGCTTGAGCACAGCGGAAAGGATCATGATTCCAATAGGCGGCGAACCAATAACTCGGCTATTCCCATTTTTTGCGCGTGGCCCTTTCGCAACTGTAAAAAATTGGGGATCGCGAATGTTAATTAAAAATACGCGCATAGCGTTGTGCTCCCTCTATTATCTCCATTAATAACTATATCCATTAATTGACCTATTTTTCCTGTAAATTTGGTGAATTACTAACTTCATTCTAACCTTTTTTGAATATATCTGTTTCATGTATCTTTTATTAAACTCCGGCAAGCTTATTATATTTTCCTTATATAAGCCATACTCCATAAAATTGCTTATACAAAATTTTATTCCTACTCCGCGTATCTGACACATTTCGACACCCGGAAGCTGAGTTTAGAGCATTGATATCATCTTTTGGGAGAGCTGTAAAACCAGTTTTTGCTTTTTAGGCATAAACTTAGCCTGGATTTTCTCTGTCCCTTTTTTCTATTAGTATGCTTTTTCTTGTTTTTTCTTCTTTGCTTCGGTTTTTGTGTTTTTTGCTTTACTTACTTGTTTGTTGTGTTTATTCTTATCTTTCTGGCCTTTATCGCCCATGGATGCTCCTCCTTTCTTTCTGGGTTAACTTTTCCCAGATTAAACGTGTTCTCTGCTCACCTATTTTGGCCTAACTATAAAAAAGATCCCTTATTATGGTAATTGTAACGTTTATATTAACCCTTTCGACAAATTTTAGCAATCTAAAAATACTCTACAAATACAATCCGAGGCGTACCAAGATAAAGAGAGATAGACCTTCCTAAAATATCCGTAATTTCCATTTAATCGCTGCTCATTACCAGAGAGATAGTCCTTAATTTTTGAGATATCCCGACGATATAGCGATTAAATGCGAGCGATTAAATAGTGGGCATTTTAGAGATAAAGAGATAGAAAGGGCGCTTATAATATAGATCGGAGATTGCCACGTCGGCACTTCGTGCCTCCTCGCAATAACGGGTTTTAAAACATCTCCCTAACTCTTTGACGTCACAAGAGATAGTTAAAGCCCAATTACAGAAATGTTATTGGGCTTTAACTCTTATCTCGAATTTGCATTCGAGCTATAAAATTGGCTCCTCGAGCAGGACTCGAACCTGCGACAAATTGGTTACGATCTGACTCACATTTCTGTGAGAGTCGGACTATATCATTACCATATCTATAATAGACTTAGGCAGCGAGTGCATAGTCTCTGAACCTTCCACAGCAACAGTACTGTACCGTCTACTGGGCTCGGCTGCTGATTGCCGTCAGCTTACTCTGTTACGGTTTCCAGCAATTCTCACGCTTTTCTTCTTGTGATTTATCACAAGTGCTGCTAACCTTTGAATGGATCTCGCGATGACAATTCGCGCATACTAGTTGACATTTTTCCAATTCTTCTTTGACTCTTGCCCAACTTCGAGTGTACCCTTTTGCGGATATACCGAAATCTTTTTCTGAAGAATCAGAATGGTGAAACTCAAGAGCCTCTAAACAACGATCATAACCACAGATCATACATCTACCACCTTTATGTCCTATGGCCATATCCCTGATTTTCTTACGGCGCTTTGCTACAGCGTCAATAAGATAATCTCGCCTGTCTAGATATATTCTTGTGTCCTTTTTTGCCAACTCTAACTCCTTGTTAGATCCATCTTCGTGCACAGCCAACTGCTCTACCAACTGAGCTATCGAGGAACGCAAATATGTAAAGAACAAAATTGCTATTTCGGACCTATTTAAGAACAAGAACGGTTCTTGAGCACGGGGTACTTGTGCTTGAGAACCGTTCTTGGCAATTCTTCTACATCTAGCTTAAAGTTCGGCTCTCTTATTGAGATATTCCCACTCAACGTCTATATCCGCCTGAATGCATTTTATTACCTCTTCGTTTCCGGGCTTAAACAGGTGTTTGAACCTGCCCTGGGCCTTGAGCCAATCTGTAATAGGCTTCTTCTCTTTTGGCTTGTAGTTTATCTTGTACTCCCTGCCGTTTGTAATCTCATATAATGGCCAGAAACATGTATCCACCGCTGTCTTTGCGATAGTTATGCCCTGTTCCTGCGGATACCTCCACCCTCTAGGGCAGAGCGCCAATACATTCAAAAACGCGGGGCCTTCTGTTTCAAACGCCTTCTGTGATTTTGTAACAAGGTCATTCCAGTTAGACACTGATGCCTGTGCTACATAAGGTATTCTGTGAGCCGCCACTATGGCTGTCAGGTCCTTTTTTATCTGCGGTTTTCCGAAGCTCTCTTTTCCTGCCGGCGCGGTTGTAGTAGAAGCACCTGTCGGTGTAGCACCTGAGCGCTGTATCCCTGTATTCATATACGCACCGTTATCATAGCATACATATACAAAATTATGGCCTCTTTCCAGTGCCCCAGAAAGTGATTGCAGGCCTATATCGTAGGTACCGCCATCTCCGCCAAAGGCAACAAATTTTATATCCTTCTTTATCTTGCCCTGTTTTTTTAACGATCTATACGCGGTCTCAACACCACTCATAGTAGCGGCGGCATTTTCAAACGCGTTATGTATAAATGGTATATTCCACGCGGTAAAAGGATAGATAGTAGTAGCTACTTCCAAGCATCCTGTAGCGGAACCCGCGACAACAGCACTTTCCCCCGCACCCATTAAAACCTGCCTCACGACAATAGAAGCCCCACAACCCGCGCACAACCTGTGCCCAGGGCTTAAACGCTCCGGTAATTTTGAAAGCTCTTTTATATTAGCCATTATTCTCTTACTCCGATATAATTGATAGTTTTTTCTGCTGTATCCTTGTTAGCTGCCTCAAGGAGCTTTTTATACACATCTTCTATGTCTTTTGGAAAGATATCCCTTCCGCCTAAACCAAAGATGTAATTAAGCATAATGGGCTTGTTTTTAGAATCATACATAGCCGCCCTTATGTCATTAAAAAGTGGCCCGCCACAATTTGAAAAAGACTCGGCCCTATCCAGCACAGCAACTGCTTTTAGCCCTGCAATAGCGTCTATAATAGCTTTAGCAGGAAACGGCCTGAATAAGCGCGGACATATAAGGCCGACCTTAAGGCCTTTTTCCCTTAAATTATCTACTACAACCTTAGTCGTACCTGCTGTTGAGCTCATTACTATGATAGCGGCTTCCGCGTCATCCATCTTATACTTTTCTATAATACTATGGGATCTCCTGAATGCCTTGTTAAACTCATCCATTATCTTAGGAATAGTTGCTATAGCGTTTTTCATTGCCTCTGATTGCTGCCTTTTGTGCTCAAAATAAAAATCCTGAAGATCCAGGGGGCCGTAAGTTACAGGCTTATCCGTATCTAACAGGCTAGGCATATTCGGTTTATATTCTCCTATAAAATCTTTTACGCGTTTGTCATCAAATAGTTCGACACCTTCAACTGAATGACTGGTAATAAACCCGTCCTGACAGACCATCACAGGAAGCTGTATATCCTTGCACTCTGCGATACGAATCGCGAGTATAGTGTTCTCGTAAGCCTCTTGCCCATTCTCCGAGTATAACTGTATCCATCCTGAATCGCGCGCTCCCATAGTATCAGAGTGGTCACAATGAATGTTTATCGGCCCTGAAAGCGCCCTGTTTACAACAGGCATTACTATGGGCAGGCGTGTTGATGCCGCTATATAGACGATCTCCCACATAAGCGCAAGACCATTCGCTGACGTTGCTGTCATTGTTCGCGCTCCGGCAGCTGCTGAGCCTACACACGCACTCATGGCGCTATGCTCAGATTCAACAGGTATAAGCTCTGTCTTTACCTTTCCATCAGCCGCGAACTGTGAAAATGCCATAACAATCTCTGTCTGCGGCGTTATAGGATATGCTGCTACTACATCCGGGTCTATCTGCCTCATGGCCTCTGCTACGGCCTGATCCCCTGTTAATGGTATTGTCTTTGCCATTTGTGATTATTTCTCCATTTTAATACATTTTACAGGGCATATAGAAGCACATATCCCACACCCCTTACAATGATCGTAATCAAAGCCTTCCATCTTCTGATCTTTTACAACTACGCTGGAATCAGGACAATATATCCAGCACTGGAGGCAATTGATACATTTAGTCTTGTCTACAACAGGCTTAAATGTCCTCCAGCTGCCTGTATCATACTTCTTCGCGGAACCTGCCTCATCTATAAGGCCGCCTATTGGTATCTCTTTCCAACCTTTTCCTTCGACTCGCTTCGCTCGCTCAGGACTCCGTTCACTTTGCTCGCTTCGTTTGCTCATCCTATCTTTGTCTCCTCATACGCGCGCTTTATGCCATCAAGATTCGCGTTTGTTTTTTCTTCACCAATCTTCTTAAGAAACTTCTTCTTTATCTGGTCAATAAGGACATCCATAGAAACAATCTCCTTAACCTTAAGCAGGGCCCCTAACATAGGTGCATTAGGCATTGGTATGCCTAATGTCTCTAACGATATCTTAGTAGCGTCAACTGTGGCTACCTTACCATGCTGAAATTTAAGTTTCTCACGAACAATTTTAGGGCCCTGGTCAGAGTTGACCAGAATAATACCGTCTTCTTTTAGACCCTCGGTCACATCTATGGAATCTAGCAAAGTAGGGTCTATTACAACAACAGCCTGAGGATCTGTTACCGGCGAGTGGATAGTTATAGGTTTATCATCAATCCTTGTAAAGCAACGGATAGGAGCACCTGCTCTCTCCGGCCCATATTCAGGAAATGCTTGTATATATTTACCCGCCTCAAGCGCCGCCTCACCGATAAATTGTGACGCAGTCTTTGCCCCTTGGCCTCCACGGCCATGCCAACGTATCTCTATCATCTCTTACCTTCTGTAGCCTAAACTACCGGTTTGCTGCTTGCTTTTAAATCAAGGAGTATACTTATCATCTCTGAAACTGTAAAGAGTATGAAAAAGTAAAACGCGCCCATTACCATAAAAATCAAGCCCGCGGCTCTTGGTGTCGCGGGAATTTCAACGCCTTGGGGTGTAATAGTAGGTGCGCCTCCTCCTGTGATAAGCACTATCGCGCCTGTTACTATACCTAGCCCAAGTACCGCCCAACCCAGCACCTTAAAAATCGTACGTGCTATTTTTAAAAATTTATATTCGTTCATCTCAAACGGCCCTCCTTTTTTCAGGGGTTTATGTAAAAAAACTGTATCCGTATGCCTACAAAAAAATAGACAAGATTTTTATTACTATACTAAAAACTTACACCTGTGTCAAGGCTAAATAGGGGTTCTTCCTTTAAGCGCTTTTGCCAAAGTCGGCTGATCAGCGTATTCCAGGTTTGAACCCATTGGTAATCCATAAGCTATTCGCGTCACTTTAATCTTTTCTTTTTTTAAGAGCCTTGCAAGATACAGGGCAGTTGTTTCTCCTTCAGAATCTGAATCAGTCGCTACTATCACCTCTTCTGCCTTACGCGTCCTCACGCGGGCAAGGAGCTCTTTTACTCTCAGATTTTCCGGGCCTACTCCATCTAGGGGAGATAGTGAACCACCAAGCACATGGTAAAGACCTCTAAAAACTCCTGATTTTTCTATAGATATAATATCCGTTGGTTGTTCAACAACACATATTATATGCTTATCCCTCTGTGGATTGTCGCATATACCGCAGAGATCTTCTTCGCTCAGGTTACCGCATACCTTACAAAATTTAATAGATTCTTTGACCTTTAATATGGAATATGCCAGGGCCTTTGCTTCGCTATGTGGGAGCCTTAATATATGAAAGGCCATTCTTTCAGCGCTTTTTGGGCCCACCCCAGGCATCTTTTTAAGGGCCTGAATCAGCTTAGACATTGATTTAGTATATTTTTCCATTTGTCCTGATGATTTTGTCCGGGGCTTTTATGCCCGCGCGCGGTGTATCCAAACTTCGGTGAATAAAATTCGCCCTCTGTTTTCTTACGAAAACTAGAAATGGGGCCTCATTTTACATGAATTTCATGATGTTGCCGTCAAAGATATCCAGGGCACTCTTTATTATCGGGTCAGAGAGAGCGCTCTTTAAAGAGTTTTGAGATTTCTGACCAGGCTTTTCCGGATTTGCGTTGCCATCGATTGACTGTTTACCATCTTCTGTAATAATAAACTCGACCTTGACCTGGGAGCCGAGCGCCTTGTGAAAACTATTCTCTATGAGGTCCTTGTTCTGCTGTTTCTCGAGGCTCTCTTTATGGAATGTGTTCTTCTTAGAAAATCCAAGTGTGATTACATTGCCCTTAAAATCTATGAGCCGCCCTTCCTCGAGGCATGACGATATATAAATCTTCTCCTGCTTTATCCTTCTAATAACCAGCTGTAATGCTTCTCTTATACGATAAAGCTCCGGCCTGGATTCATCTATAGGAATGGGGTTTATTTCCTGAGAAACAGTACCATCAGGATTGCTATCTGTATTCCTGATGTTTGCCGGGGCAGGGGTAATCTCCGCGACTGTTGTTTTTGATTTTTCAAGGCTGGTTAAACGGCTCATTATCTCACCAAGAGAGACAATGGACTCCTTAGTGCTTAACTTGACAGCAAGGAGCTCCAGGGAGACTTTTGGTATAGCGGATTTACGCATATTATTACTGGCATTCATCATACTATAAAGTATATATAGTATATCTTCACGGGAAAGTGTTTTTACTTGGATAGATATCCTCTCCACCTCATCCTTTGTAAGCTCAAGAAGCGGGGTCAACCCCTTGCCTTCTTTTATAAGCATGGCGTTTCTGAAGTATTCTACAAGGCTTAAAAGGAATTGATTGGGATCAGTACCTTCATCCATTATCTTGCTGATAAATTTGATTGCGGATGATGTATCTTTGTCTATTATATGCTGGGCAAACTGATAAAGCCTGTCCTGCTCAATAAGTCCGAGTATGTTGTTTGTATCCTCTGCTGTAATCTTATTTTTACAGTATGTAGCAAGCTGGTCCATAAGGCTCTCCGCATCCCTCATAGAACCTGCTGACTGTCTTACTATATTAAATAATGCCGCTTCCTCAATACTCACCTTCTCTTTCTTAGCTATATCTTTTAGTTTAGCTGCTATATCATGCGAAGAGAGCCTTCTGAAATTAAAACGTTGGCAACGAGAAAGAATAGTCGGTATGACCTTATAAGCAGCGGTTGTAGCAAATATAAATTTTACATGCGGCGGCGGTTCTTCAAGCGTTTTAAGCAGCGCGTTAAACGCTTCTGTTGTAAGCATGTGGACTTCATCAATTATATATATCTTAAATTGTCCGTGTTGCGGGGAAAATTTTATATTCTCCTTGAGGTTTCTTATCTCGTCTATACCGCGGTTAGAGGCGCCGTCTATCTCGATAATATCCATACTCTTTGAGTCTGTTATCTCTCTACAGGAGGCACACTTATTACAAGGAGAGGGCGTTGGGCCTTTTACGCAATTTAATGCCTTTGCCAGGATACGGGCAGTGGTAGTCTTTCCTATGCCTCTTGGCCCGCAAAAGAGGTACGCATGCGCCACACGATCCCGCTTAATAGCGTTTTTTAATGTAGTAGTAATATGTTCCTGTCCTACTATCTCATCAAATGACTGTGGACGCCATCTTCTAGCTAGTACAATGTATGACATTATTTACCTGTGGGATATTAATGAAAAATTAAAATGGCGGAGGGAGAGAGATTTGAACTCTCGCTAGGGCTATAAACCCTACTACAGGTTTAGCAAACCCGCCCCTTCAGCCAACTTGGGTACCCCTCCGCTTTAAAGAAATAATAAATTTCTACGGCTGACGTTTTTTCTTAAAAAATTCCGATATAATGAAAGAGCTCTCCTGGCATGATATGCCGCGCGTAACTTTAAAGCTATGATTTAAATTCTTAGATTTTAAGATATCACAAACAGAGCCGAATGCTCCTGTCTTTAAGTCATCCGCGCCGTATATAAGCCTCTTAATCCGCGCTAGAACAAGGGCTCCAGCACACATCTGGCAGGGTTCTATTGTAACATAGACCGAAACCCCTTGCAACCATTTACTCCCAATAGCAGAAGCAGCCTGCGTAATAGCTATCATCTCGGCATGCGCTGTAGGGTCCTTAAGCGTCTCAACCTGGTTATGCGCTCGCGCTATTATCCTACCCTTATGAACAATCACACACCCTATTGGTACCTCATTATTCTCAAATGCTCTTTGGGCCTGCTTAAGTGCCTCTGCCATATATATGATATCTTGCATAGGTTTGATCTTGAAGTAAAATGGCGCGCCTGATAGGACTTGAACCTATGACACCTAGTTCCGTAGACTAGTGCTCTAATCCACTGAGCTACAGGCGCGCGTATTTATGACCATTTTGTGTGTGGTATTATAACAATAAAAGATTGGTACGACAAGTTAATTTTCAGAATCCCAACAACCTGCCGCCCTGATATATAATAAACGCGGCCAGCCACGCTAAAAGCGTTGAATAACTTATACTGAATGTCATCCACCCCCATGAACCTGATTCTTTTTTGATAACTGCCGCGGTGCTTAAGCATGGTATATACAATAATACAAATACCATAAGGGCATATGCTATCAAAGGAGTAAACACCCTTCTGCCATCAGGATATTTATCCTCTCTTAACGCGTCGCGCAGGCTGAGAGAAAGCCCATCTTTGTCTTCTTCCACTCCATACAATACCCCCAGAGTGCCTACTACTATCTCTTTCGCGACTACCCCGGAGATAAGGGCAGTGCCTATCTTCCAGTCAAAACCTAATGGCCTGATAACAGGCTCTATAAACCTGCCTATTTTGGCGATATAGCTCTTACCGATATCTCCTTGCGCGTGGAGAGGAAGGGCACTTAATGACCATATCAAAATACATCCGAGTAGTATAACCGTTCCTGCTTTTTTTATGTAAAGCCAACCTCGTTCCCACATATGTGTAAGCAGGCCTCTTAACGTTGGTATACGATAAGGCGGAAGCTCCATTACAAAAGGCGCGCTATCACCGGTAAATATAAACTTTCTTAATAACTTTGCCATAATGACAGCCATAACAAATCCCAGCAGGTACAGCGAAAAGAGCACATTACCTGAATTATGTTTGCTAAAAAAGACACCTATAAGCAGGGTATATATTGGCAATTTAGCGCCACAGCTCATAAATGGGTTTATCAATATAGTAGTGAGCCTGTCTTTTTTAGACGCTATTACCCTTGTTGCCAATATGGCCGGGACATTACATCCAAAACCTAAGAGCATAGGTATAAAACTCCTGCCATGCAGGCCTATCTTATGCATAAATTTATCCACTATAAAAGCAATCCTTGCCATATATCCCGTATCTTCTAATATAGACATAAAAAGAAAGAGCATAAATATGATAGGGACAAAGACAAGCACACTTCCCACGCCGCCTATAACCCCATCAACAAGAAGGCCTTGTATAAAACTGCCTTCCGGTAAGAGCCCTGAAACAAAGGTGCCAATCAGGATCCGGGCCTGCTCAATCCACTCCATGGGTTTTACACTTAAAACAAATATGGCTTTAAACATGAGCCAGATAACACCAAGAAATATAGGTATACCAGCAATCCTATTGACAACAATCCTGTCTATCATATCCGAGGCCTTAAGGTGAGATTCTGCCGTACGCGTAATAACCTCATGTAACATTCCATTTATAAAACCGTAACGTCTGTCCGCGATAATAGTCTCCGGGTCATCCGCGAATATATTCTTTATATGATTACGGCTTAATACTGATTGGCTAAGCAGCTCCTCTGTGTTAATTTTAGATTTTACAAAATCCGCTATATCCTTATCGCCTTCAAGCATCTTGATAGCCAGCCAACGAATCGGGTACCGCTTTGTCAAGGTTTCCCACTCTGCCAGGCCGCTGGAGAGCTTTGATAGTTCATCCTCTATCTCTTTGCCGTAATTTATAGATACCTTTTTAATCTTATCCTTCTGCTCGTAGGTCTCTACGATACTCTTAAGAAGCTGGGAGGTACCTTTATTCTTGGTGCCAACAGTATGTACTATCTTTATCCCAACTAATCTTAGAAACGCGTCTTCATCAATATGCTGTCCCGCTAATTTCGCGATATCGCTCATATTAAAGGCAAGCACAAGCGGCATCCCAAGCTCCATAAGCTGAGTCGCGAGGTAAAGGTTGCGCTCCAGGTTCGATGAATCCACAATATCTACTATAAGGTCCGGTTTCGCGTCTAATATAAAATCACGCGCTACAACCTCATCCAGAGAATATGCCGTAAGGCTATATATGCCAGGCAGGTCTATAACGCGTATTGTATAATCACCATACCGTATAGAGCCTTCCTTCTTTTCTACAGTAACCCCGGGGTAATTGCCAACATGCTGCCTTGTTCCTGTAAGGTTATTAAAAATCGAGGTCTTTCCTGAATTAGGATTACCTGCTAAAGCTATTGTTATATTCTTTTTGATAATCTTCTCCTGGACAATAATCTTATCCGCCATGCCACGGCCTATCGCTATCTTAGTTCCCTTTACAAGGAGTATGACAGGGCCGGTGCGCGCTGATTCCAGCTTGCTTATCTCCTCGCCAGGAACAAGCCCCATCTCTGTCAATTTTCTCTCCAGCCTCTCACCGCCTTCTATTGCTGACAAGATAAGCCCAACCTGCGATTTAGCGTCTGAAAGCCTGATTTTATTCATATATGTTTTTTTATCAAAATATGCGATGCTTCTGTTTTTCTTAATGAAAGATGATAACCTTTTATCTTTATCTGGACAGGGTCACCAAGTGGCGCGTGCCGTATCATCTCTATGGTAGCGCCGGAGACTATTCCCATATCAAGTAATTTTTTGCGTAAATTAACCTTGCCTGAAAGCTTAATGACCTTTGCCTTGTCCCCGGGTAATAAATGCGCTGCTGTCTCTATTTGTTCTTCTGGCATATTCTTTCTAACCCTTACTATTTTAATTATAAATATCTATTTTTTTATTACCTTAAATGAATTGGTTGTACGCAGGCTCTTGCCTGAACGATACTTCTGCCTGATCGACCATGTGTATTCAGCGCCTGCTTTAAAAAGGCCTGCATCAACACTGAACTGATGTTTGTTCTTTCCGACTCTTTTCTTCAACATCAGGTTCGGCCCTAAAGTCTGTAACCCTTCATAAAGCCTGAAATCATAATATTTTCTCTGGTAAACATCTCCTTCATGGGGGCTCCATTTAAATACCAGTTCTTTTTTCCCGGAAAGATCTATAATATCACTATCAGGCGCTATTACCCTGGGTCGCGGTATATTGTCTGAAACGACACTCTCGTTATAGATACTCCCGTTGGCGCAATATGTAGCCGTAAACAATAAAATAGATACTGCTACAACAATTACTCCTATTCTCAACATAATCTTTTCCTCCGGTATCATCAACATTGTTACCCCATAGCAAGAGAGCTGAAATGACCTTGCTTACCGCTCTTTTACCCGCCTTGGCTCTAACACAACCTTCAGAGACTCTTTAGCGTCTGCAACAAGCCTAAAACCTTCCTTTGCCTCTTCTAAAGGCAGAACGTGGGTTATCAGGCTCTTAACATCTATCTTTTTCTTCTTGATTAGGTCAAGGGATTCTTCCAAATCAACAGGTGCCGCTCCATAGGAGGCTGTAATTGTTATCTCATTTCTCCAAAAATCTACGGTCGGAATTATAATATCTTTTTCGGAAATAGCGAAAAAAAGTATTATACCGCTCTTATCTATAAATTTGAATGCCTGCTCTACCGCAGGATACGCGCCGGTACATACTATTATCCTGTCTGCTTTAATACCTGATACCCGGCTTGCCTCAATAACCTCGTCTGCGCCAAATTGCCTTGCCATAGCCAACCTATACTTATTTATATCAGTCGCGATAACCTTAGCGCCTTTTAGCTTCGCCAACTGTATATTCAATAACCCGGAAACACCACTGCCTAATATTAAAACAACCTGGTCCTTAACTATATTAACTACTCGCTGTCCTCTGACTACACACGCTAAAGGCTCAATCATCGTGCCTTCCTGATAAGATACATCTTCGGACAGCGGATAGATACCAAAATCAACATTTATCTTTGGCACCCTTATAAATTCGCTATAACCACCAGGGATATAATTGCCGTTATGCAAAGTATCGCATGCTGTATGGTTACCTGCCATGCAGTATTTACACTTATTGCACGGAACATGATGACTTACAAAGACTCTCTGTCCCGCTTTATATCTATCAGACCTGGATTCAACTATGATACCAGCAATCTCATGGCCCAGGATACGAGGTGCTTTTTTAATCCTGTACCACTCCATAACATCTGTCCCGCAGATTCCGCTGGCAAATACCTCTATCAATACCTCGCCAGGGCCGATTTCCGGCACAGGTAACTCCTCTAATCGCAAATCCTTGTTATTATAATATTTTATTACACGCATATCTCTTTATTATTTTTTACATCCTCAAACAGCTCATGGGCCGCTTTAACAGACATATTGTTATGTATAATCCCGTGCAGTGCCCGTGTCATAGCAACAGGATGATTGCCCTGCCATACGTTTCTTCCAAGGTTTATGCCTATAGCGCCTTTTTGCATGCCATCATATACAAACTCTAATACCTCGCGCTCTGTCTTGCATTTGGGCCCGCCTGCTATCACAACCGGCACAGGACAACCCCCTACAACCTTGTCAAAATCCTTTTCGCACCAATAAGTCTTCACTACCCGGGCCCCTAATTCAGCCGCAATACGGCAACTCAAGGCAAGGTAACGCGCCTCGCGCTTTTCCATCTCTTTGCCAACAGCTGTAACAGCCATTACAGGGATACCGTATTCTTCACATTCATTAACAATCTTTGAAAGATTAAGCAAGGTCTGGCGCTCGTAATCACTGCCAACAAAAATTGAAATACCAACAGCAGTGGCATTAAGGCGTATAATCTCCTCTATGGAAGTTGTAATCCCCTCATTAGATAGGTCTTTTCCTACCATGCTGGTGCCTCCTGATACGCGCAGGATGATAGGCTTGCTTGCTACAGCGTCTATGCATGAACGCAACACCCCGCGTGTGACAAAGAGCGCGTCACAATAAGGGATAAGAGGCTCTATGGTATTACCCGGTTTCTCCAGACAGCGGGTAGGCCCCTGGAAATATCCGTGATCTATAGGCAGAAAAAAACAGTGCCCATCAGGCTGAATAAGCTGGCTCAAGCGGTTTTTAATTCCCCAATCCATTTAGACACCTCCTTGGCTCTTTTGATATTGTTATTCGCTTCCAGGTTATACTATTAAAAACTTGGGATTTTCTATGTTTATAACTTTTTTTGATCACATAGTTGTATAGATTATACAACTTTAGGCAGAAAAAACAAATAAAATAATCAAACTATTTTCTCAAAACCGGAATACGCTAATACCACAACCTAGGCCTGAGGGCCTGTTGGCAAACAGGTATTTTATCCGGCATGATATTTAGTTTTGCGCGCATAAAAAAAGCCCGGTAATAATACCGGGCTTTTTTTTCACGCAAGATTTAAAGCTTTACTACATTCACGGCCTGTTCGCCTTTAGGGCCTTGCTCGATATCAAACTCAACCGATTGGCCTTCATCTAAAGACTTATAACCATCACCCTGAATTGCGCTATGATGTACAAATACATCATTACCTGATTCAGGCGTAATAAATCCATAACCTTTGCTGTTATTGAACCACTTTACTGTTCCTTTTGCCATTACTCGTGTACCTCCTTCTTTTCAGATTGTAGCTGTATGGTAGAAAACAAAAAAAACTGCAAGGAGAAGTTGCTTTTACCTTGCAGTCCAAGTCATCTACACCTTTATTCACTACATGCATAATTTACTATAATAATACCTGTTTGTCAAGAAAAAAATGTAAATTTGTCAAGCCAAAATTAAAATGTAACATTCTTAACAAAATTAAAATGTAACATTTGGTTAGTAGTAGCCTTTCTTTCTTTTTGCTTCTTTTTCTTTCTTTGTTAATATTGTGGGTATCTGGATAAGTTATTATGCACTTCTTCTAATCCTCTTGTAAAGCTGCTTGTAAGGATGATTCATTGGCGGAATCCATCTCTTCCTTGGTTTATACGGCGCTTTTGGCTTTTGGGGCCTTTT
>Ga0307991_1001122_pt1 | contig 19028 bp, 16 predicted proteins | sample EllFjometagen131_FD_203146 | JGI IMG/M metagenome (GOLD analysis project Ga0307991, IMG submission 203146) | Marine microbial communities from Ellis Fjord, Antarctic Ocean - #131 | ecosystem: Environmental > Aquatic > Marine > Unclassified | place: Southern Ocean | collected 2014-10-08 | reverse complement strand
CGGGGCCGGCGGGCAGGATCAATGGGCGATTTGGGCTGCTTCTCTTTTTTCCCGTCTAAAAACCTGGGTGCTTTTGGAGACGGGGGCATGGTCACAACCGACTCCGATGAACTTTATGATAAATTACGAATTCTTCGGGTTCATGGTTCCCATCCAAAGTATTATCATCAATTGGCGGGCGGGAACTTCCGGCTGGACGCGTTCCAGGCCGCGGTCGTTTCCGTAAAACTGAAACACCTTGATAAATGGACAAAATCCCGCCAGGAGAACGCAAGCAAATACAGAAAACTTTTTGCAGATTCAGGAATAGATGATGTGATCAAGCTTCCGGTTGAAAAGGAAGACCGACACATATACAACCAGTTTGTCATATGTGTAAAGGATAAGAGAGACGACCTTCGCCTGTTTTTAAATGAAGGGGGAGTCGGAACTGAAATTTACTATCCCATTCCCATGCATCTTCAGGAATGTTTTTTGGATCTAAACTACAAAAAGGGGGATTTCCCCGTGGCCGAGCATGCGGCTTTGCATACCCTGGCCCTTCCCATTTATCCTGAGCTTTCGGATGACCAGCTGACATATGTGGTAGAAAAGATCGCAGCCTTCTATAAAATTAAAGGATAATTGCAGTTATAATTTGTCGAGGATGTCTCCCATGTCAGAAGGGATGGGGGCTTCAAAACAAAGCGTCTTTTGGTTTTTCGGGTGGGTAAATTCAAGTCGCCAGGCATGGAGCATCTGCCGTGGAACAGATCCAAACAGATCATATTCGATGCTTTTTCCAGCCTTACGACCGCCGTAGACCGAATCACCCACAACCGGATGTTTGATGGCGGCACAGTGGACTCTGATCTGATGAGTTCGCCCAGTTTTGAGATTAATCTCAACCAGGGTGGCCTGGACAAACCGTTTCCTGACTCGCCAGGTTGTTTCGGCCCTGCGACTTTTCCGGCTATGTGTGGACATTTTTTTTCTATCCACAGGATGCCGGCCGATGGGAAGTTCCACCCTGCCCGAATCCGATTCCATCCTGCCGTAAACAAGGGCCAGATACTTCTTTTTAATGCGTCTCGATTTAAACTTCAGGGCCAAGTCTTGATGTGACGCAGAATTTTTAGCAACCACCATCACACCGGATGTGTCCTTGTCTAGTCTATGTACAATCCCCGGCCTTATTTCTCCGCCGATCCCTTCAAGCCCCGGACAATGATAAAGAAGTGCATTCACTAAAGTGCCGCTATAGTGGCCCGGCGCGGGATGAACAACAATTCCCGGTGGTTTGTTTACCACGATAATGTCATTGTCTTCATACAGGATGTCTATGGGTATAGGCTCGGGTTTAAACAATACCGGTTCGGGAGGGGGAATGGTGCCACAAATTTCATCACCTGTCCTTGCCCGATATCCGGGTTTTTTTACCCCTCCCTGAACCCGAATTTTTCCATTTCGGATCAGGCTTGCCGCAACAGAACGGGAACACCCGGAAATGCGGGAGGCAACCAATAGATCCAGGCGTTTTCCCGAATCAGACACATCAACAAGAATGGTAAAGGCACTTGGGTCGTGCATATTTTAATAAGGTGGGTTGTTAATCGGAATTATTTGAATCATCTTCAGTTTCAGCTTTTTTGGAAGGGAAAAGGGACTCCATTTCTGAATTAATCGTTTGTTCATCGGTATTTCTGGCCGTGGAAAGTTCCGTTACCAGAAGTGTTTGGGCAGTATCATAAAGTTTGCGTTCACCAAAGGAAAGATCCTTTGTTAATTTCAGCAAAGAAAGGTCTCTGTAAACTTCGGCCACATCATAAAGGGAACCGGTCTTGATCTTTTCCATGTATTCCCTGTACCTGCGATTCCAGGTCTGGGTCTCACCGGGAAACTCCTCCCTTTTTTTCATAACTTCGTATATTTTGGAGATCTCTTTTTCGTCGATTACATCCCTCAGACCGACCTGTTCAACATTCCATGTGGGAATCATGATCGTCATTTGGTTTTCGAGAATTTTCATCATATAAAAATCATGTTCTTCTCCGTTAACGATCTTGCTCTCGATGGAATTAATTTTCCCGACACCATGTGCAGGGTAAACTGCAAGATCCCCGGCTTTAAATTCTCTTACTTTCTGCTTAGGTGCTTCTATATTTTCGTTATGCTTTTTCATACTCATTTTAACACCGGTGTGTTTACTTTCATATGTGTCATGGGTCGCTGGTCATATAACAATTAACCCATCTTGCCCGATGAATCGGGTTTTTTACTACGCCTCATTAATTTTTAATTAACTCCATACCATATAATCAACGAACAATCAATAAAAAAGGACCGACGCCAATTACGCCGATCCTTTTTTATTTAAACAAGTTTTATGAATTTGTTATTACATCAAAAATGGTACCATCAGCAATGCAACAACATTCAGTATTTTGATCATCGGGTTAATGGCCGGTCCTGCGGTATCCTTGTAAGGATCGCCAACCGTGTCACCGGTAACAGCCGCTTTGTGAGAATCACTTCCTTTGCCGCCCAGATGGCCGTCTTCAATGTATTTTTTGGCATTGTCCCAGGCAGCTCCACCCGTGGTCATGGAAAGGGCAAGAAAAACACCGGTAACAATACTCCCGATCAGAACCCCGCCCAGAGCGATTTTGCCCAGCAATAAACCGACAACAACTGGAGTCACTACAGGAAGAAGCGCGGGAATAATCATTTCACTTAGGGCAAACTTGGTCACGATGTCAACACAGGCTGCATAATCGGGTTTGGCAGTGCCTTCCATGATGCCCGGAATTTCGCGGAACTGGCGGCGAACCTCTTCAACCACTGCGCCGCCGGCATTGCCCACCGCCTTCATGGCAATGGAAGCAAACAGGAACGGCAAAAGACCGCCGATAAAAAGACCTATGATAACATTTACGTCGGACAGGTCAAATCTAATGGCAGCATCGCCTCCGTGTATGGCAAATTCCTGTACATAGGCTGAAAACAGAACCAGAGCCGCCAGACCGGCAGAACCGATGGCATATCCTTTGGTGACCGCTTTGGTGGTGTTTCCGACCGCATCCAGAGGATCTGTGACCGCCCGGACGCTTTCATCCAATCCAGCCATTTCAGCAATTCCGCCGGCATTATCGGTAATCGGCCCGTAAGCGTCAATGGCAATCACCATACCGGTCATGGAAAGCATGGACATGGCCGCCATGCCAATTCCGTAAAGACCCGCAAAGTGAAATGACATATAAATTGCAAGGCAGATCATAAGAACCGGAGCCGCCGTGGCCTGCATACTCACGGCCAGACCGGCGATTATATTTGTGCCGTGGCCGGTTGTAGATGCTTGCGCAATCCCTTTAACCGGTCCGTAAATGCCTGTGTAGTATTCTGTAATGATAACAATGACAACGGTAAGAATAAGTCCGATAAGCGTGCAATAGTAAATATCCATGGGGGAAATGTCACCCAAGCCGCCCATGAATTTGTTGCAGGCGTAGTAGAATGCAACGGCCGCCATGATGGCAGCGCCGAACATCCCCTTGTACAATGCGCCCATGATGTATTCATTCTTTCCGAGTCTCACAAAGAAAACAGCGATTGCAGAAGCGATAATTGAGATAGCGCCTAGCACCAGCGGGAATTCGACCACCATTTGGTTTTCGGGAAAAAGAAGATGACCGATCAGCATGGCGGCAACAGCCGTAACCGCGTATGTCTCAAAAAGGTCGGCTGCCATACCCGCACAGTCACCCACATTGTCACCCACATTGTCGGCAATGGTAGCCGGGTTTCTGGGATCGTCCTCGGGGATACCAGCTTCAACCTTACCTACCAGGTCAGCTCCCACATCAGCTCCTTTGGTGAAGATCCCGCCGCCCAGCCGTGCGAAAATCGAAATCAGGCTGCCGCCAAAACCTAAGGCTACCAGGGCCATAATATCATGGGTTGCGGCATAAAACCCGGATATGGCGGTTAAAGCCAATCCTGCCACCAACATACCTGTAACAGAACCGCCCCTGAAGGCCAGAGCAAGACCGGCCCCAAGCCCTTTTTTGGCGGCTTCTGCAGTTCTTACATTGGCGATAACCGATACCCGCATTCCGATATATCCAGCTATGAATGATGCGGTTGCACCGATCAGAAATCCAATGGCGGTCTTTGCACCAAGGGTGACAAAGATGATAATACAAATAATGACACCGGCAATACCCATGCTTTTAAGCTGTCGGTTTAAATATGCAATGGCGCCTTCTTGAATAGCGGTGGCAATCTCTTGCATCTTTTCATCTCCGGCAGGCGCTTTTTTGACAACTGCTGCCAGAGCAAACGCAAAAAGCACTCCAGAAGCACCAACCAGAGCGCAAAACAACGGTAAATTGTTCAATACAGATTCCATTCTTTCCCTCCATCTGAATAGTTAACTTGAAATTACAATTCTTTTATCATTGAACCTGTTCATCCCTTCCTTTGCACCTTTACAAAGGATTGTACCTACAGCATCCCGGGCCTCTGTAATGATCCGGTGTAAAACTTTTTTTTCTTTTAAAGAAAATTTTCCCAGAACATGATCCGCAGCGCTAATCGCGGCCTCGGGTCGCCCGACGCCGATACGAAGACGTACAAAATTACCTCCGCCAAAGGCATCTATTATTGATCTTACGCCTTTGTGTCCCCCATCCCCTCCTTTCTCCTTTATTTTTATTCTTCCAAAAGCAAGGTCTATGTCATCGTGAACAACCAACATGTCCTCGCTTAATATCCTGTAATATCTTGAAATTTTCTGAACCTGCGGCCCACTTCTGTTCATAAAGGCCATGGGTTTTGCCAGGACAACCTCAACACCATCAACAGCTCCCCGTCCGAAAACGGTATCAAACTTTTGTTTTACAAGGGCGATAGAAAAATCTTCTGCAATTTGATCTACCACCATAAATCCAACATTATGCCGGGTCCTTTTATAAGCATTACCCGGATTGCCGAGTCCGACCACCAGGCGTACACATTTTTGCGGCATAACTAAAATCCGTCACACTATTCTTTATCACCGGATTCAGGGGTTTCTTCACCTTCTTCAGCAATGCCCGCTTCACCCTCCGCTTCCGCTTCTTCTACCACTTCTTCCTCTTCTTCTATCTTGGGGGTAACGACGGTGACTACCGTAATATTTTCATCATACAAAAACTCAATTTTACTTTGCCGGGCAATATCGCCCAAATGGATCGAATCTCCAACATCAAGATCCGTAATATCGATCTCAATAGACTCCGGAACATCCAGAGGAAAACACTGAACTTCCAGTTCACGTCTGACAATCTGCAGTATGCCCCCAGTCTCGACACCCTTTGCCTTACCGATTGTCGTTACAGGAATGTTCACCATGATCTTACGATCCATTGCAACCTCATAGAAATCGATGTGCAGGAAATCCCGTGATACCGGATGGTGTTGCAGCTCCTTTACCATAACTGTCTTGGTGGATGTTTCTTCATTATTGAGAATAACAAGGTTTAAAAGAGCCTGACCGATTCGTCCCTTTTTCAAAATCCTGTCGATATCGCTGATATTCACGGAAAGCAGAACGGACTCTGTTCCCGGGCCGTAAAGCACGGCAGGTATCTGCCCTTTTTGTCTGAGTCTGCGTGCAGGACCGTTGCCTGTGGTGGTTCTGATATTTGTCTTTAATTCTATCAATTCCAAAATATGTTAATCCTCCTGAAAAAACTTTTTCCATTCTGCCACTAAGGCACCAAGACACGAAGAAAGAATAATTAATATATCCTTTGTGCCTGCCCTCCATCGGCTTCGCCTTAGGAGAGGTGGGCGGGTCTTAGTGTCTTTGTGGCAAATATTCTTGGTTCTCTCCAAGCCTTAGGCCGGCTTATCCGGGTTAGGTTTTATATAAACAGAGAAGTTACGGAATCTCCTTTAAAACTGCGAATAATCGCTTCGCCGATCAGCTCCGAAATTGAAAGCACCTTGATCTTATTACAGTCTATAGCGTTTTTCTTTAAAGGGATCGTATCTGTTACAACCAGAGTTTTTAACTCCGAATCCTCAATCCGTTGGATGGCCGGCCCTGACAGAACCGGATGACTACAGCTGGCATGGACCTCCCTGGCACCATTTTTCATGATAGCTCCGGCAGCCTCGACAAGGGTGCCGGCGGTATCGACCATATCATCAAGAATAACCACAACCTTATCGGCAACATCGCCGATAACTGCCATGGCCTTGGCTTGGTTGGGAGCATCTCTGCGCTTATCAATGATAGCAAGCCCCGCGTTTAGGCGCTTTGCAAAGGCTCTGGCCCTTTCAACCCCACCCGCATCCGGAGAAACGATCACAAGGTCATTATTAAATTTTTTTATAATATAATCGATAATAACCGGGGCAGCAAAAAGATTGTCCACCGGAATGTTGAAAAACCCCTGAATCTGACCGGCATGCAGATCCATTGTAATGATCCGGGTTGCACCGGCCACGGTCAGTATATCCGCAACCAGTTTGGCGCTGATCGGAACTCGAGGCGCTACCTTCTTGTCCTGACGTGCATACCCGTAATAGGGAATTACCGCTGTTATCCTGTTTGCCGAGGCGCGTTTTAAGGCGTCCAGCATCAAAAGCAGTTCAACCAGATTATCATTCACCGGAGAACAGATGGACTGAATAACAAAAATATCTTTTGATCTAACGTTTTCATCTATTTCGATCTGGATCTCACCGTCACTGAATCGTTTTACCTTTTCCCCTCCCAGAGGAATATTGATATATTCACATATTTTTTGGGAAAGAACCGGATTTGAATTCCCTGAAAATATAATAAAATCATCCATTTATATTACCATTACCCATTAACGCAACCTGGCTGGGGCGGGAGGATTCGAACCTCCGAATGCAGGAACCAAAGTCCTGTGTCTTACCACTTGACGACGCCCCATAATCAAAGATACAAACTCATCTGTTCAAGAAAAATTATCCCTGTGAGACCTTTCAAAAACGCTCTCTTTTGTTATCATATCGACAAGATACAACTGCCACTCGTCGTTCGCTGCAAGTGCGCAATTTGCCTTAAAGGCGGTATCGGAATCGGAAAAAAGGCCGAATACCGTTGATCCGCTTCCCGACATAAGCGCCCCCAGTGCGCCATGTTTTAAAAGAGCCTCTTTAGCTGTAAATATGCCCGGATACATTGATGCCGCAGTGGGTTCAAGATCATTGCATAAATGGCACCCCGGATCAAAGCTTTGCTTGTTCAAAAGAAAACTTCTAAGTTTTTTTTTGCAGTTTGTCAATCCCAAATTAAGATTTTTATAAACCTTGGCCGTTGAAATGCCAAAACCGGGGAAAACTAATAATATCTTAAAACTTTCAAGCCGTTGGTAAGCGTTGAGCTTGTCACCGACACCGGATACTATTGCCGGTTTCCGGAAAATAAAAAAGGGCACATCCGCGCCGATTGAACGCCCTAAGGATATGAGTTTGTCCGAAGAAAATGCATAGCCATAATAGCGGTTTAATCCCAAAAAAACAGCTGCGGCATTGCTGCTTCCTCCTCCAAGACCGGCTCCAACCGGTATTTGTTTTTCTATGGAAATTTTTATACCGTCATTTATATTCAGGGTGTTAAAAAAAAGAGAGGCGGCGGCAGCGGCAAGATTTGTTTCATCTTCCGGAACATCCGGATGGCGACAGGAGACGGAGGTCTCCTTAACGCCGAAAGTCAGTGATACCGTATCGTATAGTCCCACACAGCACATCAGGCTAACCAGATCATGGTAGCCGTCGGGTCGTTTTCCCTTAATTTGCAGAAACAGATTTATTTTAGCTGGAGAGAGAATCCTCATGACATATCCGGATTATCCCTTTTCTTTTACATATAGCATCCTCAGGTCATATAGAATATTTTTCAGCATGGTCTCTTCATCCTTTGTCAAATTCCCTCGGGTTTTTTCTTCCATCATGCTTAAAATATCTATGGTCTGTTTTGCAAGGGGCAGGTGCTTGGTCTTTTTCCCGGTGGTAGGATCGTCTATGAGTCCGAGTTGTAACAGTACAGATGAATTCAACGAAAAGATAAAGGTGGCAAAATTGATTTTCGGCAGTTGATAATCTGCTGGTTCCTCCTCAGGAGCAGCCGCCTCTTGTGATTCACCTGCCTCAACCCCCTCTTTTGAAGGTTTGGCCGTTTCTTCTGTTGTCTCTTGATCCTGTTTTTCCGGATCCCCTTCCGCGAACATTCTTTTGTCTTTGATAACAAAATCTTTTTTGTCAGCCATTTCTGATCTCCGGTGTGTAAGTGTTAAGATAAATAAAATTGATGGTCTCGTAAAAGGTCAGGAATTCGCTTTTGTCGTCATTCCGGAGGAAGCCGAAATCCAGCAAATTCATTTACTTCTGGATGCCGGATCAAGTCCGGCATGACGATTTTGGGACTTTTTACGAGTTCATCAAAAATGATTTAACAAAGAAAAAAAATCTTTTCAACAAGATTTAAAACAATCGAATGAACTTAGGGGCGAACCGGAGGCCGTCATTCTCTCCGAGACGCAGGATCTGAGAGACGGAGGCCGGTTTGTCCGGGTTAGGGAGTAGGTTTCAATAAATCTAATGGGGACAATGACTTGGTTTTGAAATCCTTTTCTATTTTGTTTGTTTTTTCTATGACTTCTTGGTGCTTGGGGATCCCATATTCTAAAATCTGGGGAGTGATCAAGACGATAAGTTCGGTTTTATCAGTGCTTTTAGAGGACCTGCCGAACAACCAGCTCAATCCGGGAATATCCCCTAAACACGGGATACCTGAGCGTATATCGATGCCTACATCCTGAATCAGACCGCCGATAAAAACAGTTTCCCCATTTTTGGCCACCATCCAGGTGGTTACATTGGTTGACCTTACAACCGGGATTCCTTCCTCAATCTGGGCTGAATTAAGAGACGGTTTGACTTCGAGCAATATGTTGTTTTCACGATCAATATAGGGAGTTATTTCAAGGATGGTACCCGTATCGATGAATTCAATAGACTCGGTGGATATGCCTTGATTAACTGTAGTGACTGCGTATCCCTGCTGTCCGCCAACCTGTACCTTGGCCGTTTTGCTGTGAATGGCCAGTATCTTGGGGGTAGACAGCGTGTTGATCTTGGTTTTGGTCCGCAGCGCATCCAGGGCGGCCGTGAATTGATGACGGGTTCCGGCAGCGGTTATGATATTGCCAAATAAGCCTTCCCCTGTTTCCGGCACTGGGGAGATACTCCCCGTACTGGGCATTACAGCTCTGCTGAACCCTCCGGTTCCAATCCTCGCATCGCCAAGTATCTTTTCCCAGTTCACGCCCAACACCATGTCATCGGTCAACATAATTTCTAAAATTTTCGCCTCGATCATAACCTGTTTGGGCCTGGCATCCCAGAAGCGAACAAGAGATTCTATTTTCGATATATTTTCCGGCGTATCTTCCACGATAATACTCTTGGAAGGTTCATGGATCTTGATCATTCTAATTCCGGGAATGGCATCCAAAACCTCCTGAATCTGATCCATATCTGCATATTCGAGTTTAAAGATCCGCATTTTTAGCCTATCGGCCTCTGGTTCTACCGCCTCTTTGGGTTTAAACACATAATAAATATCCCCGCGTTTATGATAACAAAATCCCCCTGCCCGGCAAATCGCGCCTAATGCCTTGGCCAAGGACACATTGTAAAGATGCACGGATACTTTTCCGGAAACATCCTGAGCGGTGACAATATTTATCTTTTGTTGCATGGCCAGGCCTGAAAGGATTTCCTGAATATCCCCCTGAAAAAAATTCATTGTCAGCAATTGCTGTTTTGACGGTTGCTTGATGATCTTTTGATTTTTGGGTGTCCATGTTGTCTTGGCGGGCGGGTTTGGGTGAATGTTCTTTTTCGGTGGTGCGGTTTTTGTTGCTTGGGGTTCTTTGTTTTTTTGGACTTGCTCCGGCAAACGATCTTTAACCACGGCCAAAGTAGACTTGGCATTATTCTCAGAATCAGCGGCTGTTTTTTCAGAAGAAAAAACATTGCGACGTTCATCCCGGTAGAAATGGATGGCCAAACGGTCCGGATTCTCTAAAGAAAAATAACGAAACCGTAATAAATTTTTTAAAAGACCCGTCCGAACATTTAAATCATTGCCTGCCTGTTCCAGCCTTACCCATGATTCGGCGGTCGTATATTCCCGATATGGGACCAATTCGGTCGTGACGTTCTTTAAACTGAAACGAACTTCGTCACCATGAACCACGGGTTTGTCACACTGGAATGGGTTTCCAAACTCAAAGACAACAGATGAATAGTCGTCATGACGGCCAGCCCGGATGGTTTCCAAAATAACCGCTTGAACGACAGATTCATCACCGAATAGTGGCGTGCCGGGGAATACCTGTGTTGTGATGAACACAATCCCTATACAACTTGCCTTTAGTATGAAGCCAGTCAAGGATTTTAAGGGCCGCTGTTTACGATTCATCTCCCGGTTTCTCCACGGATTCCTATATTTATTTTTACATTGAAAACCTGGTCCTCTGGGCCAGGATTTTTACTTATTCTGGTTATAACGGATTTTGGAGAGTATCAAATTTATAGCTTAAAATCAGACTGATATCTGGATAATGCAATGAACAAGTGTAAAGTGCCTAAAGTTGAGGAGTCGCTTCGCTCCACCATTTTATAAAATTGATAGAATTCAAAAACTTTAGCTCACTTTAGATCACTTCAAACTTTAGTCCACTTTACTGTCGCGACTAATTAGATACGATAAAAACAGACGATTCGTAATAGCCTCCCCAAAATTCGATATAATCAGTACTTATTTGTCCTCAGGTGCCAAAACCTGTAGAACCTCTTCATGGCTGCCCGATCTTAACAGCACTTCATTGGGATCGATCTTTACAATTTCATATTCGCCGATTTTTTCGCCCATCCGAACAAATTTATCATTAATAACCGCCATGGGCTCTTTACCGCCGATGATCGTTCCTTTGAGATCAAGAGCGCCAATGGGCGCCGGTGATGTTTCCACCTGCATCAGGGGATCTGATTCTGTTGGCAGTTCTACCGGCGTAAAAATATCTCTGATACTCATGCTTAAAGACGCATTGACCGGCAATTTGGGTTCCTGGGGTCGCCGTTTCGGTTTGATTTTTTGAATCTGAGAAACATCGAATGTTGCCTCATTGGGAGGATTACTGGCCATATCAACATCAGCGCCATTTTCTTTGTGTACAAAGCGAAAATACGCAACAATGGCCGCCACAAATACCAGCCCGATAACCATATAGAGCTTTATTTTTTCGTTTTTCTTGGGTGCCATTAACCTTGTGTTTCCTTCATAAGGTCGTACACGCATTAAGGAATAAATGCCTAAGGAATAAATGCCTAAGGAATAAATGCCTAAAATGCCTAAAATGATCTAAAATGATCTAAAATGCCTAAAATTAAGGTGTCGCTTCGCTCCATTTCTTTATCATTTCCAAATCGTCACCGATTTAAATTGCTTTTATATATTTACAATCTTTTTAAATAGTTAACCGGACAACAGAGTCTTTTTTTATAAAATTGTTAGAATTCCACAATTTTAGGCATTTTAGGCAGTTTAGATCATTTTAGGCATTTCCTTCTTTAGGCATTTTCCTATTCAAATGCTTTTTTTCTGCTCGAAAACATTGACCATTAATTCAACCCGGCATTGACCCGACCTTTCTTGTCTGGTTATAGTCATCTTTTCCATTACCACAATGCGGTTCATTTTTTCAAGATCGTGGAGCAAATGATAAATATCAACGAAGTTTCCTGTAAACTTAAGTTGGATGGAATTTTTGAGATAAATTTTTTCTTCTTTCACGGGTAACGGCTGCAAACTGATCAATACAATCTTTCTTTGCTTCATCAAAGAATCGATTTGCTTTAATAATAATCCGATTTTTCCGGATTCCGGAATGCGCTCATTTAAATAATTCAATTCTTTTTTTGTTTCAGCCAGAACCGCCTTTAGTTCCTCCAAATTGGTTGCGGCCAGGTTAACTTCTTTGATTCTTTTGGAAAGGATGTCTTTTTCAATTCCAAACTGTCGCCTTTTGTTAATAACATGGCTGACGGTTAGATAACCGCATCCCAGTGAAACTATTATGACTGTTGCAAGGCACGCTCGATTTACCTGTTTTATGCTTATGTTCATGACTTTGAAATGTTGCAGTCTATTTGAAACTGGATAACCTTTACCAGCGCATTTCGATCCTGTTGCGAGTTTGATATCCGGGTTTCATTGGCATATTTCAGTACAACGTTATAAAACATGGGCTCAACCGAGAGCTGAGTCAAAAAATTTCCCAGGTCCTCATTGGACAGGGAAGATCCGTAAAGTTCTATACCGGGGAAGGTCTTTTCCTCCTCGGTTTCTGCATCGATGGTAAGCTTTGTGAGCCAGGTTCGCGTATTCATAATTTCCGACAGCTTCAGGAGCAACTTTGAAACCGGCTGAATTCTGGTGAGGTTTTTAAGAAAAGATTCCTGGAGACTCAGGCGTTGGATCTCTTGTTGTGTTTCTTTGATTTCCTCCAGGGTTGTTCCCAGTTGCTTATGCATATCCCCAAGGGTCGTCCCGGGCCGTTTTTTGAGCAGCACAACGTGAACCTGGTACAGATAAAATCCAAAAATCAGAAAAAGACAAAGGCACAGGCAGCCGGCCCATAGGAAAAGACGACGGAATAGATATTTTTTATGAAGAATATCGGCCGGAATTAAGTTGATTTCTCTTAAAGCCATGTCACGTTTCGCATTCCAAGGCCCAGTGCCAGGGCAAACGGCGCCGCCTCGGCCGTATCAGCCAAAAGGCTGCTGTCTAATAGGGTGAGCTTTTCCATGGGATTAATGCATTTTGTGGAAATGTTAAGCTTTTTTTCAAGATATTGATCCAGAAAGTTGATGGAGGTTGCCTGGCCATACATGAAGATCTCTTCAAACTTAACGCTCTGCATCTCAGATCTGACATAACCGGTAATTTGGTAAAATTCATGAATCAGTCCATCAACATACGGGTTCAAAATCTGGAACACGGTGCGGTAAATCTCCATGGCATCATCTTTATCCCTATTTTCTTCCACAGAGACATCGCTATCAGCGCTTATGTGATGGTCATAATACAATCCGTATTTTTTAAGCATTGCTAACGCCTGTTCACTGTTTCCCGAGAGTTCAAGGTTGGTCTCAAGGCGGTTCAAAAGATGTTGTATACCCCAGGGCGTATTGCGCTGGGCCAGAATGCTGTTTTGGGTGACGATGGCGATCAGGCTTTGATGGTATCCGATATTGCATAAGATAACCGGGGCGTCTTTTATGGGATACAGATAACTATGCAGGCGCAATAAAGAAGAAAGGTTGAAATCTATGGCCTCGACCCAAAGGCCTGCCCGTTTTAACAGATGGATATACTGTTCGATGTTATCCCTGTGAACCGCGATGATGACGGCCTTGAACTTTTTGTTTTTTTCGGATGAAATATCAATAATAGAAGGATAATCCATGACCGCTTCTTCCAAAGGAAAGGAAAGGTGTCTTCTGGATTCCCGGACCATGGCATCTTCTATGGTTTCATCACCACCGATCTCAAATGTTATGGGAAAGCTATAGATATGCCGGGCAGGAAGATGGATGGATACAGTTTTACCGCGAAATCTTTTGTTTTTTGCAATCTCTTTTAATGCCGGGACCAGGGCGTCATCCGGCTCGGTGCCATGGGGTTGCCCATTGTTCAATTTTCGGTAAAACAGACCCCGTATGGACATTCCCTGCCGAGTTTTTTGAAACTGCGCGGCGTAAATATTTTGATCGGTAATGTCTATGCCGATGGGGTATCTATTTTTGAGATTAAACATTATATAAGAAAAATGCCTAAAATGATCTAAAATGCCTAAAATTAAGGATCAGGGCATTCTATTTGGATTTCAATTTAAGTTTCGAATTGAATAACAGGAATTAATCGGCTTGTAAAGGGGAAAACACAATAAGCGGTATATTTTAAGCTATGTGAGTACAATATGTGGTGGGAGATAGGGGTAATGCCTGAACATGACTTAACACATTCTTTATCCATTCAATTCAAGGGCTATTTTCAAGGCTTTATTTAGCGCTTTGATTTTATCATTTGAAAGAGAACCCACAAAGTTTGTTAGGCTTGATTTGGGTATACTAATCAACTCATCACAGTGTATGCTGCTGTCGTGCTTTAAACCTTCTGCAATCCCAACGCTGACCTGGGTAGATAACCCATCGTATGTGCTATATATGGGCGCACAAATAACCGTGGAAAAACGAGAACCGATGAGAACCTGACGGCTAACCACTACAAAAACCCTGAATTTTTTAGGGTCCAAAGATGACGGTTTACGGACGCCATATAAATCCCCCCGTTTCACAATTCCACCTGATAAGAAAGAACATCCTCAGCTTCACGGTTGAGCCGATCGGAGTTTTTATTTAGTATTTCAAGATCCTTATCATCTCGGAGTTTTTTGGCCCTTTTTTCAATGTATTCTCGTAAAGCGTTCTCGATGAATGCAGAACGATTTTTCGGCTTTACAATAATTCGGTCGATTGTTTCTAGTATGTCTTCCGAAAGTGTTATCGAAGTCTTGACTTTCATACTACTTTTATACTTGATGAGAAAGGATATGTCAATAGATTCTTAAGATTCAAGTACTACACTTTGTTTTTGGCAACATACATATTCATATCCGCCCGTTTTACGAAGGCTTCCTTTTCTTCTCCCTGCGTATATTCGGCAACCCCGACACTTACCGTCATATACACGGCTTTATCGGGATTTGGCAAAAATTTAAGGGTCTTGACAATTTCTCTAACCCTTTCCGCGACGATGGTCGCACCCTGTTCCCGGGTCTCGGGCAAAATTCCCACAAACTCATCCCCCCCATATCGATAGGCCGAATCCGGACCCCTCATACACGACTGGATGGTCTGAGCAATTTTCCTGAGCACTTGATCTCCCTCTAAGTGGCCGTATTTGTCGTTATAATTTTTAAAATCGTTAATATCCAAAAAAATCAGAGACAACGGTTTTGAATAACGGCCGGCTCGTTCTATTTCCTCCTGTAATTGATTAAAAAAATACCTGACATTAAAAAGGCCGGTCAACTCATCCGTGATACTCAGTTTTCGAAATCTTTTCTCACTTTCCATGAGCGCTTCCCCTGTTTCCCGGCGTTTTTTTATTTCAGACTCCAATTCCTTGATTTGCTCGGCTGAATAAAGCACAAAACCCATGGCGATAAACGCTGGGAAAAAAACGATGAGTTCTTTAAAGCCAACAATAGGATACGCACTCATGAACCGGTTAAGATTTTCGTAGGCATCCAGATAAACCATTATCACGGTACCCAGCACGGAGAAAAAGATGACCCATAATATTCTCCTCGAAGATGGGGTTTCAACGCTTTTGTCGCTCATATTTAAACCTCGCCGATAGAAATCGTTATTCTTTGCCATACCTTCAACTTTAGGCATTTTAGGCATTTTAGATCACTTTAGGCACTTTTAATTTCATTAGGGTGCCGTAATGGAATCGGATGTCTCCACATTCAGGCTCGGATTATAGGTATATCCGGTCTTTACGACGCTGGTAACCGTGAACGTAAAGGTGCCGCCATTTTTCATGGCGGGTGATTCCAGCATGACTTTTCCGTCACTGGCAGTTGAGCCCATACTTGCCCCGCTAACCACACCGGACCAATCACCGGATACCACCGCATCTGAAATAGCCGCTCCACCCTCACCCTTAATCCAAACGGTTGCCTGACCAAAGTAGTTTACGCCCAGTGAGATAGATCCCATTGTGATGTCGTAAACATAGATGTCGTTGGACAGCGTGGTGGCGGAATCCTCGGTGGACCAGCCGGTTTCGTTTGGGGTGGCCGCCTTGTCGCTAGCTTTTACCCGATATGTGTACTGCGTATTGGGCTGCAGGCCACTATCCACGTATGTGGGACTGTCCAGCCAGCCGCTGTCGTTTCCCCCGCCGGCCGTACATTCAAAATAGTATTTCACGCCGCTGGGGTCAGTCGCCGTGGTGGCCGTCATGGTGATGGAAAATGCATCAACCGCCGCCGGAGGGCTTGACCAGGTCATGGGATCCGGGCTGGGAGGATCTGTGTCACTGCCGCCACCGCCACCAATTGAAGCCCATTCGATGGCCCGCTGCATTATGGTCTGGCCGTCTGCGCTCAGGGCATTAATATCGGTGACAGAAACACCTTCTCGCCCCCCCCATGGCGTCTGTACTCTTCGTCCAGCAGCGGTGCCTCCACCTGAGATCACGGCCCCGGTGTCCAGGACCAACAGTCCTCCTAAGGATCCCAGTGTCCCACTTGCCCATTCCCCGATGATCTCCAGACCCGAGGGCAGGGTGCCGACCGCGCCCCCGAGCGGCTGGCCTCCAGAGAAAAGGGTCACCGCACCGCCGCCGAAAGGTGAGGTGATGTAGTGGGCACTATCGGTATTGAGGGGCGGGTTGTCAGTGTCCGTGAACCGGATGGTGGAGAAACCGAATACACTGTGAAGTTCAGGGTCTTCATTGACCACCCCGATCGTTTTGTCTTTAAACTTCGTGCCCAGGTCACCCGAGACAATCTCTTCGGATACGTACGCCACGTTGTTGATCGCCACCGCGGCATCAAATTCGGCCTGCGTTGCACTGGCCGAGATCGGCGTAACGGTATGTCCCCAGCCTTCCATCAGTGCTTTTCTGTCGCTGTCCTGGGTGCCCAGGCTCGACGCATCGGGCACGACGAAGAGTAGCGAACCGCCGCCGCCGCCACATCCCCCCTCCTTATCTGCGGCCCATTCGATGGCTCGTTTCATGATGGTTTGACCGTCATTGTTCAGCGCATTGATATCAAAGGCACTGTCTCCCCAGGGCAGCTGAACCCGTCTGCCTGCGGCGGTTTCACCACCTGCCAGCTCGCCTCCGGTGTCAATTACGGCTAACGCCGGCTTCCAAATCGAACCGACGTTAAACATCTCCGCCAGTGTGTTTAGGTGGTCATATCCGCTGTCGATTTTAGTCACCGGTTGAAGGCTGGACAGATAAGTAAGCAGACCAACATTAAACGAGGACGTGATGTAGTGCGAGTTGTCGATGATATTGATCTCGTCAAGAGTTTTGGACCCCCAGCCCGTGGCGATGCCAAAGTCATTCATCATTTTTTCGATCACCACCCCGATGGTTGTCTCTCGCAGCTTGGCACCCAAAACAGTACTGTCGATGGTTGTGGGAATATATGCAATATCTGCAATGGCAGTTGCTGCATCAAATTCGGCCTGCGCGGCATTGTCCGAGATCACGGTAACCGACCACCCCCATCCCTCCATCAGCGTTTTCCTCGCAGTTTCACCACTGCTCAGACTGGAGGCATCTGCCACAACCATCAGCAGGGCGCAAGAATCGACGATTATCGTGACCTCATCAAACGCCGTCAGGTCGCTGTCATCGGCCGTCAGCCGCAGCACGTACTCGCCTGCTTCCGAAAATTGGGCAGCCGCATCTATAAGCGATGCATCATCAAATGTAACCGTTCCCGGTCCGCTTTGTTTACTCCAGGTAGTGGTAACCGTGGCCGGCGGGTCAGGCAGGCCGTCATCCGTTACTGTCCCGTCGAGGGAGGCATCATCTGGCAGATAAATCGTCTGGTCAGGCCCTGCATCTACAACAGGCGGTTGGTTTGTCCCAGAGCCGGTTCCCGTTCCGCCGGACCTGGGTACGTCGGCTTCGGCGAGATCAAAGGCCATTTGGGAATTAACCGGGATATCTGATTCAAGGAGAATGGCAGGGTCACCCTTGAACCGGTTACCATCCCACAGGGAATAGCGGAGTTCTTGTAAGTTCCAATTTTCGCCCAACAGGACAATCTTTTCCGTTCCAGAGATAGGCAGCAGCCGCACCAGAAAGGATAGATCTTGAAAGTCCGGTCCCTGCTCTACTGTACTGTCAGCAAGCATCGTCCCCTTTCTCCATGCGAGAGACCGTACGTTCGTCTGAAGCCATGGTGCCCAGACAACCAGGGCGTCTTCACCGGAAGCCTCCCATGCAACATCCAGGCACTGCACAGTGTAATTGGCACCGGCGGTCGAGACCTCGCGGGAATCAGTCCAGGCAGTCCCATCCCAGACAGCAACTGTAATATCACAGAACTTGTCTATCCCGGCGACAACAATGTGATCGCTGGCTGGATCCTCAGCGGCACGAAGGACGTAAACATCATCAGGAAAAAGGGAAATAGTATTTTCCGGGCCAAGGGTGCTTCCGTTCCATACCCTGTATCTCATCGCCCCCCCCGCACTCCAAATAAGCAGGGCATCGCCTGACTGCCTCTCGTAGACAATCTGAGCGATACCATACTTGTCTGTTTCCATACTGCCTTCGATGGTCCCTAAGCTTGTGAATGCGGAGCCATTCCAGTAAAAGAGCTCCATTTCATTATTCCAACTCACCGTTGCGATCAGAATATCGTTATTCCCAGGACATGAAGCCATTGTGACCAAACGAATTGCTCCGCTCGCAATATTAAACGCAGGCTGGGCCGCACCATGGACCCAGGCAGTGCCATCCCAAATGTTATAGCGCGCTGTGGTTGTTGCGTCAGTGCGACCCACCACTAATGCTTCACCCGATTGACTCTCATAGGCAATATCGAAGCACTTGTAGTCCCTGACGGCATCTATGGTAAAGACATTCTGATTCGCCCACACAGTGCCATCCCACACGGCCAGGCTGATATCATGATTACCGTCAAGTATGCCTACGACGATTTCTTTGCGGGTAGGACAGCCCTCCAGCTCCGTCCAGTAAATCCCGGGTGTTGCTGCTGTTTGAAAGTCAGCAGGATCGGTCCATTGAGCGCCGATGAGTCTACGATATATTGCATTTGGTTTCGACAAATTTCCATAAACGGTTAATACATTCGAGGGGATAATGTATTGAACATAGCTCTGATTTACCACGA
>Ga0307991_1001119_pt1 | contig 19062 bp, 13 predicted proteins | sample EllFjometagen131_FD_203146 | JGI IMG/M metagenome (GOLD analysis project Ga0307991, IMG submission 203146) | Marine microbial communities from Ellis Fjord, Antarctic Ocean - #131 | ecosystem: Environmental > Aquatic > Marine > Unclassified | place: Southern Ocean | collected 2014-10-08 | reverse complement strand
CCGTTCAAAGCCTTTTTGTCGGGCTTTTTGCACCCATAAAGACCGCCTTGCCCGGCATGTTTCTGATCGCATAAGCAGCACCTGTCAGGTATAGGCCCTGAGGTGAATATCCGGCTTTATCCGAATCAAATGCAATAAGTGTTCCAATACTTATATCTTTACTTTATATGAATTTTTCCTGAGAAATTACGCTCTGTAAAAATGCCGCTCGCAGTATACATCAGCTTTTATTAAAGTCTGGCAAGGATGTTATTGAAATTCTTTTTGAATTATGCAATAATAAAATAATTTACATAATTCAATGCATCATAATTTAATGCATAATGATAGGAATACTCATTATTATGTTTTTTATAAAATCCCGACCCCAAAAAGCGCAAAAAAGGCTTCAGAATGCTGATGCCTGGATGGTCTGACAATAACAGTTTTATCGGTCCTGATTTTACGCTTTTATCTTTATGTCCCAAAAAAGCAACCGCTACACTGTAAAATTATTTTCGGTTCACCGCTAAACATATGAATAAACAAAAATTATCAATTATTATACCGGTCTACAATGAGGAGGCCACTATATATTCGATTTTAAGTAAAATCGAAAAGGTAAGACTAATAGATGATATACAAAAAGAAATTATAATTGTGAATGATTGTTCAAAAGACGATACCAAAGGGGCAATACAGAAATATATCATAGACAACCATAATATCCCGATAAGATATTTTGAACATGAAATAAACAAAGGTAAGGGCGCTGCACTTCGTACAGGAATATTAAAAGCAACAGGAGAATATTTAATCATACAGGATGCTGACCTTGAATATGATCCAAACGAGTATAACGATTTATTGAAACCGATTATTGCAGGTTTTGCAGATGTCGTTTATGGATCTCGATTTATGGGTGGTAATCCGCATAGAGTTTTATATTTTTGGCATTCCATAGGGAATAATTTTTTGACTTTTTTATCAAACATTTTTACGAACTTAAATCTAACCGACATGGAAACTTGTTATAAGCTATTTGATACAAAAATTATTCAGGCTATTAATCTAAAGGAAAATAGATTTGGTTTTGAGCCTGAAATTACAGCAAAAATTTCCAGAATACCTAAATTAAGAATTTATGAGGTTGGCATTTCATATTATGGGAGGACCTATATAGAAGGAAAAAAAATTGGTTGGAAGGATGGCTTCAGGGCTGTCTATTGCATAATAAAATATGGACTTTTTAAATCGAAATAAATATGCAAAGAAATTATTCTCAAAATCCTCATTTATTTCTCTCCGCCATGTTTTACCTGATTATTTTTATCGGTGCTTTTCTGGCTATTTATCAATTTATATTTAATCGAAGTTTATGGCTCGATGAGGCATCTCTCGCACTTAATATAATTAACAAAAATTTTATAGAGCTTACAACACCATTAGATTATTATCAAGTTGCACCAATTGGATTTTTATTTATAGAGAAAATATCGACCTTATTATTTGGTAAAAATGAATTTGCGCTAAGGATTTTTCCTTTAATTAGCTTTCTGCTTTCTATACCTTTTTTTTATCTGCTTTCAAACAAGCTAAGTAAAAATAATGTAATTGCACTTATCTCAACATCATTTTTCAGTATATCATATTCTCTTTTATATTACTCCTCAGAAGTTAAACAGTACTCATCAGACGTCCTGTTAACCATAATAATTTTATTCTATACCTTGACGCTTCAACTGAACAAAGACAAATCATTATTCATATATGCAATCATTGGTGGTTTTGCATTATGGATTTCAAATATATCGGTAATAATATTATTTGTTGCCGGAATTTATACACTATATATTGAAGGCTACCGAAATAAAAATTATAAAATTTTACTCCCACTTCTTTTTTGGGCCGCATCTTTTTTAGTTTATTACTTTTTGTTTATTCATAATCATTCAACCACTGAAATAATGATGACTTATTGGGAAAAATCTTTTTTACCAATAAATCCTTTTTCAAAAGATTTTTATATCTTTTTGTATCAAGCGATTCAGGATATTTATTTCCACTTGTTAAATTTCGGGATTTTTTGGTTTTTCGCATTAATAATCTCATTAAGTGCGATTGAATTTATGTTGAAGCAGAAAAAGTATGCTTTACTTTTTTTATGTTTAACCCCCGTAGTCGTAAATTTGCTTTTGTCGGGTTTGAAGTTGTATCCATTTTCAGGGAGATTAATACTATATATTGTGCCACTAATTTTATTTATATTTTCAATTGGCCTATATCACCTGTATGAATTTACAAATAAAAAAACAGTAATATTTTCGTATTTTTTATTGATACTTCCAGTTCTTATAATGTTTCATTCGATTCATTCAAACTTTCCCATAAAAAAAGAGGAAATAAAAAGCAGTTTAAATTACATAGAAAAAAATATAAAACAAGATGAAGCAATTTATCTTTATTCTGGATCTTATAGAGCGTTTGCTTTTTATGAGCAGACAAAAATTATACACATCAACAATCCAATAATAGTTGGCGCATCTTATCGTAATGAGAATTATAAATATAAGCATGAACTTTTGAATCTAAAAGGAAAGGTTTGGCTATTATTTTCGCATGTATATCTTGTTAGAAAGAAGGATAATGAAGAAAAATATATGATGGGATTTTTATTAAGTAATGGCTCAGAGTTACTTGATGTAAAAAAGTTTAGCGGTAGTAGTGTTTATTATGTTGACACAAAAAAGTTATGACAGAGGCTGCCGTCAAGAATACGGAAATTAATGGTGAAACTTACGATCAAAAATCCAGCTCCTGATGATGATTCTCAACAGCATTGGGGGGATTTCCATTTTGGGAATGCTCTCCAGCGTTCGTTGGAGGCAAAGGGGCTGACTGTATTCCAGGATTTTCAGCCAAACTGGTCAATGGACCATGGAGAAGATGTGGTTTTGGTTCTGCGTGGTCTGTCGAAATTTCAGCCCTCGAAAGCGAAATTCAATATCCTTTGGATTATCAGTCATCCCGCAATGGTCACTTCAGCAGAACTCAATGCTTATGATCTTGTTCTCACCGTCTCGGCATTTCACTGCGGGTTGTTGTGCGAAATAACCAAAACGCCGGTGGAAGTAGCAAGGCAATGTACTGATTTCGGCGTTTTTTATCCTGCCGGCGGCAGACTGTCGGAGGAGGTGAAGACACGGGAAGGTATCGTTTATGTTGCAAACAGCCGAGGCCAGCGCCGGGAAATGGCGCAATGGATCGAAGAAACCAATACTCGCGTTCGCGTGTTTGGCCGAGCCTGGGAAAAATTTGGTGTCGGATACTTTGTCGAAAAGGAATACCTGCCAAATTCCGATCTGCCCGAGCTCTACCGGTCGGCGCGGCTTTGTCTGAATGACCACTGGAAAGATATGCGCGCGTTCGGCTTCATCAACAACCGTGTGTTTGACAGCCTGGCATGCGGATTGCCGCTATTGACGGATTCTTTCCCGGAGATTCGGGCGATGTTTGGTAACACATTGCTTTACGCGCGAAATGCCGAGGAATTTAAAAATCAAATAGCCTTTTGTGAATCGAATTATGAAGAAGTCCTGGGACGTGTTCGGGAAACCTGGAATGAACTTGGTTCGTTATACACTTTTGATGCTCGTGCAGACGAGCTTATCCACTGGATTGAAACTCCACCCACTTGCAGTGCAAAACGACAGGTCTCGGATACAAAGATCGGTCAGGAGGATTTTACTTATTGGGCTCTGCGGGAATTCGTCGAGCAAGAAGAGGAAAAGACAGCGTATCTGGAAAAGCTGATTTCGAACCGAATACAGCAGGCCGATAAAGCTGTCCGGGAGGCGGTATGGGCAAAAGAGAAAAGGTGGGAAGAAAGGCGGGCAAAAGAAGAGTTTCGTTGTAGGGTAGAAAGGGCGGAGCGAGAACTGAAACGGACGGCGGAGCGGATTAGCGCACAGGATCAGGTAAAAAAACAACTTCGCAATGAGCTGAAAGCTGCTAAGGGGCAATTGTCAGATTTAGAAATCCGTCTCCAAAAAGAAAAAAAGATAAGGATCAGTCTGTTCGGTTATGCTAAAAGACTTAGAAGTCAGTTGGAAATGGTTTACAAAAGTCGGTCTTGGAAAATAGGGGCACCATATAGGATTGTTGCCCGCGCTGTATATGGATTGCTAAGAGGTAAAAAAATGGGAAAGGCGCGAATCCCGGATTGGCCCCCTTCTATAGCAGAATTGGATAAGTCCCATAATGTTTCCCATGATGCGTCAAAATCCCATTCATTGGTATCGACGGAGAGCTTTCAAAATCCTTTTTTCGCTGATCAGATTTTTGGCGCGTCAAATGTGGGGTCGGAGACGGAGTCTGCATTTCGACGCGGTCATATGCGTATACATTCGCGACTCAGAAGGTTCCCAGGATCGATACGGTATCAAGCCCGACAAATCCTGTTACCAGTTAGGCGTCGATTGTCTGGCCGGAATACCCAGGCTCTCAGGGGACTGCTGTCGAGTGTGAGAGTAAAAAAAAATGAAAATGCGACTCGACAACGATCCGGTAACAGCTCAAAGAATTTCGGAACGGGTTTGCCCGATCATTCGGGAAATGGCGTGCAAGAGCAGTTGGTTTTCCGAGAGGCTGCGCCTGAAATTGAAGATGGGATTGGTTACTGGTATGATCGGGCGATGCAACTCCTTAGAGAATTGGAAGCCATCCAAGGAGATGCTGTACAGAAGCGTTCGTTATTGTCGAAAAGGACATTGCAACAACATGTCCTGCACAAGAATGGCGCATCGTCGGGCGAGGTCGAAGGCGGGGTCGATTGTGAATTTAAGCCTCACCAGGAGAATAATTTGGATTATTGGCGAGGTCAGGCAATACAATTACACGAAGAGCTTGAGTACGCAAAAGCCAATTTAAAAAAGTGATAAGGCCACCGGACTTCGACGCTGAGTTGAATTTCAAGGGTAGTGGAAATGCAAAATTGCAAATCGCAACAAAGAGAGATTGCGTATTGTGCGCCGGTGATGAACCGGTTCAGCGATCTCCAGAAGACATTGGCTCACAATCTTGCTGTGCTTAAACAGTTTGAGGGACGCGTACAGCTTATTATTGCCTGTTTTGACGCTGAAACAGCCTGCAAGGATTGGGTGCAGCAAAATTTTTCTGACGAAATTAAAATTGGCCTTCTGCGATTTCAGTCTTTTAACCCCTTGCCATATTGGCATTTCTCGTGGGCTAAAAACGCTTTTTGTGATTTGATAGATGCCCGTTATTATTCTAGTCTTGATGGGGATAATTTTCTGTCTGAAGACGACATTGAAAAAACGCTCAACCTGATTAATGACTCGGACCGGGAGTATATTATCCACCACTTTTCCGGCACTTGGGGGGACGGCACTTCCGGGCGGCTTACGATCCCTGCTCACATGTATCGAAAAAAGCCTTATATCGATGAGTTGATGCCTCGACAGTTTGATGAAATAGGTGTGATTCTTCATTTGATTACGGATTTTCCCCAACTGGTGTTTGTCTCCCGCCCCGGAGTAAATATATTTGATAGCTCCCGTTGGTGCAGAGATTACCTTGATCTCAATGGCATTGAGGTAAATCACAAAGAGATGGATCTTGGCGTCATTGGTAATCCTTTGAATCCCCGGGATAAAAATTACATTGAAAAAGATGAAACCATTTTTTTCTATCACAAGCTGAATGCCTCCTATACATTCTGGAAACTTTCTACCCAAGACTCGGCGCGCCAGAAATTTTTCTCAGTCCTTGAATCCGCACAAAGAGAGTATGCCAAAACCAGGATTTGTGTTGAAAATTTGGATACGCTTTTTTCCGGTGCGGCGATCAGTGGTTTAAATAAGACCAACGAGGTGACACTTTACGCGGTAAACAGAGACAACTACTCCTTGCTGGGGCCTTGGATAGAGCACTATCGAGCACTGGGCGTCAAACGCTTCATCATTGTGGATGACGACTCGGAAAAGCCATTGGAAGACGTCCTTGAGGGAAAGGACATCAATGTGGTCCGTCCTCATTTCGGTGTGTTTCGCTCCTCAAAAGTGTTCTGGCTGAAAGCCTTGATGTCGGCCTTCCAGGAACCCGGGAGCTGGGCACTTACGGTGGATGTTGACGAATTTCTTGATTTAGAAGCGCCTGAAAAAGTCAATTTGGGAAATTCATCGCCGCTTGAGCACTATCTTTCCATGGCGGATAACTATGGATGGAATCATGCAGTCGGAATACTTCTTGACATGATGCCTTCTTTGGAAACAATTGAAATAACAGATGAAAACTTTCTAAAATCAATGGGAGGGTATTATTTCCGGCCCATAAATACGAGTCTCGGCTATCAAGATTTGCAACCCGTGCAATGGGCTTTTGGAGATTTCTGGCCGATTTCGTTCGCTTTTGATATTCGATACAGACTTTACGGGACGAATGATTGTCTTCGCAAGGTCCCATTGGTTAGATTTTATCCTGAAGTGGATCTTAATCAGGGATTTCATACGTTACTACAAAATGGCCGCACTTTGACATGGCAGGAGTTGCTCATTCCGGAACGAGGTCTTTTGCCCATTCGGCATTATAAGATGACTAAGGTCTTTTCCAAGACATGTGCCGAGGATGGGCCTTTTAAGCGAGCGGAACAATATTTTGGGCGTACGCAGAAAAATCTTAAGCGCATAGCTAAGTCCGATCCGGACTATATAATCCGTAGCTGGCGCGCGATACCATTTAAAAGACGATATGCAGGGCCTTCGGACTTTCCTTTTTATCATGGCTTTGAACATATCAAAGCGCCTGACATTTTTTAAATTAATTGTTAGACGATTCTTGTGAGACAAAAAGCCCAATGCTGAAGATAGCCAATACAACGAAAAACGAATCGGGAGATAATATAATGGACACTGATTGTATCGGGCATACGAATTTTAGGCGATTTATTGTGCTTTCAAGATCGCGAACCGGTTCAAACATGCTTATTTCATTTTTGAATTCCCATTCGAATGTGCATGCAAAAGGGGAGATTTTTAATCGGCTGAATGGGCGGAACTACAAGGAAATTTTTGCAAAGGTCTATGCCCAGCAACCTTTCCATATTAAAGCTAGAGGCTTCAAAATTTTTTATTCTCATCCTTTGGACGACAAATCCGACGATGTGTGGGACAATCTCATCAGCATGGATAATCTATGGGTCATCCATCTAAAAAGACGGAATATCCTTCGAACACTCATTTCAAGAAAAATTGCGGGGTTGCAAGATGTTTGGTCTGTCAGTTCCGACAAGAGTAAAATTAACGATAGAAATAAGACCATTGTTTTTACTGTGGAAAAATTGAATAAAGGTTTTGAGCAAACAAAAGAGTGGGAAAACAGTGGAGATGAGAAGTTTAAGAAGCATCCTTTGATTTCTGTTTATTACGAGGATCTGGTAAACAATCCCGAAGGTACTTTTGGTAACATTACAGATTTTTTGGATGTTAAGTATGAACCACCCAAAACAATTCTAAGAAAACAAAATCCTGAAAGACTAAGAGATCTCGTGACAAATTATAGTGAACTTAAAAAAGCATTTTCAGGAACACAATGGCAGGAATTTTTTGAAGAGTGAATTGCTTAACCTTTAATGGCAGAAGGCGATCAAGGCAGTAAAAAATTTAAATCATAACTTTTTTTGTTGATAAAAAAAAACAACTATGTATCTATTCTGGGACAGCATTATTAAACCCCTTTTTGAGGTGTTACGGCCTCGCGAAATTGTTGAGATTGGTGCGGATTACGGTCATAATACCCGCAATATTCTGACCTATTGTAAAAAGACGGATTCCCGCGCGCACATTATTGATCCACAGCCCAAGTTCGACCCTGAGGCTTTTCATAAGGAATACGGCGATAATTTTATCTTTTATCAATCGCTTAGCCTTAATGCCCTGCCATTGATTGATCATATGGATGCCGTGTTAATTGATGGGGACCATAACTGGTATACAGTATATCATGAACTAAAGTTCATTGAAAAACAATGTCAGCAAAACGAGCCTTTTGTTCCGCTGGTCATTGTCCATGATGTGGGCTGGCCATATGGACGAAGGGACATGTACTATTCCCCGGAAAACATTCCCGAGGCCTTTCGAATGCCGTATGCGAAAAAGGGACTGGACCCGGACAGTGCCGACTTGATCGAAAAAGGCGGGCTGAATCTTCACCTGTGCAATGCGGTTTGCGAACACAGCCTTAAAAACGGGGTGTTGACCGCTGTTGAAGATTTTATTCGGGAGTCAAGCCAACCGCTTGGATTGATCATAATCCCGGTTTTTCATGGGCTGGGGGTACTTTATCCCTCTTCATTTGAGGAATCCCATCCTTCATTTGCTGATTTTATACAAAAGTTATCGGTTTCGGATGTTGTCTTTAAATTATTAACAGATATTGAAAAGTCCCGGATTAAAACGGTCATCGAAATACGCAGTTTAACCCGGGCGTGCGAAAAACTTAAGTATGACCTTGAAAGCCAGGCGGCCCGGGCAAGCGACCTTGAGGCGGCAAGGATCCGGGAGGCTGAACAGTTCAGTTCGGAAATGGTGGAGCATAAAAACCGATTTAAGGCGCTTGAAGAAAAGAGACGGCTTGAAAACGAATCGTATCGGCGTGAACTCAATCATCTGCAATCGGAATCTCAAGCCCTAAAGCAGGCAAAGGACAAGTTCAACAGGGAAAGGGATCAGTATTCCCATTGGGTTTCGCAGCTTTACATGCAGTTTAATGCATTAATGCGCTCAAACCGGTGGCGGGTGGGGCATGGATTGATCAGCCTGCTCACCCTGTCCATGTTTAAGAAGAATTTCACCATGGCTACCGATCATATTAAACGGGTTTTTAACCAGGTTGCGTATTTTAGATCCACTGCCGAGCATTTTGCTCCGGATCAGCCCCGCCAACAATATAAAAGCCAGATCCTATTGAAGGCATATCCCAAAAGGCGTTACAACCTGACGGTTGCCGTGATTGCTTGGGATGTGGGGCACAAACCCCTGGCCCGGGCGTATCTGCTGGCGGAGGCTTTAAGCAGGTATTTTCATGTTGTTTTACTGGGCCCCTCGTTCCCTCGGTATAATACAACAGTCTGGGAGCCGTTAAAGAATAGTAACATTGAAGTGTTGAAATTGCCGGGCAAGGATTTCCCTCAATTTTTAAATGTTCTTGAAAAAACAGCCCGCAGGATTGAAGCGGATATGGTTATTGCCTGTAAAGCCCGGCTTCCGGCTGTACAGCTCGGATTTATGATCAAAGCGTTTAAAAACCGCCCGGTTTTTATTGATATTGATGATTATGAACTTTCCTTTTTTAAGCAAAAGGGCCCTGTCTCCTTAAAAGAGATCAGCGATAAGAAAAAATTCACGGATCTTGCGATACCGTTTGAAGAAACCTGGACCCGGTTTACGGAAAATCTGATTCAGTATGCGGATGGCGTGTTTGTCTCCAATCCGGCGCTTGAGAAGAAATTTGGCGGTATGATAATTCCACATGCCCGGGATGAAGTGCGGTTTGATCCGTCCCTTTATGATAAAAATCAGCGCCGAAAAGAGCTGGGAATCGACCCAAAAGATAAAATTGTTTTATTTCTCGGCACACCAAGGGAGTACAAAGGGGTTACGGACGTTTTAAAAGCGGTAAAAGAATGTAATAAAAATAATTATAAATTATGCCTCATCGGCAGTCAGCCTGATAAAAAGTATAAAAATGATCTCAAGCAACAGGGCGGTTCCAGTTTGATTATGCTGACGGATCAGCCGTTTGGCAAACTGGCTGAAATTTTGATTATCGCTGATCTGGCCTGTCTGATTCAGGATCCGGAAAGTGAAATTTCCAAATATCAGCTGCCGGCCGAGGTGATTGATGCGGTCTTAATGGGCATACCGGTATTATCAACGCAAACAGATCCACTGGCACCATTAATTTCCGCCGGCGCTGTTGAGCCGGTAACGAAAGAAAATCTTTCTCAATCCATTGATCGCGTTTTATCAAACAGTGATAGTTGTCGCTTAAACCAGTTAAAAAGACGGGAGTTGTTTTTAAAACAATACAGTTATGCGGCCATTGGTGGAAAATTATTCAACACGCTTTTAAATGCCCTTGATCATCCCAGGCCGTTTTTCTCAAACGCCCTTGACTTTATTGGGCTGCAAAAGACGATTTTGCCAAAAAAGTCGGCTACGGCTAAGATTGTTGAATCATCTGATGACGGGATGGATGTGGTGCTTTTCTGGAAGCAGAATGACACCGGTTTGTATGGTCGTCGGTCAGATATGTTTATCAAGTACTTGGCAAGACGTCCCCAAATACGGAAAATTGCTGTTTTTGATATGCCGGTTGCCGTTGAGGCCTTGCGCGATAAATCAAAAAATGGCGGCATTACCCATGATCGCATGATATACCGTGAGACGATGCTGAAAAACTGGGGCGCGCGTGATACGGATGTCATCAGTTTTCACACCTTTATTTTCAGCAAACAAAAAGAGGATCTTGAAAAACAGGTGTGGCGTTATCCCGATACATCCGAATATATGCAATTTATTAAAAGCCGCTTAAATGAGCAGGATATAAAATCACAAGAATCGATTTTCTGGTTTTACCCGGAAAATGCATATATTTCTAAAATTGTGAAATATTTTAAACCAAAGTTAAAAGTTGTAGATCTGGTGGATGATGGTCGTACATGGCCGGGTTTGTCTGGAGTTAAACGGCTTCAATTAACAAAGCATTACAAAGACGTTTTAAAGACAGCTGATTTGGCGTTGGCCAATTGTCAAAAAGTCAAACAATCCCTTCAAAAATATCATCCGGATATCAAGCTAATACCAAATGGATGCGAATTGGGTTCATCGCCGGATCTTACCTCAGATATATTATTCCAAAGATTTAAATCCATAAGCGGCCCGAAACTGGGTTATGTGGGAAATCTGGAAAAGGGTAAAATCGACGCTGATTTGATTAAGTATTTGGCAGGGCGCCGGCCGGACTGGCATATTTTTCTTATCGGGTCCACCCATGCCAATCCGGACATATTAAAACTTGATGAATATCCAAATATTCATTTTACAGGTGTTGTTCAGTATCCTGATGTGCGGGCATGGATCAAAGCGTTTGATGTCGCCATATTGCCGCATTTAAATTCTGCCAAAACCCGGTCCATGAACCCATTAAAATTGTATGTTTATTGCTCTGTGGGCGTCCCTGTGGTATCAACACAAATCGAGAATTTAGACGAACTCAAATCCTTTATTTCAATTGCCGCTGATTATGATGATTTTTTAAAAAATATTGATAAACTTCTTGAAAATAAAAATAAATCCATCACAACCGGCATGAAGGATTGCCTCTATAATAATTCATGGGACAATCGGGTCGGGCAAATTATCGATAAACTTCAGGAGTTAATGGCATAAGAACTGTTTTCTATTGCTTATAATATTGATATGATAAAAAATTTTAATAAACTATTTTGCATTGGGTTAAATAAAGCAGGTACCACTAGCTTATATTATGCTTTTGGAAAGCTCGGGTTTAAAGCCTTGCACAATGCCCCGAATAAAAGAGCAGGTGCGAAGGAGTATGATAAAGCTGCAAGAATACTAAATGCATCCATTCGATCCGCTAAAAAAAATGGGAAACAACTGTTAACCGGGTATGAAGATTATGATGCGTACCTTGATATAGATAGCGTTAATAGAAATTTTGAGATTTTGGATAATCAATGCCCGAACAGCAAGTTCATTTTTACGGACAGGGATGTGGGCGACTGGATCGACAGCAGAGTCAAGCACGTCATCAGAAATAGAAAATATAAAGAAAAAGGACTATATAATGGCACTTTTTTAGAAATTAAACCTGCGGAATGGGCCAAAGAACGCAAGTCGTATCTTAATCATGTTACCACGTATTTTAAGGGGAGAGAAGAAGACTTGCTTATAATGAATGTAGCTTCCGGTGATGGATGGGAAAAACTTTGTCCGTTTCTGGGACTTCCTGTTCGGACAGATCCATTTCCATGGCAAAATAAAACTAACATGTTTAACAAAATAAAATCATGGGTCACGCTTTATTTTAGGTTTGTTGTTGATAGCCGTAGTGATAATGGAGAGGTGTAATGCATCAAAGCTCTTTTAAAAATATGCAAAATTTTAAAGAAAGGTATTTGAAAGCCTTTGAAAACAAACAGCTTGTCATTTTTGATTTGGGAAGTTTTGATGTGAATGGATCTTACCGGGAGATCTTTGATCATCCCGGGTGGCAATACAAAGGGCTTGATGTGGAAGCGGGAAAAAATGTGGATATTGTTTTAAAAAATAACTATAACTGGAAGGAAATTGATTCTGATTCTACAGATGTGCTGGTTTCCGGTCAGGCATTTGAATATATTGAGTTTTTCTGGATCACCATGTTAGAGGTCGCCCGTATTTTAAAACCTGGCGGCTTGTGCTGCATTATCGCGCCGGCCGGCGGCTATGAACACCGGTATCCGGTGGATTGCTGGCGGTTTTATCCGGATGGTTTTTCAGCCGTGGCCCGTTTTGCGAAGCTTAAGGTCATTGACGTGTTTAATCAAAGTTTTCAAGGCAATCAGAATAGCGACAAAAAAGATGTATGGAAAGATACGGTTCTTGTTTGTCAAAAATACCGGCTTTCATTTTTTTATGCCCTGCGCCAGCGGTTATGGCGAAAATTGATGCACTGGATTTTAACCTGTCGGCTCCCGGTATAATTATTCTTACCCCTTTTCCAAATCCCATAGATTTTTTTAAAAGAATTAATTTAAACTATAAAATATGATGAGTTGAGAAATGAAAGCATATATCAACGAATTATTAAAACGGACAGATCTGATAAAATATCTTGTTGTGTCAGGCCTTAAATCCCAGAACAAAAACAGCTATCTCGGGTTTTTCTGGTGGCTGTTAGATCCGCTGCTGCAGGTAGTTATATATTATTTTGTCGTGGTTATTATTTTTCAGCGGGCCAGGGGGGCTGACTATGGGATTTATCTGGCGACCGGCTTGATTGCCTGGCGGTGGATGGCCACTTCCATTTCAACGGCAACACGATCCATAATATCTCAATCAGGTATTATTACACAAGTTTATCTGCCCAAGGTAACGTTTCCATTATGCACGGTTTTGAGTCAGATGATCAACTTTGGTTTTGGGCTCATTGTGATTGCTTTATGTTTTGTGTTTTTTCAAATAAAACCCGGCCTGGCAAATATCTGGCTGCCGTTTGTTATCAGTATTCAGTTTTTGTTTTTACTGGCACTATCCATGATGATTGCATATCTAAGCGTTTTTATAAGAGATATGGAACTTCTGGTTACACATTTGTTGCGGTTGTGGTTTTACGGGTCGCCGGTCATATGGTATGCGGATATGGTGCCGGAAAGAGTCAGTTGGATAATTCATATTAATCCCGCTACCATATTTTTGATGAGTTATCGCAGTATAATGATAAATAATGCGGCCCCGGATGTCATGGCGTTAACGTTGATCGGGTTTTTATCAAGTATATCAATTTTTTTATTGTTATACCTTTATACGAACTATGAACACAAAATTATCAAAGCCTTATAACAAGAATATTAAGCAAGATAACTAATATTATCATACGTTATGCATCAATTAAATTTATCCGACATACAGTCATCCAATAATTTTCAGGGAAAAACACAACAGGAAACTATTTGCATAAAGGACCTGGGTGTTCATTATACGTTAGGAAATCGTCGTGACAGTTTGAAATCCAGAATTCTTGATTTAATGCAGAAAAGAAAAAGTATAAAAGAACATGTTTGGGCACTGCGTGACATCAATCTGACATGTTTTTCCGGAGAAATTATTGGGATTATCGGCGCTAATGGCGCAGGGAAAACAACATTATGCAGGGTGCTTTCGGGGCTGATCAAGCCGGATTTGGGCAACGTGAAAATAGATGGCATGGTTTCCGCTTTGTTCTCACTGGGTACAGGGTTTAGAAAAGATCTTTCAGGTAGAGAAAATATTCTATTAAACGGCATGATGATGGGATTTTCCATGCGGCAGGTTGAAGAAATTACAAGAAAAATCATAGATTTTTCTGAACTTGACGATTTTATTGATCAGCCGTTAAAGTATTTTTCCAGCGGGATGAGGGCACGGCTGGGGTTTAGTATCGCTTCAATGATGGAGCCGGAAATACTGGTTCTTGATGAAGCGCTAAGTACCGGTGATTTAAAATTTTCTGAAAAAGCGGGAAAAAAGCTTAATGAGTTGATTGGAAAATCCAGGCTTGTGATTATCGTTACCCATAAGATGGGCTTTGTAAAAAAATTTTGTACCCGGGCCATTTGGATGAATAAAGGAAATATTAAAGCAGATGGGCCGCCTGCCGAAATCACTCAAAAATATTTGGCTTCAAGCGTGCCAAAGTCCCATCCAAAAAGAATGATAAAATTAAACAAAACCAATTCTTTTTTAGGTACTAGAGAAATGATTTTAGTAGATAGCGTCGGTGTTAAATTTTCACTGAAAGGGAAAAAGCAGGGATTAATGAATAAGGGGTTGGGCGCTGCGCACGAGAAAATGGATAAAAAAAATAGCATATGGGCTTTAAAGGATGTCAGTTTCTCGATTAAAGAGGGTGAGGTGGTTGGCATTATAGGGCCGAATGCAGCTGGGAAAACAACACTTTGCAGGGCGCTTTGCGGAATATTAAAGCCGGATTTGGGGAAAGCGAATATTTATGGCCGGGTGACGGCATTGTTAACATATCAGGCCGGGTTTAAATTTGATCTATCCGGCAAAGACAATATTTATCTAAACGGGTTGATGCTCGGGTTGACAAAAAGTGAAGTGAACGATCTTTTTTCTGATATTGTTGAGTTTTCAGAGATTAAAAAAAGTTATATAAGCCAGCCGGTTAAATATTATTCCAAGGGTATGCGGGCACGGCTTGGCTTTAGTATTGCCTCAATGGTTAAGCCGGATGTATTTATTCTTGATGAAGCATTAAATGCCGGGGATGTGTCTTTTTATGAGAAAGCCAGCGCAAAAATACAGGAATTAATTAAAGACGCAAAAGCAACGATTATTGTAACACACAATACTAAATTTATTGACAAGGTCTGTACGCGTGCTGTTTTGCTGGATAAAGGCCGAATTTTGTTTGATGGTTCGCCCAAAGAAGCTGTGACAATGTATCAAGGTTTTGTTTAAAAACAATGAAGATTTTATTTTTAATTTCAGCTCCGAAAATTTCTGCCAGTTCCAGGTATAGAGTTTATAACTATATAAAATATTTTAGGAGAGATGGACATATATGTCATGTTGCCTCGGGCAGTTGGAATTGGCTGTTTAAAAAGCATTCTTATAACGACAATTTATTCGCCTCTTTGATTTATTATTTTATTCAGTTTACTGCACGTTTTTTAATCCTTTTTAAAGTTCGTTTTTATGATGTGGTGGTTATCCAACGAGAACTTTTTTTTTACCTGCCCCCGATATTTGAAAAAGCGATAAAAAAAATAAATGCAAAAATCATTTTTGATATTGATGATGCAATGTTTTTTGCAGATCAAGTCAGTTATGGCAAGTTTTATAAATACCTTGATCTTGAAAAGGCCTATAAAATTGCGTCGTTGAGCAGGCATGTCATTGTTGGAAATTCCTATCTAAAAAAAAAAATATTACCCTTTAATTCCAATATATCAATTATCCCAACACCGGTTGATACCGATCGACTGATACCCTTTCAAAAAACTTCAAATCACAATTCTATGGTCGTTATCGGATGGATCGGAAATCGAGGTAATCTAAAAAATCTTCAAATGGTTGGCAATATACTTCAGGATTTGGCAAAAAAATATAATTTTACGTTAAATATTGTTTCATCAGACAAGTTTTATTTAGACGGCGTCAAAGTTCAAAATATACAATGGGCAATAGATACGGAAATTAAGAGTTTACATAATTTTGATATCGGGATCATGCCGTTGGAAGACAACGAATATAACCGGGGCAAATGCGGCTTCAAAGCACTACAGTATATGGCCGTGGGGCTCCCTGTTGTTTGTTCACCGATAGGAATAAACAAGGACATCATAGAAGATGGCGTGAATGGTTTTTGGGCCGTTACGCCGGATGAATGGATAAAAAATTTAGCAAAACTGATTGAAAATCCAACCTTAAGACAAAAGCTTGGAAGGCACGGGAGATATTTAGTGGAGCGGAAGTATTCCTACGAAGTGACTTATCCTGAATTGTCGAAAGTTATAGTTAAAGCTGCGGAGTAAGCATGAAAATAGTCTTTCTCAGCTCATTCATTAATCATGCAAGACACTATAAGCGCGTGGCAGCATTAAAATACTTAGGTATAGAAACCAAGGTTTTAGCATTTGAGCGCGATGCATACCCAGGTAAAGGAATACCAGGTGGATATATTTCTCTTGGAAAAATAGAGCACGGTAAATTTCTAAAACGTTTAATCCCTATTATAAAGGCTGTTCAGGTTGTTTATTCAGAAATTAAGGATGCGGATGTAATTTATGCTTTTGATTATGATATGGCTTTTTTAGGAATAATTGCATCTAAAAGATTAAGACACAAGCCCAGGCTTGTATATGAAGTTGGAGATATTCATGAAATCTTACTCGGAAAAAATTTGATTCACCGGTCACTGAGAAATCTTGATAAATTTATTATGAATAAAACTCATCTTTTAGTAGTCACTTCCGAGGCCTTTGTAACTGGTTATTTTAAAGGTATTCTTGGGTTAAACAATTTTCGATATTTTGTGCTTGAAAATAAGCTGGCAATTAATCAATTATTAAAAATTGAAACTACTAAGTTAGAACAAAATAAAAAAAAAATTCGGATAGGGTATTTTGGTAAGTTAAACTGTAATGAATCGTGGGAGATAATAAAACAAATTGTGCAAAGTTCTGAAGGTAAAATAGAAGTTTACGTACGAGGCGAATCAAAAGGTGTTGAATCATTTGAGCCTGATGTTAAAGAGATAAATGGAATTACCTATGAGGGCACTTATATTTCTCCGGATGATCTTCCAAAGATTTATGGAAAAGTTGATATTGTTTGGGGTGCTGCACGCCGTGAACGGCTAAATTCTCTCTGGGCACGCCGTTGCAGGTTTTATGAGTCTTGCTTTTTCCAAAAACCTATTATAGCATTTTGGGATAGTGAAGACGGGCGAATTGTCGAAGAACTGAAAATAGGTGTATGCGTTGACTTTAATGATATTCCAAGAACAATAAATCGAGTTTTGAGTATAACCTGCGAAGATATATCTATGTGGCATCATAACATTGAAAATTTACCCAAAAAGATTTTTGTTTATACTGATGATCACGAGCGCCTTATTAAAGAGATTCAACAATAAAGATAGAAAATGTAATGAAAATACTATTTTTAACAGCCAGGTTTCCTTTCCCCCCGGATAGAGGTGACAGACGTAGAGCTAATAATATGATTAAACAACTATCTCATCATCACTCTATACACCTGTTGTCTTTTATAGAAAATAAAAATGAATTGTACTATATTGAAGAAGCGAAACAGTTTTGCGAGAATGTGGAAATAATCCATTTGTCTTCATTAAGATCAAAAATTAATTGTGGGCTAAACTTTTTTTCTAAAAAACCCCTTCAAGTATCTTATTATACTAATAAAAGGATGAGTAATAGAATAAAAGAATATATAAATATTTATAATATTGATATCGTTCATACTCATCTGCTAAGAATGGCAGAATATGTATATAAACTTAATGAAATCACTAAAGTTTTGGATTTGACTGATGCTATTTCTCTATATCTAAAAAGATTTTTAAATAAGGAAAAGAATATCATAAAAAAAAGTTTAATATATTTAGAACGTGGGCGAATAAAAGAATACGAAAAAATCGTAAAATATTTTGATTGTAACCTTGTTTGCACATCAATTGATAGAGATGAAATATTATCCTATATACCTGAAGCAAAGATAGATATAATTTCTAATGGCGTTGATACAGAATTTTTTAACAATGAGAATGCCGAACTTTATGAGCCCAATACACTTGTTTTCAACGCTGCAATGAGCTATCCTCCAAATAGAGATGCCATAATTTTTTTTGTGGAAAATATTTTTGATTATATAAAAAAGGAAATTCCACATATTAAATTAATAATAGTTGGTGGAAAGCCCGGCACTAAAATTGAAAGTTTTCATGATAATAAAAATATTTTTGTTACAGGATGGGTAGAAGATGTTAGAGAATATTATAAAAAAGCAGCTGGTTCTGTATGTCCAGTAAGATTTGGCACAGGTTCTTTGAATAAGATATTAGAACCTATGGCTTTGGGAGTTCCGATTATTTCTACATATATCGGCGCTAAATCAATAATTGGACTAAAGAATGGAGAAAATATATTGATTGCGGATGAGCCTAAAGAATTTGCAGCGAAAGTGTTGCTTATATTAAAAGATAAAAATTTAAGAACTTCTCTTTCTAAAAAAGGAAGAGAACTTGTTTTAAAGAATTATAACTTGAAGCATATTACAGAAAACTTGGAAAATATTTACAAAAAAGTGCTTAATTAAATCCGTTATTGAAATTTATTAAAGTACATATTATATTAATAAAAAGGATTGTAAGTCCTACAGGTTGGTGAGAGAAGGATAGGTGTATGAAAATATTGATTACCGGTGGTGCGGGATTTATCGGCTCCCATCTTGCCGACCGGCTCATTGAAAAGGGGCATGAAGTCTTTGCCGTGGATAATCTCAGCACCGGCAGTATGAAAAATGTTGTACAGCTCCAGAAGAACAGTAAGTTTCATCTGATTGTTGATACCATTTTAAATGAATCTCTGATGGATGAACTGGTTTCAAATTGTGATCATATTTATCACCTGGCTGCCGCAGTCGGCGTCAAGCTCATTATGAACCGTCCGGTGGAGACCCTTGAAACAAATGTAAAAGGCACGGAGATGGTCCTTGCCACGGTCAATAAATATAAAAAAAAGGTCCTGATCGCTTC
>Ga0307991_1001118_pt1 | contig 19068 bp, 11 predicted proteins | sample EllFjometagen131_FD_203146 | JGI IMG/M metagenome (GOLD analysis project Ga0307991, IMG submission 203146) | Marine microbial communities from Ellis Fjord, Antarctic Ocean - #131 | ecosystem: Environmental > Aquatic > Marine > Unclassified | place: Southern Ocean | collected 2014-10-08 | reverse complement strand
TTACCAGCAAAAAATTTCAGCGGACCATCGGCGAAATTGTCTGCGATCTGGGTCTTATCAGCCCAACCGATCTCAGCCGGGTACTTAAAAAATACCGTAAGCAGTTGAAAATAGGTGAAATTCTTCTCAAACAGGGCGTTATTGATGTCCGACAGTACCAGGAAATCATTCAGGAACAGATCCACAGTGATGATCCTTTGGGCCGGATCATGATCGACAAAAAATTCATTTCTCAGGAGCAGCTCTGTACGGCCCTGTCGCGGCAGTATAACATTCCGTTTAAAAAACTTGCCGGTTTTCAGTTCAATGAAAAATCAAAAAAAGAACTGATCAAAACAGTCGGTTTTAAATATGCGGAAAAAAACCTGCTCCTGCCCCTGGGCCTTAAGGACCGGCAAATCAAGCTGGCCGTCACAAACCCTGCCGAGGTGCTGGACAACCAGGACCTCCTGCCTTTGTTTTCACGTTTCAAAGTTGATATGGTGCTTGTTACAGAAGAAAATTTCCACAACCTTTTCAGAGCGTTATACGGCAAGAGCATAAAAAGTTTTAAAGCTGCCGACGGAAGAAAAGCAGTGCCGGAAGATGTTGATCTTGTTGATATCGATCTGCAACAGAACGATATCAAAGACGGCAAGACAAGCCTGTACGGGGTTTCCGATATGGAAGCCAAACAGGTGGTCGATTATATCATCAAGTTCGGCATCATCAACAACGCCAGTGATATTCATATCGAACAGGACCGTGTCAGCGCAACACTGCGGTATCGTCTCGATGGTGTTTTGCAGAACGTTCAGCCGGAATGGCTGGATAAAAAAATACAGGAGATGGTAGGCGCTATCATTTCGCGAATCAAGATCATATCCAACCTGGATATTGCAGAACGCCGGCTGCCCCAGGACGGTGTATTTCGAATCAACTATCTGGACAGAACCAGCCAACAGCGCTTTGACCTTGATTTCAGAGTGGCTACCTGCCCGGCCATTACCGGCGAAAATGTCACCATCCGTATTCTTGATTCCCGCAAGGCCAAGCTCGGGCTTGATAACCTGAACCACTCACAGCATGTTTTAGACCCCTTGAAACGGTTTTTCAAAAGTGCGGCCGGGATGGTACTGGTGTCGGGCCCCACCGGCAGCGGAAAATCCTCCACGCTTTACGGTGCTCTCCAGTATGTTTATAATCCGGGCATCAAAATCATCACCGCCGAAGATCCCATTGAATACAGCTTTCCGGGAATTATGCAGACCCAGGTAAAGCCCAAGATCAACCTGACTTTTGCCAGACTGCTGCGCTCTTTCCTGCGGCTTGATCCGGATGTTATTCTCATCGGTGAAATACGTGATGACGAAACAGCCCGGATTGCCTTTGATGCGGCCCAGACCGGGCATCTGCTGCTGAGTACCATTCATACGAATGATGCGGTCAGCTCCATCACCCGGCTGCTGGATCTGAATATCGAGCAGAATCAGATTGCATCCGGTCTCATGGGGGTTCTGGCCCAGCGGCTGGTAAGAAAGGTGTGTGATGTCTGTTCAAGGGAATACCGGCCGGTCGAGGAGGAATGGCGCATTCTGTTTGACGCCTACCCGGCGCATTTGACATTTTACAAGGGGATCGGCTGCAAAGCCTGTAACTTCACAGGATACCGGGGCCGCACCCTGATTTCGGAACTGCTAGAAATCAATCGGGACATTGCCCGGGCCCTCAGCAGGGGGGCCGCTAAAAATAAAATTAAATACATGGCACTCAAGGCGGGCATGCGCACCATGATCGATGACGGTCTGCTGAAAATGGGGCAGACAACCCTTTCCGAGATTATCAGGGTGGTGCCCATTGAACTGATCAAGGAATTCAAATCCAGAGCAACCGACTCACCCGAGACGACTTTGCCGGAAGAACGTTCCGGATCTGATGAAACAGGGGAAACAATAAAACTGGATACCGCGGTGATCATTTCCGACCCCATGGCCGATGCAGGAGCCATCGAACGACTGTATGGGGAATACGAGTCGTTAAACAAAACCATGGCCCAATCCCCGGACAAATCCGATCCAGAACTTTTCAAAGCATTTATTGCCAAAGTTTATCAAAAAATATGCACCCGATTTAATTGCCGTCAGGTCAATTTTTCTTTACGGCCCGGGACCAGACGGGTGGACATACTCGCCGGACCGGCAATACCCGTTCGAATGGAGCGTTTTCGGCCGAATGGAACAATTTAACGACACGGCGAAACCCGGCAGGTAAAAAAAATGCCCCTGTTTGAAGCATCAAAAAAAAATTCGCAACCGGACAACGCGGACCTTGAATCTCCGGTAAGGCAGATCAGAAAAATGGCCGAAAACCTGTTTAAAGATGCCCACGGCAGTCATGACTGGGAGCATTCCCTTCGGGTTGTCCGCATGTGCGGACAAATCGGTCCCAGGGAGGGGGCCGACATGCAGGTATTGAAAATTGCCGCTTACCTGCATGATATCGGCCGGTGTAAACAGGATTCGTCCAATGGAACCATCTGCCATGCCCGACTGGGCGGTCGGATGGCCCGGCCCCTGATCAAAGACCTGGAACTGACAGATGAGCAGAAAATCAATATCATCCACTGCATACGGTCCCATCGGTTCCGGGGTAACGAAAAACCCGACACCTTGGAAGCCAGAGTGCTTTTTGATGCGGACAAGATAGATGCCATCGGTGCCGTGGGCGTGGCCCGGGCCTATCTGTTCGCCGGCGAACTGGGGGCCCGGCTGCATAATCCGGATATCCGGGTGGAAGACACCCTGCCCTATTCAAGGGAAGATACCGGATACCGTGAATTCAAGCTGAAGCTGAGCAAAATAAAAGGCCGGATGCTCACCGATGAGGGCCGTCGACTGGCTGCCGGCCGTCATGATTTCATGAACATCTTTTTTCAGCGCTTTTTAGATGAGCATGCCGGGCGATGCTGACCGTCCGGGAAAAGACGCTCTGCTGTTTTAAACGGTTTTGTAAAAAGTTCAAATTCAAGACGTGCAAATTTTGCAATTATGAGAAGTACTTATAGTACGTTGAATGATTGCCAAATGCAGCGCAACGCAGGAGTTGGACTTTTTACGAGACCGTCATCATTAATATTTAAAAAAAGGAGGCATCGGCGGCATCGGATCAAACCAATGCCGCCGACAAAGCTTATGGGCATAAACATAGTCGAAAAAATCGATGACAAGGTGAAAGTCGGACATGTTCTGGTCAGCGTTTCAGACAAAAGCGGCCTGGATGCATTTATCCCTGAAATGATCGAATTGAACCCGGATATAAGATTTTTCTCCACCGGCGGTACGTTTGTCCGGCTCCGGGAGATTCTCGGTACCAATGCAGACACCTGCCTGACAAGGGTGTCCGATTATACGGGCCAGCCGGAAACCCAGGGGGGGCTGGTCAAGACCCTCGATTTTCGAATCTACCTGGGATTGCTCACCGAGACTTACAATGACGCCCACCAGCAGGATCTGAAACGCACGGACAGCGTTGCCATCGACATGGTTGTCGTCAACCTGTATCCTTTCAAAGAAACCATTGCCAAACCCGGGGTCACCACTGAACAGGCCCGGGGAAATATCGACATCGGGGGACCGTGCATGATTCGGGCCTCGGCCAAAAATTTCATCCGCGTGGCATCGGTGGTGGACCCCTCCGATTACGCCCGGGTGCTCGCCGACATAGCGGCCCATCAGGGCATGATCTCCCTGGATCTGCGGTTCCATCTGGCCCGCAAGGCCTTTGAGCACACAGCCGTTTACGACCGGACCATTGCCGATTTTCTGGCCGCTGAAAATTATGACGCGGTAAAGGGATGTTATCAAAAGGTAGAAGGTTGAAGGTAGAAGGCTAAATAGGGTATCGTAGGGTGGGCTGTGCCCACCAATAGACAGAATACCTTCAACCTTCAGTCTAAACAACCTTCAGCCTATCTTTATTATTAGTATCAAATGCAAACAAAGGGATAAAAAATGGCAGAAGATCTGAAAAAAATGTACAAAACCATCATGGACGATCATTTTCCGCCCCGGATGGAAATCAGCTTTATTGACAACGGCAAACGCCAGACCATTGCCTACGAAAAGGTGGTCTGGACCATCGATAATGTTAACAAAGGGTTGCGGTACGGCGAAAATCCGGGCCAGGAGGCGGCCCTGTACCGCATGGTCAACGGCAACCTGGTGCTGGGAGAAACTACGATGATCCAGCCGGGTCAATACCTGGCTTCGGACATAGAACTGCTGCAGTCGGGCAAGCACCCGGGTAAAACCAACCTGACGGATGCGGACAATGCGTTAAACATTCTCAGATATCTGACCGATAAACCCACCGCCGTCATCGTCAAACACAACAATCCCTGTGGCGTGGCCCAGTCCGATACCCTGACCGAAGCCTACATCAAGGCCAATCTGGCCGACCGGATAGCGGCCTTTGGCGGGTGTATCGCGTTGAACCGATCGGTGGACAGAGACACGGCCGCGGCCATTTCCAACCAGTACGCCGAGGTGGTGGTGGCCCCCGACTTCGAAGAAGGGGCCATGGAAATTTTTGCCCACAAAAAAAACCTGCGGGTCATCCGCATCGACAATATCCAACGCTTGCAGCAGTTTGTCGGCCAGCGCTGCGTGGAATTCAAAAGCCTTATCGACGGCGGGATCGTGGCCCAGTGGTCCTTTGTTCCGGCGGCCCGAAACAAGGCGGATTTAAAACCGGCCCAGTGCGAATACCAGGGCCAAACCTACCGGATAGACCGGCAGCCCACGGAAAAAGAGTATCAGGACCTGCTCTTCGGCTGGATGGTGGAGGCCGGGGTCACGTCCAACTCCGTGATTTATGTGAAGGACCTGGTCACCGTGGGTATCGGCACTGGGGAACAGGACCGGGTGGGCGTGGCTGAAATTGCCCGTGACAAGGCTTATCGCAAGCTGAGCGACCGGTATTGTTTTGAGCAGCACAAAATTGCCTACAACGAGCTTCAAGATGCGAAAAAAACAAAAAAGATCGATGACCGGGTCGCATTGGAAAAAGGGGGTCTTATCAATGCCGCAATGGTCAGTGATGCCTTTTTTCCGTTCCGGGACGGGGTGGATGTGGGCCTGCGGGAAAGCATCTCCAGCGTGATTCAGCCGGGGGGCTCGGGCAATGATTACCAGTCCATCGAGGCCTGTAACGAAGCCGGCGTTGCCATGGTGTATACCGGCCAGCGCAGCTTCAAGCATTGACGGTATCGCAGGAACAATCTCACCTGCTGCATGCAGTACGGTAATCGCTTAAGAGACGCGACATACGCCATGTCTGCCGTCGTTTCTTAAACGGCCGCCATGGTGTTTATTCAGGCCGGATACCCCAAATGGAATTGTTGATGGGCCGATTCATGCTCCGTTACGTCCTCTGCGGTATCTGTTCAAATCTGTGTAAATCCGTGGATAGAATAAGCCCTTCTCTGTTGCCCTCCGCGGCCTCTGCGGTGAAAAATCAAATAATACCCCTTAGCACCTTAGCGCCTGCGGGAGTCAATGTGTCGAAAGGGCAAGATTTAAGTTGACACTGCGCCGGAAATGTATCAAAAATTTACAAAATAGCATGTCAACGCCCCACATATTTATGCAAAACGTATTATCCCTCAAGGAGGCAGGTCATGGAACGAATGATAAATCTTTATATTGAAAAACTTCCGGAAGGTGTTTATTTAGCAACTTCTGTTGATGTTCAAGGGCTTGTTGCTCAAGGCCGGACAGTGTCAGAAACTATAGAAATTGCAAGAGATGTGGCCAGGCGCTTATTCGAAGCAAAGATGGAAAGAGAGTGTCTGGAATCTCTTCCGGAGGTATCTGATAAATTTGATTATGCCTAATCATCCTGGAGACATACCGGAAGGGACATTGCGCGCTATTTTGAAGACGTCAGGAATAACGCCACATGAATTTCTGACAAAATAAAGACCTTTGAATGTTATCCTCAAAATTATGAGGGTATACTCGCTGTATCCTTGAGTTTCTTGGGCTCCGAAATTTCAGCCATCGGAGAATCATTGTTGCGTTTATTCATCGCCATACAGATCCATATCCGGATAATATTTTTCAGCACATTCAGGACAGATACCATGGCTGAATTTGGCATCAGAGCGATCTCGAATGTAGGATTCAACCCGATTCCAATAGCCTTTGTCATCACGAATCTTTTTACAATACGAACAAATCGGCAGAATGCCTCGCAGTTTTTTTATTTCAGACACGGCTTTCTGGAGCGCCTTATTTTTTTCTTTTACTTCCTTAAACAAACGCTCACGCTCGATCTTTTCAGAAGACAATTTTTTGTTAGACTCGCGGATTGTTTTATTGAGCCGGATTAAGATTGCCGTTGAACCTGCCATAATTAAAAACAAAGCCACGATCAGGGAGAGAACATGCCAGTAGTTTTTTATAACGGCTTTAAAGGTTATTTTCCCAAAATCTTTGTAAAGGCCGACCGTTAGAAATTTCAGGCACTCGTGCACACTCTGGTAGTTCAGCGGGATGGTCCACCCACTGCACGAGGCGGATACCGCCGCTTTAGAGTCTGCAGGCATTTCACTTTTTCTCACCCTTGAGCACATCGTGTAACACCTTGCTCAATGATCGGGATTCAAATGGTTTGGGCAGCATACCTTTAAAACCGTATTTCTGAAAATTTGCCAAAACTGGATCATCTGAATAACCACTGAACACGATAGCTTTTATTTCAGGATCTATCTCCAACAACTTCTTAATGGCTTCCTTTCCGCCTATTCCGCCGGGAATGGTCAGGTCCAGGATGGCGACATCATAGGGCGTTTCAGCTTCTTTGGCTTCCTTGACCATCCGAATTGCTTCAGCGCCATCCGTTGCAAACTCTGATTCATAACCCAAGCTCCCCAGCATTTTCCCGACCATTTTCCTTAACGACGCCTCGTCATCCATCACCAGAATCTTGCCTTGGCCTTTTATTAGTTTAATTTCCTTTTTTTCAGCGACTATTTTGACGGAAGCAGGAAGATAAATATGAAATGTCGTACCAACCCCCAGCTGGGATTCCACCGTAATGTGTCCATCGTGCTTTTCGATGATGGAATAGGTCGTGGCAAGCCCAAGGCCGCTCCCTCCCTGCTTGGTCGTAAAATAGGGATCAAATATTTTCAAAAGGTAATCTGTAGCTATGCCCACTCCTTGATCTTTGATGGATATCCGAATGTATCTCCCCGGTTTAACCGGCAAGTCATGCCTATCCTCAATTATTAGATTCTCTGCTATGACTTGAATGGTCCCTCCCTCTGTCATGGCCTGGTCCGCATTGATAACAAGATTATTGATGACCTGGTTGATCTGCCCAATGTCAACCTCAGCCGGCCAGAGGTCTTCTGCAATCGAAAACTCGTTTTTAGATTTTGAGCCTTGCAGCACAAAAGAAGACGACGATTTGAGTATATCTTTGATTGAGACAATCTCTTTTACCGGCAGCCCTCCTTTGGCAAAAGTTAATAGCTGCTTGGCCAGTGTCTGAGCTCTTTTAGAGGCTCGCTCAGCCTCCATTAATAGCTCAGATGGATCATCTCCTTGTGCTAAATCAGTCTTGGCAAGAGATATGTTTCCCATAATTATCGTCAGAATATTATTGAAATTATGGGCGATGCCGCCTGCGAAAACTCCGATAGATTCAAGTCTCTGAGCTTTTAAAAGCTCTTCTTCCAATCTCTTGCGCTCGGTGATGTCCAGAACTAAGGACTGGACAGAGACGAGGTCCCCTGTCTCGTCAATCAGGGCAGAGTTAAACCATTCGCAGGTGATGACCGATCCGTCCTTGCGATAGTTGCGGTCTGTGTGGATGTTGCTGATCCGGCGGGCGGAAAGCATGTCTGCAATCAGTGCGGTTATTCTTTGCGAATCATCCTCGTGAACAAACCGAAGTGAGTCGATTCGCTTACCCATCACCTCTTCGGAGTTCCACCCGAAAACACGCTCCGCATTTTTTGACCAGTGGATGATTTCAAAGTTTTTATTGAATTCCACCACTGCCAGCGGGGAGTTCTCGACGTGAAATTTTAGTCGCTGCGATGTTTCTCTCAGCGCCTTCTCACTCTTGCGCAGGCTATTCTCTATACCTTTTTTATAAAGGGCGATCTCAATGGTTGCCTTTATTTCTTTTTCTTGAAAAGGTTTTACAATATACCCGAAAGGCTCCACATCCTTTGCTCTGTTTACAAATTTTTGATCCGTATAGGCGGTAAGGAATATAACCGGTATATCCAGTTCTGCTTTAATTATCTTAGCCGCATCAATACCATCTACACGGCCCGGCATAACAATATCCATCAGAATGATATCCGGACTGGTGCGACTGGCCATCTCCACAGCTTCCTGACCGGAGGATGCACTTCCTGCTATTTCATATCCCATGAGTATCAGGCGTTCATTCAATTGTGTCGTTATAATAGCTTCATCGTCTACTGTCATCACCCTATACATGACCTAACTCCTCTTTTAAAAGTTTAAATTCTATAATAAATTCTGTGCCATTGTTTCTTTTAAGTTGTATTTTTCCATGTAGTTGCTGCTGGACTATATTTCTTACCAACTTTAGGCCCAGGGTGTCGGTTTTATAAATATTAATTTCCTCTGAGATAGGGACGCCGTTATCTCTAATTCTTATATAGATCGTGTCATTGTCTGATTTCTGAATGGAAATTTCTATTATCCCTTCTGTGACTTTCCTGAATGCATGTTTGAAGGCATTGGATATCAGTTCGTTACATACAAGAGCGCAGGGAATGGCCTGGCTTAAAGAAAGGTGAATGTCAGAGGTTTCAAAAACAGGGGTAATTCTTTCGTTTTTTGAATAGACTGCCGACAGCAAACGGACCTGTTCCCGGATATGGCTTTCAATGTTTATATCATTGAAGCTTCCGTTCTGGAATGCCTGGGAATGGATAAGGGCCATTGTTTGGATCTTAGACCTAATATTTGTAAACAAAGAAATTGTCTTCTGATCCTGGGCCCTCATGCTGCTCAAGTCAAGCAGGCTGGAGATGACCTGGAGGTTGTTTTTTACCCGGTGATTGATTTCTCTTAAAAGCGCCATTTTTTCTCTGAGGGATTTTTGAATTTGCTCCTCTGCTTGCTTGCTTTTTGTTATATCTTTATGGGTACCGAGAAAACGAACGGGTTTTCTATTTTTATCCCATTCAACGCATTCTCCGGCAGCCCAGATCCATTTCCAGTCACCGGTTTTGGTTTGAATCTGGTACTCTAACTCATATCGAGATTTTCTGCCCTCAAGATAATCATTCAAAGCTCTTTCGAACACAGGTTTATTGTCAGGATGAATGCTTTCATTCCACCATTCAAGATTAAAATCATTTTCTCCGGGATCATAACCTAAACCTAAAAATTTCGCCCAGTGTTCATCGAAATGAATACGGCCGTTTTGAGGAAACCATTCCCAGAAACTGACTCCAGAACCAGTCAAAGACAAACGCAATCGCTTTTCGCTTTCCCGAAGCGCCTCCTGCTTATGCTCAGAGCTTTCAACGATTTCCCACCTGTTTTCCCGTTTGACAAGAGCGAATTGATGGTTGGCGACTACATCCAGGATTTCGCTTGCACCACATTTGTCAAGAGAGTAGGAACAAACCGCAAGCATTTTATAGTTCCCAATGACATCATTTACCATTTTTTCATACTTAGTGAAGTCTCTCCAATCCTTATCTTCAAGCCAAAAAGAATTTCCTGTAAGGCGAAGTCCATCAAATCCTCTTTCCAGAGCCTGTTTCTTTTTCTCAATCCAGCCGCCCAGAGTTTCATCAGCATCGAACTTCCCTGATTTAGTATACCACTGGCTATAATCCAGGATCTCTATCTGACCTTTTTCAATAGAGTCATCCAGATTCCTCACCACTTTCTTGAGGCTTGCCTCTGCTTTTGTAGCAGTTAGAGGTTCAGCAGTAATCCACATGCAAAATTCATTGTTTTCCAACCCTGCTTTGAAATAAGGAACCAGAATATCAATCAAATCCTCTGGGGTCTGGTAAAATTGACAGAGATGTGTACCCCAGGAAACATTACCAATAAGATCCATCCCTGTTTTTCTAAGATCATTTTCCATTATTGCTTCCTCCTGAAGCGGGTCGAAGGGATAAAAGACTTTATACTTGTCTTTTTTGCTGTGTATTGCCTTATATTAGGTGGACTAAAGCAAATATGTCCTAAGTAAGACCTATTAAGCGAGACATATGATAATCGGCAGAGTCATTATCAGTATTCCATTAAGTGTGTTAGGGAGCATATACACGGTTATGTATACTTACATTATCCTTGAGTCTTGCCAATTTCAAGGTCACTCGCTGTATCTCTGAGTTTCCAAGTTCTTGAAAAACTCAACTTTTCTTGCAATTATGGTTAAAAACACTCTGAGTCATGAATAGTAAAGCTATTGTGAAGTATCAAAAGAAATATCAGGCAAGTTGGGAAGCGTTTAGAAAACCAGATCAGGTTCAAGCCTGATTCATAATTTAAGACACACTATCAGATTCACACAAACCACAACATGTGGCTAATTCGAGATCAATTCAAAGGTTGTGATATGTTCAGAAATGTTATCTGAAAACCAAATTTTAGCCAACTACAGATACGTTGAGAGTATCACACGAAAAACAACCCGCTAAAATCGTGGCATACCTTGCCAATATCACCGCCGACCGCTCATTTATTGCCCGGTTGACATCTTCTCAGAAACAACAAAACCCCATCACTCAGTATTCTTGAAAAATGGGGTTCTTTGTATTCATCGTTATTGTCCATCCTTTGTTAAGGGTGTGGAGTAATATTAATTGAAGGAAAAAAATAATTTATATAAATATTTAAGATATATGTCAAAGGATAATATATATTTGATGGCAACTTTTTCAGCCAATTGATCGGGTGTATGCTTAATTTTAGCCATGGGCCATTCTGGGTATTCGCGCGAGGAGTGTAAAAAAGGCAAATGTTCATTGGCGCCGCCGTGTTCATGGATGGCAAAAAAATCATCGCGGTTTATTTTTTCCTCCAGGTGCATACGTTCCAGTGTATCTGTCCTGACGGTACCGGCATCTACTGTTCCATTTCTGACAGCGTACACAACCGCGTCATGGGTGCCCCCGAACCGTAAGGCGGAAAAATCGGAAAACGGGTCAAGGCCTGCCTCTTTCAGCTCTCTCCACGCCATGCGCCAGCCCCCGAAAGATGAATTATCTACAGCCATAAACCGTTTACTTTTGAGGTCGTGCAGGTTTCGGATATCCCGGCGGTTCTTCAAACAAAAAATAACGCCACCAAATTTGGTGAAAATTCCTTTCGTCCGTTTATTTTTCAATGTGACAATCCGGTTGACGCCATATTTGAATTCCAATTCGACATAAATTGAGGGATTGGCCAGTATGAAGTCAACCGCGCCCTTTTCTACCATTAAGGTGATATGATCGAAATCGATAGAAGAAATTTCAAATCTTTTCCCGGGTATGGCCGCTGTCAGGTAATCCGCGGTGGGAGACCATTGTGCCAGGCAACGGTCAGCGCCCCTTTTTGTCAACACACCGATTTTTACGATCTAATCGGCAGCGCAGACGAAATTGGCCGTTAGAATTGTGGCAATGAGCGCCAACAGAATGACAAGGCTGTTTAATTTGATAATATTCTTCATAGTTTTAGCTATTGGATAATGATCCTTGGCCATTTATCTATTGGTCGAATGTAAATCCTTTTTCCCTGAACAGCTTCAGGACGGCATCTGCCGCTTCCGGGTCATAAAGCTTGCCCGCGTTATCGGAAATCTCCTTCAACGCCACATCAATTCCAAGCGCCGACCGGTAGGGTCGATGAGAGGCCATGGCTTCCACAACGTCCGCGACACAAAGGATCCTCGCTTCAAGCAGAATGTCTTGCCCTGAAAGCCCCTGGGGATAACCGGAGCCGTCCATCCGTTCATGGTGCTGTAACACCATTTGAGCAATCGGCCACGGAAAATCAATATCGGCAATGATATCATAACCAACGCGGGGATGCGTCTTTATAAGGGCAAATTCAATCTCCGTTAACCGGCTTGGTTTACTGAGAATCTCCGCGGGCACGGATATCTTGCCCAGGTCATGAATACTTCCTGCCATACGAATCCCCTCTACCTGATTTTCCCGAAGGTTCATTTCTATTGCTATGGCACCGGCAAGATTGGCCACTCGATCCTGATGGCCTGCCGTGTAAGGGTCTCTTGATTCAACTATCCGCACCGACGCCTGAATGATCCCTTCCAAAGCCCTTTGCAACTTGACGGTACGCTCTTTGACCATCTGCTCAAGATCCTGCCGGTATGTTTGGTTGACAATCTCCAGTTTCCGCCGACGCAACGCATTTCGGATATTAATGATTAGCTCATTGGGGTTAAAAGGTTTAATGATATAACCATATGTCCCTGCCTCTATGGCGGCATCGGCCGTTTTCGGATCATCCATTGCCGTCAATATGATGACCGCCATGTCCTGATACTCGGACGCGATATGCCGGGCCAGATCAATGCCGGATTCTCCCGGCATGTTCACGTCGCAGAGCGCTAAGTCAAAAGGCTGTCTGTCAAGGCATTTTCGAGCCTCTGCCCCATCAGCAGCCAGGGTACAGGCGTAGCCAATCCCCGATAACGTCCGGTTCAGCAGGCGACGGACCTGTTCTTCATCATCTACCACCAAAATATTTTCCATTTTTCGCTCCACAATCATTAATTCAATTGAATGATGTCTATTATTCGGTATCCAGTATCTCCCTGACTTTGCCGGTAAAGTTTTCCCGTGAAAATGGCTTTTCGATAAAATTAAGTCCCGTTGCCAAAACACCGTCATGCACAATGGCATTTCCCGTGTACCCCGACATATAGAGTACTTTCATTCGTGGATAGAGCGATTGCAGCCGTTTTGCTATTTCTTTGCCGCCCATCTTCGGCATCACCACATCGGTTATCAAAAGATCTATCGATCCATCATGCGCTGCACTGATCCTTAAAGCATCTTCACCGTTTTCAGCTTCCAGAACCTTGTACCCACTCTTCCTAAGAACGGTTTGCGCAAACTTTCGAAGACCATCATCATCTTCCACAATCAAGATGGTCTCTGAACCGCCCAGTTCGGATACAGGGATTGGTTTTTCTTCTATTGGCTTCACATCCCCCTTTGCTTTGGGAAGATAGACCTTGAAGGTGGACCCCTGTCCCGGTTCACTGTAGACCCAGATAAAGCCATGGTTTTGCTTGACAATGCCGTATATAGTAGACAGACCCAGTCCCGTGCCCTGGCCTATTTCCTTGGTGGTGTAGAAAGGTTCAAAGATATGTTTCTGCGTTTCTTTGTCCATCCCGATGCCGGTATCGCTTACCGACAGCACCACATAAGTACCGGACTTCTCTTTTTGAATACCGTGCTTGCGAAAATAGCTCTCGTCCAGCTTTATGTTAGCCGTCTCAACGGTGAGATTACCTCCCTTGGGCATGGCATCCCTGGCATTGACCACCAGATTCATGATCACCTGCTCCATCTGTCCGGGATCCGCATCCACCTGCAACAATCCAGGCCCCGGGATCGTTAGAGGCTCAATATTCTCTCTAAGCAGTCGGCCAAGCATCTTCTCCATACCTGCTAATAATTCATTGAAATCCAAGATCTTAGGCTGGACAATCTGTTTGCGGCTGAAGGCCATAAGCTGGCGGATCAATGAGGCTGCTTTCTCCCCGGCTGTTTTGATCTCCTCTATCTCTTCCCGCAGGGAGCCGTCTTGGCCGATATCCATTAGCGCAAGCTGGGCATTTCCGATGATGACGGTGAGTATATTGTTAAAATCATGGGCCACCCCGCCGGCCAGTACGCCGATGGCTTCCATCTTCTGGGAATGGCGAAGCTGGGATTCCAGGTTTAACCAATCAGTCGTATCTCTTAAAATAGTCATGTTTGAGATGGATCCATCTCCGTTAACAACGGGAGTTTGGGAGGTATGGTAGGATCGGTTGTCTTTGGGGCTGACGATATCTGATTCCACATATTCATTTGCCTGGGTTTTATGGTGCATACACCATGGGCATTTCTGGTCCAGATCGTTAATGGCTTTGAAACAAAATTCTCCTGTGGCATCACGCCCTATCCTCTGGATCATGGTGGGGTTGGTATATTCCACCCGAAATTCCGATGAGCAGATATAGACCGGCTCTTTTATCGCTTCCATCATAACACGATATTTTTCCTCACTCTCTTTCAATGCCTTTTCTGCAAGCTTACGACCGGTGATATTTCTTCCTATTCCCTGAATCGCAACCGGTCTTCCATCACGATAGATAAGGGCTGCCTTACTCTCAACATAAATATGACGCCCATCCTTTCGCTTTAATTTGTATTCCGTTACATCTCTCTGCGATCCGGTTTTCATAATTTCTTCCATCGATTCAAGGGCGTGAGGAAGCTGATCCTTTCCCAAAAGTGACATAAAATTAAGCGATTTAATATCCTTTCTCGTGTACCCCAGCTCTTCCAGTGCTGCATTATTTGCATCAATGAAATTTCCCTCAAAATCGAATAGATACACCAATTCAAGAGATCGCTCAAATAAGGCAGTATATCTCTCCTCACTTTCCACCAGGGCCTTTTCTGCTTGTATCCTTTCGTTAACCTCGAATCTTAACTTCTTATTCGTTGTCCTAATCTTTCGGTTCATTATTATGTGAGTGCCGAGAAACCAGGCCAGTACCACAAGCGTGGCAAAATCAATTAATATCAAGATCCAGTATTTTCTAAAAACATCTGTTAGCATTATTTTCCCAAGGTCCTTATAAGGGCCGACTTTCAATTCTTTCAAACAGTCATGCACGGGCTGGTAATTCAGTGGAATTGCCCACCCGGCAGATTTTGCAGCTTGTGCGGCAGCAGCATCCTGGGGCATATTTATCAATGCAACGGCAACCTTTTTCGCCACTTCTGTAGAGGTGGATTTAAGCTTGGCAATAGGCCATTCCGGATACTCTCGCGTGGAATGCCAAAAAGGCAAATGAACATTTCCCCCGCCATGTTCATGAATAATATAAAAGTCATCCATGCGAATTTTGCCTTCTGTGTCCATACGCTCAAGCGTGTCCGTCCGTACTGTTCCGGCGTCGACTTTTCCATCTCGAACGGCATAAATAACTGCATCATGGGTCCCGCCAAAGCTTATGGAGGCGAAGTCCTTAAAAGGATCGATTCCGGTTTCTTTAAATTCTCTCCAGGCCATTCTCCAGCCGCCAAAGGAGGCATCTTTGACTGCCATGAATGTTTTCCTCTTCAAATCAGCGTATTGACGAATATCTTCACGCTGTTTTTTGCAGAAAACAACACCCCCGTATGTTGTATGTATTCCATCAAACACCTTGTTTTTTAGCGTAGCAATCCGGCTGATCTCGCAACAGCTTTCTAACTCAACATAAAATGAAGGGTTAGCCAGGAGGAAATCAACTTCAGCCTTCTCAACCACCGAATATATCTGGTCAAAAGCAACCGGCACGATTACAAAAGTTTTTCCGGGAATCTTGTTGTTTAGATATTCAGCAGTAGGAGACCATTTCTCTACGCAGCGCTCAGGCCCTCTTTTCGCCAACACGCCGATTTTTACGATTGAATCGGCAGCGCAGGCAAAATTGGCCATTAGAATTGTGGCAATGAGCGCCAACAGAATGACAAGGCTGTTTAATTTGATACTATTTTTCATAATTTTAGCTATTGCCTTTCAACCTCATCTATCGCTTTTCTGACAGCTTTTGCCAGATCTCTTCTGGAGAACGGTTCAACAATATTGTCATGTATTTCCTTATCCATTCCGCAGCCGGTGTCACTCACGGCCAGCTCAACAAACTCGCCGGGAACGAAACCGATGTGATCGGCACAGTAGGTGGTGTCAAAAACTGCCGTGCCTGTTTCAATGGCGAGTTTGCCCACATCTTTGATTATGATTGAGCCGTGGCGACTGGTAAGAGATCATGATGAGGATCATTATTGTTGAATTTTCACCTTGGCCTCATCATCCAGCACCTTGCGAATGGTAACCACAAACTCGGACATATCCAGCGGTTTTTCAATGTATTTACGGATACCAAGCGCCGCAGCTCTATCAGCGTCAATTCTGTCGCTGTAACCGCTGCAAAGTAGAATCGGCATGTCCGGACGAATGCCTAAAATCTCTTTGGAAAGCTTATCGCCGGTCATCTTCGGCATGGTCATGTCCGTTATAACCAGATCAAACCGATCCGGCTCGGAGCGGACCATCTCTAAAGCCTCAACAGGGTTTCCTTTCGCTTCAACCCGATATCCCTGCATCTCAAGCATCCGCTTTGCCATTTTCACCAGTGATGGTTCATCATCAACAAAAAGGATTTTCTCATTGCCGGCGGGCAACGCTTCCGGTTCCCCGGCTTCCTGCTCCGCTTCGGCCTCGACCAGCGGAAACAGCACTTCAAAGACAGTCCCTTTCCCAGGTTCGCTTTCAACGGTTATCGCCCCATTGTGGTGTTTGACGATGCCGTGTACCACGGCAAGACCCATACCGGTTCCCTCAGCCAGACTTGTTGTGGTGAAATAAGGATCAAAGATGCGGTCAATGATCTTTGGATCAATTCCGTGTCCGGTATCCCTGACGGTCATCTTGAGGTAATTTCCAGGGCCTAAATCCTCGTACCCGGCTGCCGACGTCTCGTCCAGGGTGGTATTTTCCAGGTTCACATCCAGCACCCCGCCTTCTTCCTGCATGGCATTATTTGCGTTGGCGCACAGGTTCATGAGTACCTGTTTGATCTGGGTGGTATCAGCCAGCACCGTGTCGGATTGACAGGATAGGTCCTGGCGAATCTCTATGGTGGTGGGAATGGAAGCCCGTATTAATTTTAGTGTTTCACTGACAATCGGGTTTATCCGTACCGGCATCAGTTGAAACACGGTCTTACGGGCAAATCCTAAAAGCTGGCTCACTACGTCTTTTGCACGTAAAGAGGCTGTTTGTATCTCTTCCAGGCATTCCCTGGCAGGGTTCGATGCAGGGACATCAGCGATGGCCAGTTCCGTATTGCCGATAACGGTTGTGAGGATATTGTTAAACTCATGGGCGATACCTCCTGCCAGTGTGCCGATTGCTTCCATCTTCCGGGAGTGCCGGAGTCTGGCTTCAAGCTGTTTCCGCTTCGAGATATCGCGCATGGAACCGATAAGTTTTATGGGGTTGCCTTTTTGATCCCTTTGCAACGTCGTATTAAGTTCAACGGGATGTGGGGACCCATCTTTGTCTGTTAAAGTGATTTCAAAGTTGGCAACCTTTTCCGAAACTAAAATTGCGTTTAAAAGTTCTTCACGCTCTTTCGGGTCGGTATAAAAATCATAAAGGGATTTCCCGATTACCTCTTTCTTCTTATATTCGGAAACGTTCTCAATTGAGGGGCTGACTTCTAAAATAGTTCCGTCCATGCTTGCTTCGTAATAGACATCTTGTATATTTTCAAATATGTTTCGATATCTTCCCTCACTCTCCCGCAGCAGATCTATGGATGTAGTGCTTTGTTGTAGAGTACTTGCCATGTTGTTGAAAGAGTGGGCCAAATTGCCAAATTCATCATTTTGCCCCATATCAATCCTGTATTCAAAATCTCCTTTTCCAATCTTTTCGGTAGCCTTATCCAGTAATGCAAGTGGTTTGGCAATCTTCCGGCCAAAAAGTTGAGAGACAAGCACTAAAATCACAATAATTGCAGTGCCTATCAAAATAAACGACTTAATCGATTCAGTGATCGGTGACAGGGCCACCCTCATTTGACGATAACAAATAACATACCATGACTCACCTTTGTTGCCTTTTTTATGATCAATAGATTCAAAGGTTCCCCCAAAACCATATCCTTTTTCTGCTTTTGTCAGTTTGATTTGTGAGAAGCCGACAAGGTACTTTTCCCCGGAATCGTTGAAAATGAAAGATTTGACATTTTTGCTTTTTAATTTATTAAAAATAGAATCGTGAACCTGTGTGCTCAATGGTTCAACGCCTTCTTCAAAGACAACCGCTCCGCCGGAGCGGATCAGTTTGAATTTTCCGATTAATTTATCCTCCGCGCCGGATATCAATTTGCTGATACTACCGAGGATATTTAGGTTACATTTTAATATACCAACCAATTCCGGGCCTTTTCTGATAGGAACAACAATGCCCAAGACATATCCGTCAACGCTGTCATCATACCCGCGGTCATCGAAAAACACCGCCCCCTCTCCATTATTATAAGCCCCTGTCCACCAGTATTTATGCCCATGTGCAAGAGTTGACAGCCTTGAAGTTGATGCAACCAAAGCACCAAATTTATTGGTAAGGAAAATTTCCCCGTACTCGTCCTTGAGGATTGTCTGCTGGTTTTTTAAAAAGTGTGATACGCTATTATCAGTGAATTTTAGAATAAATTCGTCAGCAGGATCTTTTGTCGATTTCCATTTGTCATTGAAAATTTTTATCGATTCTTTTCTTTTTTCATCCGACAGGTTGTCATAGAAAAAATTGCTCGTCTCCAAACTTTTTTTGATGATGGGTGTATTCGCCAGCGTCAGGGCCGTTTTCACTTTTTCATGAAGAAGCTGATCAATGTCGGCTGAAACCTTATCAGCAATGGATTTGGTGTAAATAAGCTGTGCTTTTATATTCGAGCTATAGCTAAGTTTGGATATCGTAATTGAGGATAGAATCAATACGATTATACCGGTTATCAAAATAGCTAATGAAAGTTTATTTGAAAACTTCATTACTACGACCTCCATCAGGGTTCAAGAAAGTAAGTTTAACAATCGAAGTATTCCAAAAATGTTGCTTGTTATTCGGCAATTGTTAGGACTCCAGCATCTTTGCATTCGTGTACCAAGTAACTGTAATAGGGCAATAAAAATTCGAATAAAATTAAGAAGAGAGGGTAACACGGCTCTCCAGTTTTTTGGTTTCCAGGAACTGGTAAAAAAGTTCCAATGCCTCTTGCCTTTGT
>Ga0307991_1001116_pt1 | contig 19077 bp, 30 predicted proteins | sample EllFjometagen131_FD_203146 | JGI IMG/M metagenome (GOLD analysis project Ga0307991, IMG submission 203146) | Marine microbial communities from Ellis Fjord, Antarctic Ocean - #131 | ecosystem: Environmental > Aquatic > Marine > Unclassified | place: Southern Ocean | collected 2014-10-08 | reverse complement strand
ATCGAATCATTAAAAGAAATTAAAGAATTTAGAATTGAAGATTTTTAGGGGGCTAAATGACCAGAGGCGGTAAACAAACCGGTGCTGGCAGACCGGTCGGCACAACTAAAACAGGTAATAAAATCCGAATCACTATCAGGATAAAGCCACGCCTGATTAACTGGCTCAGAAAACAGCCGTTAGGGATCGGCCCAACGATTGAAAAACTTATTGAAAGGGAGATTGAAAATGGAAATTGAAAAACAAATAATTATCACATACCGATGGTGGAACAATGAAATAGAAACAATTAACCCCGGCCATCTTGAAGCACTGGAAGAATCAGCAATGGACCGAATTATTAAAATGATGGGGGAGGGTATGACATCAGGGGAGCTCAATGATAATATTCGTATGCACGACTCTGACCCTGAAAATGGTATTCCCTATCGTGGATGGTTTAAAATAGATTCAAAAACATTATAACCCACCCCAGGGGGTCAACCACGGCCCCCTTTTTTACCCCTTACCCTACTATCAAAAAATCCGTAGCGTTCGATCCTGCGCATCTGACGGACTCAAATCATGTAAATAATAAGTAATCAGGCCGCAAGTCTCAGCCGTCTCCGGATTTTCGCCTTCCTTATCTTCCTCTTAGCTCGACTAAAACACTTAAACAACACCCTGGTTTCAGCGGTTCGTGATCTGCGAAAACCCCGCTCGTGCGCAATCCTTTTCATTTCTTTCAGGAAATACAGGGTTAACATTTTCTTCCGCTCGTCATTTGTGGCCTTCTTGTTTTTTTTCTCATAAATTTTCAGCCGGATATTCGCACAGTCCGCAGCTTCCGGAATACAGGAATCAATCTGTTCTTCATACTCTGTTTTTGGTAGTGTCCTAATTTGAATTTTTAAAAAATTTTTTGAAATAATTATTTCATCTATATCATATTTTTGATACATGAGCATTATGGAAAACAACCAACTATATTTCGGGGATAATTTAAAAATATTACGGGAATATATTAAAGATGAAAGCGTTGATTTAATTTATCTCGATCCCCCATTCAATTCAAAAGCAACATATAACGTACTTTTTGAAGAAAAAAACGGCACACAGTCTCATGCACAAATAGAGGCATTTGAAGATACTTGGCATTGGGTAGAAGAAACTGAAAAAACGTATTGTGAAATTGTTACACTTGGAACGGCGTGTTTGGTAAATTTAATACAAACGTTACGATCTTTTTTAGGCCAAAACGATATGATGGCTTATCTCACAATGATGACGCCGCGCCTTATGGAATTATATCGAGTTTTAAAACCGACAGGCTCTATTTATCTTCATTGCGATCCAACTGCCAGTCATTATCTTAAAATTCTTATGGATGCGATTTTTGGCGCGAAGAATTTTAGGAATGAGATTATTTGGCGGCGGACTGGTGCACACAGTAAATCTAAACGTTATGCGCCAATTCATGACACAATTTTTTTCTATACAAAGTCAAACGCTTACAATTGGACATATCCTAAAAGGCCGTATATGAGGGGTCATGTTGAGGAATACTTTATAAAAAATGGGATTCATTACAGAACAAACTACTATGGAAATGTGTTGACTGGATCAGGTATCCGTGGAGGAGAGTCTGGTAAGCAATGGCGTGGATTTGACCCAACTTCAAAGGGAAGGCATTGGGCAATACCGGGAGCTATTTTAAAAGAAATTAATGAGGACTTATCTAATCTAACTCAACATGAAAAATTAGACAGGTTGTGCGAGCTTGGATTCATTAAAATCGTTGAAGGCCAGGCTTGGCCAATCTACGAACGGTACATAACCGAAAAAGATGGTTTGGCGACCCCCGATATCTGGGCATTTCAACCTTATACAAAGGGGACTTTATTTAATACTGACGACGGGATTGATGAAGATGTCCGTTGGCTTTCCCCAAGAGACCAAGAACGTTTGGGTTATCCAACACAAAAACCGGAGGGAATCTTAAAGCGAATAATAGAGGCCAGTAGCAAAAAAGGAGATTTGATCCTTGATCCTTTTTGTGGCTGTGGTACAACAATAGCAGTTGCGGAACGATTTAATCGCAAATGGATTGGCATAGACATTACCCATCTGGCCATATCTTTAATGAAACAAAGACTGAAAGATACTTTTGGTTCAGAATTATCTTCCTATGAGGTGATAGGCGACCCAAAAGATCAAGCAAGTGCAAGGGCTTTAGCCCAAAACGATCGATATCAATTTGAATGGTGGGTATTGGATAAAATTTTTGCCAGGCCGGCTAATGACAAGAAAAAAGGCGCAGATAAAGGAGTGGATGGTTATATTTATTTTTTTGATGATAATAGCGGTATTGCTAAAAAAATAGTTATCCAAGTAAAAAGCGGTCATGTGAAAGTGGGCGATATTAGAGATTTAAAGGGAGTTGTGGAACGTGAACAAGCTGTAATAGGAGCTTTTATAACATTAGAAAAACCAACAAAACCAATGAGAGAGGAATCAATAGCGGCTGGCTTTTATAAACCGAAATATTTTTCCAGCCAATATCCTCGAATACAGATTATCACCGTTGAGGAGCTTTTTGATGGAAAAAAGGTAGAATATCTAAAAACAGAGATTGTCACATTCAAAAAGCCCAAAATGAGAAGCAAAAAGAAAGAGCATACACAAAGAGATTTGTTGGGTTAATTGTAGGGGCCAATGTTTTATATGCTTTGGGCTTGAATAATATGTAAGTTGTTGGCGACAACATAGATGGCATAGTGTCACATTTTGCTTGACAATGAATTTTACCTGCTATATTTTTAATTTGTAAATAGCTTGAATATAGCCCCTCTGGTTTATATTAAACCAGAGTAATAAAATCCCTTTTGGAAATAATTTCCAAAAGAATTAATGCCCCGGGGAACTCATTTATTTGGGTTCCCCGTAATTATTTTAAGAAGATGGTGGAATAAATTCAAGTTGATTAGCAAATTTACGCAAATTAATCTGTTTCCAGCACTCATTAGCCAATTCCTGACCTAGATTTGTAAAACTCGCATGAATTATCTTTTTCCCTCTTCTGTTGAGAAATTGGACTGCGGGAATAAAGTCTCTATCACCAGACATCAATACCCCTATATCATATGTATTGTCTGATGCATGTTGTAGCATATCTGTAACTATCGCAGTATCAACTCCCTTTTCAACAGTTCTTTCTAATAATGATTTACATGATGGGCACTTGGTAATCTCCATATGACACTGTTGACATACCGGTGCTTTTTTTGATTTTCTTTCAAAAATTTTAACTTCATATCCCCCCATTCTGTTTAATGTATTTGATAAAAAGTCTTTCAATTTCATGTCTTTAGTAGATTTTGGGTTGATAGATGCATAAACACAAGCACCCTGATAAATTCGGTCAGAAGAGGGGGATGCTTCTGGTAAAATTATATCCGGTAAAATTTCCCAGTTTATTCTATAATTATTCCTAAAATCTCTCACGCCAAGAACAACATTCCAAAAATCAATAAAAAATCTTACCCTATTTATACTCATGGCGGCACCTATTTGTTTTTGTTTAAACTTTTATTTTCGGCAACAATAGCCGCTTTCACAGCTTTTTCCGGCGAATCAATCGGCAATTCATGCAACACAGCAATAAATTTTCTTTTGCTTGGATCATCAAGAGCGTGTGACCATGCGTAACAGCGCTTTGCTGTTGGGTGATCCAGTAAATCAAAAACCTCAACAATGCCTTCCCATACAATTTCACCTTTAAAAGTTTCCTTAACTGCTGCTGATTCAATCCATTTAGATCCACATTTGTGAAGATCAAGAATTGCTTTTTTAAGGTTTTTTATATTATTCATATTTTTATAGGCCAAATTTTAGAAACAACCTTCGATAATTCTTTTTGGCGTTCATTTATTGCATCTTGAGTCCAATGAACATATTTTGCCACTTCCTGTGTTGTTGTCAGCGTTGATTTTTCAAATGTATTTTTTTTAACATCAAAAGAAATATTTCCAAGCTGTGTATTTTGGTTAGGGTTAAGCAATACCATATTACCTAAACGTTTTTGAAATGCTGATGCGATTTCTGGCTCAATATTCCACTCATCGGATATCGTAAGGGGTAAAACATGCTCTATGTTATAAATCATCACATCATCTACACCACCATATTCTGGATTTTGTTCGCCATGTCTAAAAAGTTCTATTGCACGCAGATAGTATCTGGCTAAATAGGCTTTATTTACTTTTGCGTTTTTAAAAGAATCCTCAAAGGCATTGTCAGATGGAACGTTTACCGTCATTTTTTGAATAATTTGGTTAGCTTTTGTGATTCTTTCAGACATAATTTCTAATGCAATATTCCCATAATTTTTTTCAAGCCCCCCACTACCAGAAACGCCAAAAATTAAAAACCGGACAGATAATGACAATAAAAGCTTAAAGGCTTTTCGTTTTTCTTGCTCATTAAACTTAAAAGATATCGCAAGCATTAATGGGCGAATTTGTGTTATTCTTAAAATTTTTGTTATTACATAAATATGATATCGAGTTGTTTTTCCAATACCAGACCACAAAGGATGATCAAGGGGCGAAAGAAGCGCAATATAGTGGTTAGCAGATGATTCAAGGTATGAAACAATATCAACAGCTTGCTGCATATTCCCAATATTATTTTTTACATTTTCTGCTAATTTTCTTTCTACGGTAGGCCCATTTTTTGCGATCCATGCATGTCTAATATGGGTTAAAACAAGATCATCTCCTCCCTCACTTTCAATAATACTGATCATAGAGTTCCACTTATTTTGTACTTCGTCGAGCCGATGATTAGCCACTCCAAACAAATAATTTTTTAAAATATCTGTTTGCGATGCCCTTAACCCCCTATCATTTAATGTTTCAAACATGGTGTAGGCATTAATATGATCAGGGACTTCAATTACAATTACCATAGCATATTTACATAAAAAGCTTATCCACTTATAAAGTTCTTTTGGCTTTTCTCTTTCTCCGTATGGGGCTATAATTTTTTGCACATATTCTTCTATAATATTCTTTGCCCCCGCAATTCTTTCGTGAGAAGAATGGGAGACTTCGCATTGATTTCTGTTCTCATCATCAGGAGGGAGGAGCACACATTTATTAAAATAATCATTATCCCGAGTGTTTAGCTTTAATTTAGGCGTATAAGCTCCTTCTATTTCGTTATATTCTAATAAATGTCTATCAGTATACTTGTTGGCGGCTTTTTTTTCACTATCACCAACACCAGATAAATAATCCCTAATTGAAGCAATTAAAATTGATACGGTGGCAAGACGTTGTTGCCCGTCTGCTACTTCTAAACGTTCTGTTTCGCCATGCGTAAGAACGACCGTTCCGAGAAAATATGTGGGATCGTCTTCCGATAATGCCTTGGCAAAATCTTCTAATAATATTTCTACGTGCTCTTCTTCCCACGCATAAGACCTTTGGTTGGGTGGAACTGCAAGAGGGTATTGGCTTAGTGCGTCACCAATTCCTATGTTTTTAAAATTAATTCCAATATTAGGTTTTCTCATTTAAAATTTCTCCGTTTTTTAAAAAAGTAATTTGTTGCCCAACCGCCTCATGATCTCTGTTCGCGGCTTTACGTAAATTTAATCTGATCCACGCAGACAAAGAGACACCCATAATCTTGGCCGCATCTTTAAATGCCGCCCTTTCATTTTCTGAAACCCTTACTTGGATAGGTTTGGTTTTATTCATTTTTATACCTTTCTGTTTGTTTTTTAAAAAATGTAATGCAAAACGCATAAAATGTCAAGATTTTTCTTGACATGTAATGCAAAACGCATTACATAATAATAAAACAAGGAGAAAACTAATGAATAGAACATCAATAGAGCGTCAAACTCAAATTATTAATTGTCTTGTAGAGGGTAATTCAATTCGTTCAACTGAACGGATTACAGGCTCTCATCGTGATACAATTATGAGATTATTGGTAAGAGTTGGAAATGAATGTGAAACATTTTTGGATAACAAGATGCGTAATTTAAATTGCCAACGGATTCAGGTTGATGAAATTTGGACATACGTAAAGAAGAAGCAACGCCATGTGACGAGCAGTGATGATCCAAATCATAATGGAAACATGTGGACTTTTGTTGCTATTGATGCTGATACAAAGCTTGTTCCTGCTTATAAGGTCGGTAAGCGCGATTTATATACAGCACATAAGTTTATGAAGGATTTATCTAATAGGCTTACAAATCGTGTTCAAATTTCATCAGATGCACTTCGAGCTTATGTTGAAGCTACAGAACAGGCATTTGGTACGGATGTCGATTATGGTCAAATAGTCAAATCTTATGAGACTGAACCAGTTGGCCCTGGTAGGTATAGCCCACCAAAAGTTGTTAACGCTAAGAAAAGAACAATCAGTGGTGCGCCGGATGATAAGCATATTTCAACCAGTTATATAGAAAGACAAAATTTAACAATGCGGATGTCTATGAGGAGGTTTACGCGCTTAACAAATGCTTTTAGCAAGAAGGTTGAAAATTTAATAGCTGCTGTTGCGCTTCATTTTGCATATTATAATTTCGTAAGAATTCACAGATCATTAAGAGTGACACCAGCGATGGAAGCAGGTATTGAAAGCAGAGTGTGGGATTTGAGTGATTTGGTTGAAATGGCAAATTAAATCAAATTAGGACACTACCCTGTTTTTTGACGCCTGACGCCCGGAATCTTCCGGGTTAAATAAATTTTCGGTGCAGCCATTGGTTTCTCCTTTTTTTGGGTTATTTAATATTTTCCCATCGCAGGGAGCTGTTTTTTTCAAACCCCGGTATCGGCCAGCGCAAAATCTTCATTTCAACCGGGGATCTGACCCATGCTAATAAACACAGCGCCCCATATTTCGTCTTCGCGTCCAGGGTTTCAACCTGATGTTTTTCAAGAGCGGAATGGAGCAACACATCTTTGTCCCGGTGCTTAACTTCACAGTGGACCGCTCGACCGTTTTCCCCAATCGCTGAAAAATCCCCGCTGACTTTCTTTTTCGGCCTTGGTTTCCCTGGACCAAAGACATTATAAAATCCTGTTTCAATCGGTTCCACGCATTTAAACCCCAAGCTCCAAAGCATTCGCTCGGTCATCTGCTGCGCCCACTCCCCGGCTCGCTGGTTCTGTTTGCCTCTGATTCTATTCGCTGTTTTCATAAGTTTTCTAACGTTTAAATCACTTGCAGTGTTCGTTTGCTGTCAAGTGCATTTGGTTGTTATGCGTTTTTCATAAATGTTACCCAGTGTGTTTTTAAATTGCGTCGGGTAACGTGACCAAATAGCGGTTTTTCGTTTGTTAGTCTTAATATTTCTTTCAATGGAATTTCGGTGGAGTTCCATTTAAAAATCAAAACACCATTTGGCTTTAATACTCGGAAGCATTCAGAGAAACCTTTCCTAAGCATATTGCGCCAATCTCCCCGCAAATCCCCATATCTTTTGCGTATTTCGCCTGGCGGCGAATCTCTAATAATATGCGGAGGGTCAAACACAACTAAACAAAAGGTAGCATCTGGGTATAATATATTTGTGAAGTCACCTATAACATCCGGATTTATTATTGTTTTTTTATATCCACTTGGATAATTATTTTCATGCGTTTCTTTCCGTTTATCCATAAATAAAACACGGCTGTCTTTTTTATTAAACCAAAAACCTTTAGGCCCACAGCAGACATCTATTATTTTCTTATCAGTATTCAAAAATAACTCTCCTTCTGACACATAACGATTAAATCAGCGGCGAAAAATTCCATTGCCGACTGAGCATATTTTTAAATGATTTTCACCCTCCGATACATTGCATACAGGGCATCGCTGTTTTTCGTCCGTCTGTATTGGGTGGTTAGAGACAGTTTCAGGAGTATCCCAACCGATAGCAGTATCAACCGCAAATTTTAAATCTCTCAATAAACGCATAGCACATATTAAATCCATCCCATATTCAGTGTTGCCCATCCGAATTAAAACATGATTCGGGAAATCTGAATAAGCTCGTATGCATGATGGTATTTTGTTTTGTCCACTCATAATGAATCCTTTCTTTTCTAACGCCCAAATCAGCGGCGCAGTTATTCCCACATTTCAAAACATTGTGAACATCCGGGGGCTTTTACACACCCACACAAAGGCAACGGTTCAGCATCCGCTGCATTTGCATTGTTATAAGGAATTTCAAAAATCGGTTTACCGCAAAAACAACAATATACCATTTTATTCTCACTTGGCATTCCGTCATTAATAGCGAAAGCGTTGTTACATGATGTCTCAAAATATCCAGTTTCTTCCTCTTTCCAATTGCATTTACTCATAATTCAAAATTCCTTATAACGATTAAACAACCTGCGCCGTCTTTTTGGCGTCAGCGTTCGTTGCTTGGTTATGTGCGTCCTTGATTTTGGCCATTACCGCTTCCAGTAGAAAAATATGAATAAAATAAAATATTCCAGTAATCCATGCGCCAAACCAGACGAAAACAGCAGTCACACCAGCATCGAAACAAAAATTTAACCACGATGGGATTATTCTTTTTTTGTATTTATGAGATTTAATAACAGCATCAGATCGAGCGGCAAAAGAAAAAACAATAGTGAACCATGCGTAAAACAGCGCAATATTCTCAGCCCCGTTAATCTTCTCAAAATAAGCGAAATATAAAACAACTGCGAATAATCCATTCGATATTACCCAACATAAAATTCTTTTCATTTAGTCTCTCCTTCAAAGTGCATAACGCTTAAATAACCGGCGCCGCTTTTTGGTGTCCGAGTTTATTTTGTTGTTATGCCGTTTTATTTATATAAAACTCTAATTCTAACCCATTCCCTACGGTCGCACTCCATCCCCATGTGATCGGGGTCACGATGGTCAAACGCCTCTTCAAGTTCACGCACGATTATTCTTTTTTCTTCCCCTGGTATTTCATCCCAATATGCTACTGCCCAATCCACCCAATCAGAGACAGCATAAGACGCCCGCCCAAGGACATATCTAAATGATTGGTGTATCATTCTGGTTGGCATTTTTAATTTCATTTTATTAAATCCTTCCACTAAGGCATAACGCTGGCATGAGCTGCGCCAAGCGTGTTAAAAGTTGTTAAAATAACCCCATCTGACCGTCCTGCGTAGATGGGCGCGTCTGCTCAATGCCGTTGTTATATTGCGCATTTGCAACTCTGTTTTTGGCGATTTTAAAATATTTATCGTCAAGCTCGATCCCGATAAAATCCCGCCCGGTATTCTTGCAAGCCACGCCCGTTGACCCTGAACCCATCGTTAAGTCGGTCACTAAATCATTTTCGTTGCTGAACGTCTTTATCAAGTCCTTAAGTAATAAAACCGGTTTCTGCGTCGGGTGATAACCGTCATAATCCTTTTTGTATTTCAGGATATTTGATTTGTATTTGTTGCCTTGCCAAAGGTTAAAAACAGAGTTAAAAACAGAGTTAAAAACAGAGTTGGTTTTTTCTACTTCTGAAAATGTTTTAAACCCTTCCATTTTATCAATGCTGAATGTGTTAATTAATTCGGTGTATGTTTTTTCTGTGCATAATCCATATTGTGTGCTGTTGGTTCTGAATGTGTGGTCTGCTTTTTGTCCGATACGGCTAATAATTTCTTTTTTGTTTAACCCGATATAATCAATAACCTTTTTGAAATATTCTCTTAATGGGTGCAAGCCTTCGTGGTCGTACATTTTGCTGAAAATTAAAATATCTTCATAATAATTCAAGGGTGCTTTTTTTGCCAATAAACTATTTGCAAAATGATCCTTCTCCCATATCATTGAATAATTATAAGGCACGTTTGGAATGGCTTTGTTTTTCAATTCTGTGCTAAATGGATCTTGCGCGAATAATATCATTTTGCCGTTTTTCCTCAAGATCCTGTTTGCTATCTCCATTATTTTATCTGTATCAATAGCAGTATCCCATTTGCATTTTCCGCTCATCCCGTGGTTTACATTCTCAATATCTTTGACAGTCCCATAAGGCAAATCAGTCAGAATCAAATCAACACTTCCGCTTTCAATCTCTGCGTGTTTTTCTAAGCAATCACCGTGTATCAACTGCATTTATTCCTCCTGGGTAGCAATATAACGGTTTAATCACCTGCTGCCTTGATAGAAACAACACCCACTACCAGCAACACGGTTCTTTTTTATAGTGCAGTGTATAAAATCGGCGCACTTCTCGCAGTCTGGTGCATTTACTGGTTCGGGAAGCGTGAAACTGCCGACATCATCATGATATTCCCACCATATTTTTTCTAAACCATCCAATGCAGATTTTTCCCATCCCATATCTAAGCAATGGCTTAACCATTTTGCACATCCCATTAACGCTTTTTGTGTTCTCATAAAGCCTCCCTAACGATTGGGCCACCTGCCAGAGTTACACCGAGGACATGGGACATGAGTATCATTAACAATGGCATATTTTGCCCCACCGCACCGCCAGCATTTCTGGTCTGGTGAATCCGCTTGTTGTATTGCGGGTGATAGTTGATCTATCATCCAGCGGATAGCGTCAACTGTCCATGTGTTCATGATTAACCGCATAAAATCGCAATCGCCAAATTCTTTTTTGATTTCTTCAATAGTAAATTCTTCTGACATTTTCCCTCCGCAACGTTTAAGCTGAGATGCGGCGTTCGTTTGCCGTCATTTCCAGCGTTTGGTTAGCCAGCAAACAACTTTAACTGGCTGGTTTCTTGTTCAAGCCTTTTGGCTGCGATTTCACAATACTGCGGCTCTGTCTCGTACCCGTAATATTTTCTATTTTCACAATCTGACGCGCAACACTCTGTACCGCTCCCAACGAAAGGGACCACAATAGTATCCCCAGGTTTTGAACAGGTAAGGACTAAGGCCCGTGTTAGCTCTATTGATTTTATGGTGTCGTGTTTATATTTCTTGGAAACCTTAGAATCTTGGCTATATGTCAAAACTTCTTCAAGTTTCAGGGTATTGTTAAAATATCGCCTTTGGTCTTCGTACTCGACCCGAAGGTCTTCGTACTCGACCCGAAGGTCTTCGTACTCGACCCGAAGGTATTCGCCGTTTAAGTGGGCGCGGATTTTTAAATACTGTTCTTTTGTAATGACATTATCACCGTTCAACCAATTGGAAACGCAGCCGGTCGGGTTGCCTGTTCTGCTTGGAAACAAAAGAGCTATTTCTTTGCGGGTAACACCGGCTTTTTTAAATTCTTCTTTCAGGTATAGGCTGAATGGATTTTTCGGTTTTAAAAATTCTTCGTGTATTCTTTCGGTGCCAGTTTTATTCCAGTCGGATGGCTCAAAGTCGTTTGAATACATTAGGAGCCGTTCATTGTGAGTGTTAAAGCATCTTGATAAATCAACACTGTAATATTGATACTGGATACTATCGGACTTTCGCCACACCATCACATTTTCAAGATGGAAAAGTTTGTCTAAGATGATTTGTGAGTATGCGATTTTTTTAGAATTACCCCACCAGAACAAAGTCCCGTTATCAGCTAAAACCCGCTTGCATTCATTGGCCCATAATAAAACATCGGCAAGGTAATCATTAAACGAAGTCCATTTAAAATCGAATGAACCCTTAACCTTGTAATATGGTGGATCGCATATAATTAAATTAGCGCACTTATCAGGGAGTGAGTTATTCAACCAATCACCGTGATACAGTTTCCCTAATTTCGTTTCGTAATATGGTTTCAAATCAATCTCCGTCTTTGCTGGCTAACGTTTAAGCTGAGATGCGGCGGCCCTTTGCCGTCATTTCCAGCGGTTGGTTAGCCAGCAAACAACTTTAACTGGCTGGTTTCTTGCTCAAGCCTCTTGGCTATGATCTCACAATACTTTTCAGATATTTCACACCCTATCCATTTGCGGTTTGTATTCTCTGCCACTTTTAAAGTCGTTCCACTCCCTGCAAAGCAATCAAAAACAGTATCCCCAGGATTTGACCAAGACAATATATGGTCTCTCGCTAATGCCTCTGGAAAAATAGCAGGGTGGTTAAAGGCAATTTTATCTCTGGTTGAGTGGCCTCCACCAGTTTCATAATACCAAATATTCCCTATAGTACATTGGTTTATGTTCATTTTTTGCTTTTTCTTCATCTCTCCGTCTTTTCCCCTGTGATATGCCTTTTCCCTTCTTTTATCTTCCCATTTACGGTTTCTCTTAATTGGGTTAAATGTTTTAGGGATACCCTCTGAGAAAACAAACATATATTCAAATTCTTGTTCATATCTTTTTGAGTTTTGTGGTGGTTTGTTTGTTGCATAAATCATTGTGTCGTGAAGATTCAAGCCAATAGACTTAAAAAACAATGCTTGGCGAAAACTTGTACCCGATTCGGAACCGTCAACAGTAGAATCCCCGACCACCCAAACAATACATGCCCCATCGTTTAATTTGTTTTTAATAGCGGCCGCTGTTTTGGGGAAATCGAATTTATACCCATCGTATTGTCGAAGATCATCATAAGGAGGAGAAGTAACGACCAAATCAACCGGTTCAAGTTGAGGCAGAATCTCAAGGCAATCACCATGATAAAGTTTGCCTAATTTCGTTTCGTAATAAGGTTTCAAATCAATCTCCGTCTTTGCTGGCTAACATTGTGAATAGACGGAAACCATTTCCACCTATTGCGATATTAAGTTGTTTTTTATCAAAACGGGATATCCCCCGAATCATCAAAGCTACTTACCACCAACGGAGTTCCACCCTCTGGAGTATACTGTCCCGTCTGTGGGGTTGACCCCTGCCCATTAATTTGACTTTCCGGGATTGACGCGGTCGACTGGCTCTGCCCCGATTTTTTGGAATCCAGAAACTCAATATTATTTGCTATGATTTCTGTTTTATATTTTTTAATCCCGTCTTTTTCCCATTCGCTGTACTGAATTTCACCAACAACGGCACACTTTGACCCTTTTTGTAAATATTGCTGGGCATTCTCCGCTGTTTTTGAAAAAGAAATTATATTATGCCAAGAAGTTTTCTTTTCGCCTTTACTGTGTTTTGTGGTTGCAAGTGAAAAGCTACAAATTGCCATACCGTCTTGTGAAAATCGGGTTTCCGGGTCACGTCCTAAATTACCTACGAGTTGAACTTGATTCATTTTTTATCCTTTCCCTTCTCTGCTTATTGTATTTATTCGCACAACCTCGATGCCATTGGCCTCCATTGAGCGCAAAATATAAGTTTTCTGGGTAATCATATTTTTTACAAAACTTGCACTTTCTTTTATCGGGGTTCCCTGAATTTTTAAGAGAGTCTACCCTTTGGTGTAATAATCTGTGATACGCATCATCTTGGCAAATAACTAAATTATTATTTTTGTTATTTGCTTTATTTAAATCAAAATGATGCACAATGGCTTTTTGGGGTATTGTTTTCCCTAACGCTTTTTCTGCATTAAAAACGTGCTCAAACATATATCCGTTTTGCTGAGAATTCTTATTCTTGGGTTTATATATCTGTATATACCCCAATTGGTGGATAGTTTTCCCGCCCTTCCAGTGTTTCGACTTTTCCATTTTAAGCATATTATGACCAAGAATGAATCTTTTCGGCTGGCCTTTAATCCAACCACACTCAGAACGGTTGATTTTTGCAATGCCAGTTTTTTGCCCACACCCGCACTGGCAGTAGCCGTAAGGTATTTTTTCTTCAAAATTAAAATTTAATTGTTGATAAACCGGACAAACTTTTGATAATTCAGGTGTAGCCATGACAATTAATTCCTTTTCAATTAATTTTGTGGTCAGATGCCGGTGGACGTTCCAAGCGTTCCCGGCATTGTTATTTTGATGTTCTATTTTAATCATAATTTATAATAATTGTCAATGGTTAAGTGTTGTTTTTAAGCAAATAATTTCAATTGTGACGTTTCCTGCTTAAGACGTTTGGGCTCATTAATACCTGTTTCTATTCCAATAAAATCTAAAACTTTTTTACCATTAAGTTTATTAATAACAAAGTCCCATTGTTTTGGGCTGTTGCGCTTCAAGCGGATAAAGCGGTCTTTGTCATACATGATCCCAAACATGCAAAAGACACATCCGGTGCGACTTTCTCCGGTGGCATAAACTGATGCGTAAGGAACATTATACTTGTGCGTATATTCCCATACGTCTTTATCTGTCCAGTCGGCTAACGGGTAGCTGAGTGGGTTTTTAAGGTCGTACATATTGCAACCGTTTTTCTTAATAATTTTATCTCGTCTGATAGAGTCCTGTCTCATGACTCCAACCATCGGTCTAATTCTATTTGCTTTATAATATTTTTCAAGTGGTTGCTTTTTTAAATAATTACAACAAACATCTGAGCATTTAAAAGGCGCATCTATTAAAAATCTCCATTTAAGGCTTAGTTTTTGCGATGGTGCGATCCTACCAGTGCTTGTAATACCTGTCATCCTGAGATTAACCGTTTTTTTGTTTCTGTCGCTGGCGTTCTGGCAATCACTGACAAACCGTGAAACCTGCTTACTGATCACGGGCCAGCCGTATTCTTTTATGACTTGGTGGAATGATTTTTTGGGTCTGACAATATCAATATTTTCCATACCCTTAACCAAAGAAACGATTTCGGCATATTCAAGGCCGGTGTTAGAAAAAACACCTTTTATGTTTGGATAGATAGAACGTGCGATATGTAACAAAACCCCTGAATCCTTCCCGCCGCTTACCGATACTGCAACGTGGTCCAAGCCCCAAGCATCAACCCAATCGATGATCAATTGTTCTGTTTTTTCAACCTTAGACCAAAGACAGTCACCGTGATACAGCTTGCCTAATTTCGTTTCGTAATATGGGGTTAGCATCTCGCACCAATCAACATTACTTTATTTAATCCTTTTGCCATGTTTTCTCCTTTATTTCTTTGCATGTTTGTGAGCCATCCTCCCCCCACGGAATCGAATCTTCCCAATCTTTAGGATAATGATTTGTTTTTTTTGTAAATATTTCAGAGTCCCCCATTAAAAACTCATCATCAAAATTTTCAGTAAATAAAAACTCTGCCTCTTCGCTGTTCTCAGCATAAACCATCATTACCGTATGAAGCTCTACCCTGTATAGATTTTTTGCCATGTTTTCTCCTATACTCTTTCCTGAATTGTTTTAATTCGTTATCCTCAATATCAATTCGAGAATACGCGCTATTGTCTTTTGTCGGTGGGTTTTTGCGATTTATATAATCCACAATTTCAGTTCCCCTTCCCACGCGCACCCTCCTTATTTCTTAGATTGGAAATACCATCCGCCTATTGCGGTTAATTCTGCACCATCAAAACAATTATAATCCAAAGATTTACCATTCGGATTTGACGGCATCCGTGGGAACTTACAATTTGTCACTTTTAGCGTTGCCCCATTCAACTGCCCGTCTGATAAAAACCGTTTCGATAACGACATTGTGAGTCTTGGCTTTTCGTTCAGGAAATCAGCACCCCGGCCATGCTCTTTCCCGTCTGCTTTTTGAACACATACAATCGCAATCCCATTATTCAACCGTTGCCATATTTTTGTCATGTGTTCGCCAATCAGCCAAAACTTGTCGTGAATTTCCAGAAAATCAATTATGTTTATGCCATCCGGCTCCACCACGTCCTCAAAATTCTGTGTCCGGTGAATCGGTTCAAAATTCCAATCCTTAAACGGAACATCACGAAAGCATGACAGTCTTTCCTTAAATTCCGGCGCCAGCATTTCAGACGAATAATAATAAATCGGAGCGATTGAATCTAATATTTCAATATATCTGTTTTGGTTCATTGCGACCACGTTCAAACAGAATCCGGTTTTTCCTGTATTTTTTTCGCCAGATACCACAATTATACTTTTCGGGAATATCCGGGCCTGTTCATGGATTTTAAACGGCAATTGGATTGGAAACTCCTTAGTCGATGCAGACCGCCAATCAATCTTCACCACGCTTCTATCTATCCTGCGATACCAACCATACCGAGTACCAACGCTTTCAATCTCACATTGCTCTTTTAATTTTACCAGCGTTTGGCTGCACATCTGTTTTTGCCCAGCGTCAATTAAATCCAATGCCCGGTAAATATCTGTTTCAGCAAAATCCCCGGCCCCGGCCATTACCCAATCAATGACTCTTTGTTGGATGCTATTTTGTTCAAGTTTATGCACGGTTGACTGGTTCATTTCCTATCCTCATAAAGTTCAAGTGCCGCTTTGTCATCCATTGCCGAAATCAACTCAACATGGTATTCCCAGATTGATTTTTGCTTGACCAACTCGCTCAACTCCTTAACCTGATTCCAGTTAAGAACACGCATTGATTCATTAATCACGTTAATCCAGGCAGTCAGTTCAAGCCGATATCTTACAAGCCATGATACAAATTCATCATACAGTTTTTTTTGTTCAGCCTTGCGCCGAGCTACCTTAAATTTTATTCTGCTATGGCGCTTTAAAATCGCCTTGGTTTCCGGGGTATTGTCCTGAATACCCAAAAACTGTAACGCACCCGGAAAGTCTAAATTATAATATTTCTGCACATACTCGACAACATCACCCCCGGTACCACACCCGAAACAATGAAACATCTGCTTTGGCTCGTTAACGGAAAAAGAGGCTGTCTTTTCGGAATGGAATGGACATAGGCCGAAATAATTCATCCCGTGTTTGGTTAATTCAACGCCGGAATGCTGGATTATATCCACAATGTTTATTTTCTGTTTAGCGGATTGGATATCAGACGGAATCATTCGGACACTCCACTCTTATTGTTTCTGGTTCACTTTTTGCATTTTCATTTAAATACTTTTCAAAATTACTTGGTCTGAATAATGTCTCTGGATTATAATATTTTGGCTTTTCAATAAAATATTCGTCTTTAATTTTTGTATCTAAAACTTTCATGCAATCACTTACTGTAAAATTATCTGACAATCGGGCAATGATATGTTTTAAATTATTTTTGGTTTCCTTGAAATTTTTACCTGATTTCAAATTAAGAGCAGATAATATTTCTTTTGCTTTTTCTTTATATCCGTTCTCAGGTTTTCCGTGTTCCTGTTCCTGTTCCTGTTCCTGTTCCTGTTTCGCAAAGGTTACACCCATGCTTTCGGTAATGCTTTCAAAGGGGTTGCCCCAACCTTTCGCAAAGGCTTTAAGTGATTGCATTGACTCATTTTTTAATATACAGTTTGGTATTTCATCATAGTGCTTAACCCATGACTTTAAAACATTTGGGTTTGCCGGTTTATTGTGGGTAAAATAATTAGGGAAAAGTATCACATGGAACTTTTCGTCATACCTCCAGAAACCTTTGTTTAACCCTTCATTGAAGGCTTTTTTATATTTTTCCAATTTCCACCTTTTCTCTGCTGCAAGACCTTCAATCGGCGCTTTATATATTCCTATCGGGTTTGTCATTGGTGTTGTAAAGAGATGGAACCAAACAAGTTGGCAATTATCAGATGCAAATGGGAATTTATCATCATTCCAAATCAGGCAATGTATATTTCTATATCTGCTCATATTGGTGCATCTTTATCACGTTTTTTGCTATTACACGACCGGCAACACACAATAAGATTATCTTTTTGATATCTCTCCCCACCCCTTGAAACAGCAACTATATGATCAATTGTGATATTCTCCCCGCAGTCTTTTTTGCAGTATTCACAAATTGATCCTCTTTCTGAGATAATTTCTTTTCTTAACCTTCTCCATTCAGGTGTTTTAAGGTCTGGCCGAGGAGGGAATGGTTTTGCATATTTTGAAAACTTTGATTTTGGATAATCTTCTTCTATTAAAATTTTTAATTCATTCAACCGTTCATGAAATTGCAATGCCCTAAACTCCCAATCACGCCAAATGTTTGTGTTTATACACCTAAGTTTGTTCATTATAAATACCTCACTTAAAACCACAATGGGACATACAAGCAAAGAGGTGCAGCTCTTGAACCAAAGCGGGGAGCGATGGCGCTTATATATCCCATTCTATTTTTAAATTGTATTGTACCCGGACACTGCACGTCCATAAGAATTTTCCCTTCCTCAACACCCATATCATCTACGTTTGAATTTGTCAAGAGTTTTCACTCAACGCTTCAACCCTTTGTTCCAACGCATCTTTCATCAGCCAGTAGCAATCTTCAATCTCCTTATATTTCCCGGCATCGTATTTCACATCCATACTGCATATTTCAATTTTGAGTCGTTTGATGATGTCTTGGATATCTGCGCTCATGGCTTATCCCTTCTTTTCTTCCCTTAACCAAGTTAATAAACTACGATATGTATCTATCTGAGTTCGTAGGTCTTTTATTGATTCCCGGCAAGCATCAAAAACCGCACAGGCTATATCATGCTTATATTTTAATTCGGACACAATAACATCGCCTTTAGTCAAGTCTTTTATCATCGTAACGGAATGACCGGATGCTTTAAAATTTAACATTGTTTTTGCAAATTGAACATTAAGAGTGCGCTCTGCGGCTGCTTTTTTCTCAGCCAAGTTTTTATATTCGTCATTCTTGGCAGATAAAAGCCGGTTCTTTTCCATCGCACCATTGATCATTTTCGTTGGATTTATTTCAGTTGGATTCATTACGCAGCCTTTTGCTCCGCCGCAATTTTCTTACAGGCCACAAGCACCGCTTCCTGTTTCGCCTTACCCGTAATAATCGGCGGGTCATCCTGTGTAGCAAGATCGTCATGGCCTAATCGGACATACGCTTCTTTCAGGATGTCTATTTTGCCATTGTCTTTGAACCATTGGAGTTTTTGGGGTAGAGTGAGTTCTTTTTCTAGTGGGGGTGGATCTGGCTTCTTTTTCATGTCATCAGGAGTTGGTAAGGCCCATGCTGGCAATATTGGTGGATTCCATTTGAAGTAAACCGGATTCTGCCTGTTCTTTTGATCTATCTTATTTTTATAAGCAGTGCCACGGTTGATTCCATTTTCTGCCACCTGCGCCCACATAGCGTCTAAATTATAAAGATATCTACCCGGTCCCCATTGGACAGCCGCCCGTTTCATTGCACCTGAATT
>Ga0307991_1001115_pt1 | contig 19098 bp, 17 predicted proteins | sample EllFjometagen131_FD_203146 | JGI IMG/M metagenome (GOLD analysis project Ga0307991, IMG submission 203146) | Marine microbial communities from Ellis Fjord, Antarctic Ocean - #131 | ecosystem: Environmental > Aquatic > Marine > Unclassified | place: Southern Ocean | collected 2014-10-08 | reverse complement strand
AAAAATACAGCCCAAAAATACAATTTACCTTATTATGTTCAGAAAACATTTTTTATGGCTGTTTTAAATCATTATCGAATGCTTAAATCGCTCGGGAGAGCATAGATATCTTATAACAAAAGTATGCTCTGTTTTCCAAAAAAATAAATGCATTGACTTTAATAAAAGTATATCTGGGTTATCTTATTTTTTGCTTGGGGATTTCCTTTTGGAATCTATCGCAGCCATTTTCGGAAAATAGTTTATCAAACCAATCATTGGTCAATAAATACAAAATCCGTATCTCTGAAGGAGCTTAAAGCTTTGTTTAGAAATGTTTCTCCTGAAAAAATATGAATTATATCAAAATCAAAAAAAATTCACTGTTTAAATTTCCCGACTCAAGCATCAAAACATGTGGAAGAAGCATTGCGGGTTTTCCAGGAATTAAAATAGCCCAAATACTATTCTTTAACTGTAATTTACAGTTTAAAGCTTAGCAGAAGCATCTTTTCCATAATAGAAAATTCTCGTGCCAATTCATCATCTCTTAAAAAAAGCTTTAATTTTGAAAACAGAAGAAACGTAATCTTCAAAAATATAAATTGAATGAAACATCTCAATATTCGACTTGTTAGAGAAACTGAAATAGAACAACTTCAACTTATCAGTATAAAAACATTTGAAGAAACTTTTATAGATCATTGTGCTCCAACTGATCTGAGCGATTTCCTAAAAAGCGCCTACTCGTATGAAAAGCTTAAAACTGAATTTCAAAACGAGGAATCGATTTTCTATTTTGCTGAATATGGTACTAAAATTGTTGGCTATTTAAAATTAAACTGGGGGAAAGCACAAACTGAATCACTGGAGGAAAATGCGCTTGAATTGGAACGAATTTATCTCTTGGCTGAGTATCAGGGAAAACAAATTGGTCAATTTTTAGTAGATAATGCCATGCAAATAGCTAAAAACAAAAAATTTAAAACGATTTGGCTTGGTGTTTGGGAAAATAATCTGCGGGCAATTTCTTTTTACAAAAAGAATGGATTTGAGCAATTTAGTTCCCATATATTTCCGCTGGGAAATGATATGCAAACTGATATATTGATGAAGAAAACAATTTTAGATTAAAATCAATCCCCTACTTCCAATTCAAAAATTGCATCCACTTTTGCATTGAAAATACGAGCAATTTTTAATGCCAATATCGTGGATAAATTATATTTTCCTGATTCTATTGCATTGATAGTTTGGCGGCTAACTTTTGCTAATTCCGCCAATTGGGCTTGTGTGATATTCATCTTTGCCCTTTCCACTTTTAAACTATTCTTCATGAGACATCGATTTTTTAAGTTTATAAAGAGCCCAATTGTAGCGAATGATAAAAAAGATTAGAATCGTAAACATATTGAATACTGCAACCCAGAAAAAAATCATATTGTAGATGAAAATAAAAGCCAGAATCAAAATGGCATAGTTGACATAAGTTGCCCATACAAGCGATTCGAGTCGAATCTTGGAAATAAATTCATCTTCGTTTCTTTCTTTAGAAAAAGCAATCAGTAAAGAACTGACAATAAGTAGTATACCCAATATTTCATCAGCAATATTATTTTCGATAATGATCATAATTTGCATATCCTGCAAAAACTCATCGTTAAATAGTGAAATTACGCTGACATCTAGAAATTCAGGCTCAAATTCAAAAATTACCCAAAGTATGCTTAAAATAAAAACGGGAATAAAAATGATCCATCCAATTTTCTTAAATTTATTGGGAAATAAGAAGTTTGTTTTCATAGTTCTGTTTTTAAAAATAATTTAGATTGCAAATGTAATGTTTATAATTCATAATGTCAAGTATTATTTACATTTAGTCGTTTATATTTTACATTTAATTGAATTAAACTAAAGATAAGTGCCTTACAAAACTTCTAAAAATTCCAATAAAAAAAATATTACCCTAAAAACAGTCTGGAATTTACTTTTTTGATTGATTTTATTTCCATAAAACGGAAGTATTCCAAATTTCGTAAACTTAATACGGAATCTGTGATAGTTTTTTTACTGTATTGAAGATACATCAATAATTTCATGACTACTTTTGTAAATGACACTCAGAGACGAAAAGATGCTTTTTTTGTCGTATGAACAAACCTCTGCAATTCGTTTTTAAAAAAAGGCCAGAATAGGAACTCAAAGACAAATCAAATGCAAGCAATATATATCGCTCCTAACCAGCTCAATAAATTAATTCAGGCGATAAAATCAATTGAAAAAGTTACAGAAATTAAATCGCTTCTGTTTTTAATGGCTGATAATGAAAAATATCCAGCAAATATCCTTTGTCCAATTTTGGGAAAAATAACCATTCCACTAATTGGTGGCATTTTTCCAGAATTGATATTTAGCAATGAGCGCAAAAAAAGTGGTGTTTTGTTAATACCATTAGCCTTTGAATTAAAAACTCAGCTTTTTGACTTATCGCAAGCGCCAGAAAACTATATAAAGCAATTGGAAGAAGTACAGAAAGACTCCATTGACCACTCCAGTGCATTGTTTGTTTTTACAGATGCTTTTTCAAAAAATAAAGAACCCTTTATCCAATCCTTATTCAATTTTTTTGGTCTAAATCCAACGTACTTAGGAGGAGGAGCCGGCTCCTTAAGTTTTAAACCTTTTCCTTGCATTATCAATAATCAGGGAATCCATCAAAATTCCGCTGTTATTGGGTGGACAAAAAAGAAGGTGGCTGTGGGTGTTGCTCATGGGTGGACTCCAATCTCCACGCCTTTGAAAGTTACCAAATGTGCAAATAATTTATTGGAAGAGCTAAATTGGCAACCTGCTTTTGAAGTGTACCGCAAAATTGTAGAGGAGCACTCAAAAACGAAATTTACGGATGATAATTTTTTCGACATCGCCAAATCCTACCCATTCGGAATTAGTGTAATTGATACTGAACCCATTGTTAGAGATCCCGTTAATTTGATTGATAATGCTATATTATTTTTCGATTCAGTTAAAGAAGGCGAATATGTCGGCATCCTGCACGGAAATGTGGATTCACTTCTTGAAGGCGCATCAAAAGCACGTGAATTGGCTTTTTCAAAAATAGATATGGACAAGAATTCAGAGACTGCATTCTGTATAGATTGCATTTCAAGGGTATTGTTTATGCAAAACGATTTTAAAAAAGAATTGGATACTATTGGGCAGGATTCTCAAATTGTGAATGGCATTCTATCGATTGGAGAAATTGCAAATGCTGAAGATTCATTTCTGGAAATATATAATAAAGCAATTGTAGTAGGATTATGGTAGAAAATATCCAAAAGGAATTATTATTAGAACTTGTTTTTAGCGTTGATAGCGAAAAGACAGAGTTTGAAATTCTTCAAAAGAGCATTCCTCTTTTTTTGCGTAAACTTAATTGTGTTTTTGCCGCTGCGCTAAAGAAAAAAGAAGATGATTTTGAAGAAATGATGTTAATGCCTTTTGTTGCCAAAAAATCCTCTGAATGGGAATCACTCAGAACCCTTTTATTGAATCATAAAAGTGATATTAATAAACCTTGCTGTGAGCATATCTTAAATGGAATTTATTATTATGCTTTCGAATTAAATAAATACGGTCTACTCATTCTAGGAAGAAAAATGCCATTTCATAGAAACCTGAATCATGAATTAAAACCCGTAGCAAATCATTTAGGGAAAGCATTGATACAGGCTGAGGAAAGAGAAGAGAAAAAAATAACTGATCTTCAAAGGATAAAGTTACTTAAAGAATTAGAGATTTCGCGTGCTGAAATGCTTAAGGTAATTGAAGAGCAGCAAAAAACTGAAATTGCACTTCGAAACAGTGAAACCCACCTTCAAACACTTATTCAAACCTTGCCTGATGTGGTTTGGTTTAAAGATATAAATGGAAAATATCTGTTTTGTAATAAAATGTTTGAGCAGTTTACAGGAATTAATTCAGATGAATTAATTGGCAAAACTGATTATGAAGTATATGCAAAGAAATTAGCTGATATTTATGTAAAATCTGATCGAAAAGTTATTGAGTCAGGAAAAACGATCAGAGCCGAAGAAACAAATATTAATAAGGAATCTGGCATCCAAACTACTTCTGATGTTATTAAAACTCCTGTGTATAACTCAAATGGAAACATTGCAGGCGTTTTAGCTATAAGTCATGATATTACTGAACGTAAAAATCATGAAAGAGCTTTACAAGAGAGTCAGGAAAAATACAAGCTAATCACTGAGTCATCATTGGATATCATTTTTATTGTAGATAAATTTGGAAAACAACTGTTTTTTAATGAAAGCGTTGAAAAAATCCTGGGTTATGAAGTGAGTGAGTTAATTGGAAAATCATTTACAAATTTTATTCCAAAGAGTGAACGATTAAAATATCTTAAACAATTAAAAAAGGTATTTTTAAATAAGGAGATTGTAAATTTTGAAACAATGATCTATCATAAGGATGGTCATTTGGTAAATGCTGAAATTAGTGGCAAACTGGTAAAAAGTGGAGAACAACAAGTTGGACAGGGAACAATAAAAGATATCACCTATAGAATAGAGGCGGAAAAAGAAATTAAGCTTAAAAACAGCCAGCTCATCCAATTAAATGCTGAAAAAGATAAGTTTTTTTCCATCATTGCCCACGATCTTCGTGCTCCTTTTAATAGTTTTTTGGGCCTCACCCAAATAATGGCTGAAGAATTACCTTCTTTGACCATGGATCAAATTCAAGAATTTGCCTCCAGTATGCAGAATTCAGCTGCAAAACTTTTTAGTTTACTTGAGAATCTTTTGCAATGGGCAAAAGTTCAACAAGGCCTTGTACCTTACAATCCGAGTGAAATGAATTTGATGATTGCTGTTAGAGAAAGTATAGCTATTACTGTCGAATCAGCAAAAGTGAAGAATCTTGAAATTGACAATAATATTCATGAGGAAATAAGTGTTTATGCCGACAAAAATATATTGCAAACAATTATACGAAACCTTATAACTAACTCCATAAAATTCACACCAAAAAATGGCAAAGTTGAGATTACATCTAAACTTAAAAAGGATAACAAAGTTGAAATTTGTGTAAAAGATACCGGAATTGGAATGAGCCAAAAAATGATTGATAACTTATTCCGACTAGATATTCAAACTAATCGTGAAGGTACTGAAGGTGAAGGAAGCTCAGGCCTTGGATTATATCTTTGCAAAGAGTTTATAGAAATGTATGGTGGAAAAATATGGGTTGAAAGCACGGAAGGACGTGGAACAGCTTTCTTTTTTACTGTACCCTTCTATAAATAAAGGATTTTTATTCCTGCTGTTTTATCAGGAAATTTTTTAAACAATCGAAATCTTATCCAAATACCAGCTTTTCAATCCAATTATTAATTTGAGAGCTTGCAAAAACCTCCTTTTGTCATCCTGAGCATTCGCGAAGGATCTCTAACTAGTTATTTATCAATAATTTGAAATTCTTCTCCAAAGGAGTCCTTCGGACACTTCGTTCAGAATGACAGATTTCTGAGTTCTGCAAAGGTCTGAATTTCTCTTTTCAAGAAAAAATTATACGTATCCGATCAATTTTGATTAATTTTGAATAAAATGTTATTCTATGAATAGATTCTATAGTGTTTTCAAAATAATCTCATTAATACTGTTTATTAGCGGATGTTCATTTTTTTCAGAGAACGATGAGAAAAAATCGAAAGTAGAAGAATTCAGTTCTGCCGAAAAGTTAAATATTGATATCGCGAAAAGCGAAAAATGGCAAGTTTATGATAATCCTGATATAGGATTTTCATTGAAATATCCAAAAAACATAAGGCTATTAGCTGAAAGTGAATATCCTGATTCTAAGAATTATACATACTTAAAAGTTGAACTTAAAGAAATAGGTTATTTTGAAACGCCTATGGAATTTAGTAAGGAAGATGCTATGAAAACGATTGAGGCTTTATCTGCTGGTGAGTTTGGATTAGAATATGATTTTCCTTTGTCTGCATCAAAAAAAGTTAGAACAGTAGGTTTTCTATTTGCTCAGGACTTTTTAGTATTGGCAAGGTTTGATATGTGTGATGTATGCTTGGAAAGAAAACTGCTGTTTTATTTTAATAACAAACAAATTGTAATTACTATTTTTGGACCTGTAAACAAGCTAAAAGAAGCTATGCCTGAGTATTTTACAGCTGATAAAGACAATTGTGGATCGGAGAAAAGATGGGATTTTGACAAATTGGATACTTTTTATCAGACCCTTGAAAAAGGAAACGCACCCACAGACATTCAAATCTGGTACAATCAGTTCAATGAGCTATCTGAAAGCATCCTTTTTGCACATCGATAATCAATTTATTCAAACATAATTCAAAAAACAACCTAGAATGCGTACAAAATTCTCAAAAATCAGCTTTCTAATTCTAATCTTTGCCTTTATTGGATGTAATTCTCAAAAAGAAATGAATAAAATAAATCTGGCCGAATTAAGTATTACTGAAATTCATAAAGCCTATGCACAAGGAAACTATAACAGTCAGCAATTGGTATCAACATATATTGATAGAATAAAAAAATACAATGCAGAACTCAATGCAATAACGCTTATTAATCCAGAAGCAATTATTATAGCAAAAGCATTGGATGAAGAATATGAAAAAACAAGGAAACTACGTCCTCTTCACGGTATTCCATTGATTGTAAAGGATAATTTTAATACAAAAGGACTTTATACTACAGGAGGTTCCCTGGCTTTAAAGGATTTTATTCCAGAAGAAAATGCATTTATAATTGAGAAATTAGTCGATGCCGGAGCTATTATTATTGCCAAATCCAATATGGCTGAATGGGCTTTTAGTCCTATGCATACCGAAAGTTCTACAGCTGGTACGACACATAACCCTTACAATATTAACTATGTACCTGCAGGATCGAGTGGAGGTACAGCCGCTGCAGTAGCAGCAAATTTGGGAACAATTGGCGTGGGAACTGATACAGGCAATTCTGTACGTGGGCCTTCCTCTCATTGTTCTTTGGTTGGTTTCCGATCAACCATTGGATTGATCAGTCGAGAGGGTATCATTCCACTCTCTTTACGAAATGATATGGCAGGACCCATGTGTAGAAGTGTTGAAGATGCTACACGCGTTTTGGAAGTAATTGCAGCTTATGATGCAAATGACGCTGTTACTAAATATTCTGATGGAAAAATTCCAGCTAATTATCAACAATTTCTTCAAAAAGACGGTCTGAATGAATCCCGAATAGGTGTTTTAAGAGAATTAAGCGATAATGACCCCGATCCCGAAATTACTGCCCTCTTTGAACAAGCATTGGAAGATATGGAAGCACTAGGTGCCACTATTATCGATACAATTGAAATTCCTGATTTTTCAAACTTACGGAAAAACCAGTGGTGCGCTGATTTTAGAAAAGACATTGAAAACTATTTGGCTAAGTATGTTAAAAGAGATAGTCTGAGAACTTTGGAAGATATTATTAGCATAGGTACAAAATCTGATTTTGCAGCGCAAAGATTAACCAACCTCACCAAAAATAGCGGTAGATCTGTAAATCCTGAAATTGAATGTTCTGACCCTTACACTGATAGCAAACGAATTGCTTATAGAGAAGCAATTGAAAAAAGGATGGATGAACTCAATTTAGATGCAATCGTATATCCATCGTGGAATAATAAACCTGCCCGAATTGATTCATTTCAAAGCGATTACAAAGGGGATAACAGTCAAGTTATTGCACCTCATACCGGTCAGCCTGCTTTTACAGTTCCGATGGGGTTTACGTCAGGAAATTTACCAGCAGGACTTCAGTTTTTAGGAAGAATGTATGCAGAACCAACTTTAATCAAAATCTGCTATGGGTATGAGCAAGGAACAAATCACAGGAAGGCTGCTTTGGTAGATTAGTTTTTATCTTAAAAATATATTTTTTGATTGTTTAGATGCTTTGAAAATTTTAAAATTTGGACTTTCAAAAATAAATAATTAATTTGCTGCGAATTAATATTTTAAACTCAATTTAGTATAAGTTTACACATCATTATAAAGAAAGGATCTCCTATGAATCAAATAGAATTAATCAGAAATCTTGCTCAAAAACTAGGCAAATCTCAGGTCGAAACCAAGCAATTGCTGGATAGTTCAATTAAGATTATTTCAGATATTATTGATCAGGATATCCCACTTTCAATTCCAAACTTGGGCACTTTCAATACACATCTCACTAAAAAAAGGAAATCTTTCAGCCCTTTTCACAATCAATATTTCATCTTCCCGCCTAAGCGGATAATCAAGTTTCGGCCGAGTATATCCATTTTAAATGAGTTAAAAACCAAAAAGATCTCCTGATGAAAGAAAAAATAACTTTTACAGATCTAATTGATAAAATTGCATCAGAAACTGGCGCAACAAAGACCTTAATTCACGACTTGCTCAGCGAAACGGTTGCTTTAAATCGCGAAAGCCTCGAAAAAGATGGCCATCAAAACATTTCAGGCTTCGGACGCTTTTCCTTAAAATGGCACAAAGCCAGAACAGGACGTCATCCTCAAACCGGTGAAATTATCACTATTGAAGCTCATAACACACTGAATTTCAATCCACAAACTTCTTTAAAAGATTATATTAATCGTAAATACGCTCACCTGGAAGCAGAACTTGTTGAAACAAAAAAACCCATAATTGAAAAAGAGGCCTCCAAGACACCCATTCCAGGGCTAACTAAAGAACCCTTTGTAGAGCAAGTCAAAGCACCACCGATTGTAGAGGAAGTCAAAGCACCTATTGTTGAGGAAATCAAAGAACCTATTGTTGAAGAAGTCAAAGAACCTATTGTTGAAGAAGTCAAAACACCTATTGTAGAAGAAGTCAAAGAACCTATTGTTGAAGAAGTCAAGACACCTATTGTAGAAGAAGTCAAGACTCCAATTGTAGTTGAAAAAGAAACTCCTTTTAAAAGCATTGAAGATGAAAAGCCTGTTGCTGCTTCAACTCAGGAGCCAATTTTAGAAAAAGAAGTAATTAAATCCCAAAAGAGAATAATCTCTGAGGAAAAACGATCACCGTTTTTTTCAAGAGAAACAAAAAAATCAAATAACCAATACTTTTGGCTTTTTATACCTCTTCTATTGATCATTCTTTTTTTCTTGTTTTGGTTAAGTTTGGATGACTCGCAAAGAATTGATTATCACAACACTAAAGTCAAAGATAATAATACTACGACTGAGAAAACAATCATCCCTGTCACAGAAAATAAAGATCAAACCATAAATCAGAATAAACCTACTGAGGAAGCAAAAATTGTTAAATCAGAATCTACTGCACCTGAAATAATAAATACATCAGGATTCCCCGAATTAAGATATACAGTTCAACCCAACGATTATTTATACAATATTGCCAGAAAACACTATAAGAAAGAAAGCCTCTGGCCTTTAATTTATAGTGCAAACAGAAATTTGATGCAAAATCCTGATCTGTTAGCTCCTCCCGGGAAAACTCTTATTCTTCCTGGATTACAGGGAACTCCTGAAAATCTTAGTATGCAAGACAAAAAGGACTTAGCTAAAGCGTATATGGAAGTCTATTTCTTTTATAAAGATAGCGACAGCGAAAAAGCTGTATATCATCTTTGGGTGGCTAAAAAACTGGATACCAGCATTATGGAAGGCTATTCCAATAGCATCTATTTCAAGGATATAGAAGCAGTCAATCGCTTTAATGGTAAACTTGTATTTTGACAAAATAATTGTGAATTAGCAAGCGCATATGACGACTTCAACGATAATTTAGCAAGCGGAATTGGCTCAGCATTCGCCATTCTTACTTATGAAATAATTGTTTTTAATAAAGGGAATAATAAAACCAATCAAATATAATATAATTGTCTGATAATAAAGATAATAGAGTCATTTTTTATAACTCGTATTTCAAAAGTTTATGTAATTTTATTCTTTAAAAGTTCATTATTATGAGAAATATTAATTCAAAAATAATAACTGTTTTATTATCAGTGTTATTCATAGCTACAAGTTGCCAGCGGGTTCCTATTAGTGGAAGAAAACAACTGAATTTATTGCCGGAATCGAATATGGTAGCGATGGCTTTAACATCCTATAAAGAATTTTTAAATGTACATCCACGTTCGAATGATGTTAAAAGCACACAAATGGTTAAAAATGTTGGCGCCAATATAGCCAATGCCGTAGAACGTTTCATAACTGAAAAAAACTTGGGTGAAAGAATTGCAGGCTTCGAATGGGAATTTAACCTTGTCCAAGACAATACACCCAATGCCTGGTGTATGCCCGGCGGCAAAGTAGTTGTTTATACAGGTCTGTTGCCCATTGCTTCAAACGATCATTTATTAGCTGTGGTAATTGGTCATGAAATAGCACATGCCATTGCCCGACATGGCAACGAACGTATGAGTCAGGCTTTGCTTTTGCAGCTGGGAAGCATTGCTTTGGATGTAGCTTTATATGAAAAACCTGACCAAACACGTATACTCTTTCAGCAAGCGTATGGCGTTACAACTCAATTGGCCATTGCTCTGCCCTATTCACGCAAACATGAAACGGAAGCAGATCAGTTAGGCATGATTTTTATGACAATGGCTGGTTACAATCCTGAAGTGGCAATTGAGTTCTGGCAACGTATGGTTAGTTCAGGAGGAAATAAACCACCCGAGTTTTTAAGTACGCATCCAAGCGATGAAAAACGTATCCAAAATTTAAAAGATTTTTTGCCAGAGGCGATGAAATATTATAGAAAATAGAATAATATAAGAATTCCTGATTGCTTCAAAAAGAAAGGAGTCAAAAATCTAAATAAAACTTGAAACCTTAGATTCCATCAAATACTTTTTGAAATCGTTGGTGAGTTTGTGGATAATGCCTCCCATTATGCATTTATCAAATGGACAAATAGGACGGTCTAAAGGGCAATCTTGTAATTCGATTGGGCCTTCAACGGCATAATAAATATCGTAAAGTGTAATTTCGCTTGCCTCTTTTTTCAAAACAAATCCGCCTGCTGGGCCTCGCGTTGAACTAACCAAATTGCTCTTTACCAAACGCTGCATCACTTTTGCCAAATGATTCTTACTTGACTCGGTAGCTTTTGCTATCTGATTAACATTTACAAGTTTATCAGCACTTGCAATTAAAACAACGGCATGAATTGCCAAAGAGGCAGCTTCTGAAAGTGTAACAACTTTAGCCATAAGTTATATTGTATAAAGTTTTGTAAATGTACAAATATTTTAGCAATTCATATCTGAATTACTAAAATAGAATAGATTTAAATAGAAATCAAAAAAAAAGGTAGTTCGTGGAATAGCGAACTACCATCTTGTTTTTAAACGTTTTGCAGCTTAATCAAATTCAGTGCACTACCTGCTTTAAACCAATCGATTTGATTCTGATTGTAAGTATGATTTGCTTTAATCTCGTCTTTAGTTCCATCGGAATGGTTTAAAACAACAATCAGCTGTTTTCCAGGAGCAAAACTTGCTAATCCAATTATATCGAATTTATCCTTTTCACTAACCAAATCGTAATCTGCTTTATTGGCAAAGGTTAAACCTAACATACCTTGTTTCTTCAGGTTAGTTTCGTGGATACGAGCAAAAGAACGTACCAAAACAACTTTAACACCCAAATTACGAGGCTCCATAGCAGCATGCTCACGACTGGAGCCTTCGCCATAATTTTCATCACCTATCACAATAGAGCCCATACCAGCTTCCTTATAGGCCCGTGCAACAGCAGGAACTTCACCTTTTTTACCATTCAATTGATTCACAACTTCATTGGTTGCTTCTCCAAAATAGTTAACTGCCCCAATCAACATATTGTTCGAAATATTATCGAGGTGACCACGGAAACGTAACCAGGGACCAGCCATGGAAATATGGTCGGTTGTACATTTTCCTTTGGCCTTGATTAACAAATTCATTCCAATATAATCTTTTCCATCCCAGGGAGTAAATGGCGTTAAAATCTGTAAGCGATCAGATGTAGGGCTAACAGCTATATTAATTCCACTTCCATCTTTTGCAGGAGCAACAAAACCATTGTCTTCAACAGCATAGCCATTTTTAGGTAAGGCATCGCCAGTAGGCTCATCCAACATTACTTCAACACCGTCTCTGTTTACAAGTTTATCTTTTAATGGATTGAAACGCATATCTCCGGCAATAGTCATAGCCGTTACCATTTCTGGTGAAGCCACAAAAGCATAAGTATTTGGATTGCCATCGGCACGTTTGGCGAAATTTCGATTAAACGAATGGATAATTGCATTCTTTTGTCCTCTTTCAGCTCCTTCGCGCGACCATTGTCCAATACAAGGTCCACAGGCATTGGCTAAAACAGTTCCACCTATACTCTCAAAAATAGCAACCAGGCCATCGCGAGCGACCGTATAACGTACTTGCTCAGAACCAGGAGTAATTTGAAAATCGGCTTTCACTTCCAGATTTTTATCAGAAGCTTGTTTTGCAATTGAGGCAGCGCGACTAATATCTTCGTAAGAAGAATTTGTACAAGAACCAATCAAACCAACTTCCATTTTGGTTGGCCATCCATTTTCTTCAACAGCTTTGGCAAATTCAGAAATGGGTGTTGCACGATCTGGCGTAAAAGGGCCATTCATGTGTGGCTCTAATTCATCAAGATTAAGTTCAATCACCTGATCGTAATATTTTTCAGGATTCGCATAAACATCCTCATCTGCTCTTAAATAAGCAGCCATTTTATCGGCTTCATCAGCAACATCTGCGCGATCGGTAGCACGAAGATAAGTGGCCATTTGTTCGCCATAGGCAAAAATTGAAGTAGTAGCTCCTACTTCAGCACCCATATTACAAATAGTTCCTTTTCCAGTACAAGAAAGAGCTTCTGCACCTTCTCCAAAATATTCAACAATGGCACCCGTTCCACCTTTAACGGTAAGAATGCCAGCTACTTTCAAAATAACATCTTTAGCAGCAACCCAGCCACTTAATTTTCCGGTTAATTTAATTCCAATTAATTTTGGGAATTTAAGCTCCCAGGGCATACTGGCCATCACATCCACAGCATCGGCACCGCCAACACCAATTGCAACCATACCTAATCCACCAGCATTAACTGTATGAGAATCAGTACCTATCATCATTCCGCCAGGAAAAGCATAATTTTCCAAAACAATTTGATGAATAATCCCTGCACCTGGTTTCCAAAATCCAATGCCGAATTTATTTGACACAGAACCTAAGAAATCGTACACTTCTTTATTGGTTATTTCGGCAGTAGCCAAATCTTCGTTAGCACCAATTTTTGCCTGAATAAGGTGATCGCAATGAACAGTAGAAGGCACTGCCACTTTTTCTTTTCCGGCCTGCATAAATTGCAAAAGAGCCATTTGAGCAGTGGCATCCTGCATTGCTACACGATCGGGATTGAAATCTACATAAGATTCTCCACGTTTATGAGTTTGCGTAGGTATACCTTCGTCGAGGTGAGCATAAAGAATTTTTTCAGTATAAGTTAGAGGTTTTCCAACCAATTTGCGAGCAGCATCAACGCGTTCGGCCATGCGTGCATAAACGCCCTTAATCATATCAATATCGTATGCCATTTTATAAAATAATTTAGGTTTTGGTATAAAGTCTTAAAGTCGAGTGCAAAGGTAGTTAAAAGCTAAAAATTATTATGCATAAATTAAGATCTAATTTTGCATAATTTACTAATAAAGCTAATTCGTTATTTAATGTACTAGACAAGTTTTTATTCAAAACATACCAATTAATCCACAATACTAAGTCGTTGGATAAAAAAATTACTTTTTTGTCTTTTTAGGTTGATAAATTTTTCAATAATTGTTGATATACAAGCTGACTCTTTTCAAGTGGGCGATATGCTAATAGTGAGTTCTTCAGATATTCGAATCCTTTGCCCATAGGGCATTTATATCAATAGAATAATAGTCAAAGGATTTATATTCCCAGTCAGGGGATTAAGAGGCATAGACGATTTTGAACAGTGAAAACGTAATGAATGTACAATTGGGTATAGGTATTTGCCATAAGCTTCTCCTTTCAGGTTTATGTCCTCTGGACAATAATTCTCTATACAGTCGATTTTCTATTGAGATTGAAGCCCTACGGGCTATATTATTCGATCAAATTTAAGTAATAATATTCAGTATTAGCAATCAAAAAATATTCAACATCTAGATAAGTATAAAAAGAGCGTTTAATAAATATCTACGGAGGTTCTTTGGACAAATATTGAAATAGCCACTAATAATGTAGTTAGGTTAGAGCAAATAAATCAAGTTTCAGATTTATTTTAGTAGCTGCTTGTAATCTTTTGGTTAGCTAAACGTCAGAAAGAACAAGTACTAAACTTATGGAAATTTTAAAAATTAACCAGCTCACCAAACACTATGGTAAGCTTACTGCCGTAGATAAATTGAATGTTAGCATAGAAAAAGGTTCCATTTATGGAATTTTAGGACCAAATGGTAGTGGAAAAACAACCACATTGGGAATGATTCTGGATATAACACGGCCCAGCTCAGGTTCGTTTACATGGTTTTCAAATTCCGACCAAAACGTTAATCGTCAAAAAATTGGAGCCATTATTGAAACCCCCATTTTTTACCCATACCTATCAGCACAAAAAAATTTAGAGATATTTTGCCAAATTAAACGAATTGAATTCGCTGATATTGAACGCGTTTTAAAGATTGTTGAGTTGTACGACCGCAGGAAAGATACCTTTAAAACTTATTCTTTAGGCATGAAACAACGATTGGCAATAGCTGGAGCTTTGCTTGGCGAGCCAGAAGTGCTAATTTTCGATGAACCAACGAATGGGCTTGATCCTCAAGGAATTGCCGAAATTCGCAATCTAATTATCAAAATTGCAAAGCAGGGAATTACGATTATTCTAGCGAGTCATCTATTGGATGAAGTTCAAAAAGTTTGCAGTCATGTGCTTATTTTAAAAAAAGGGAAAATGCTTATTTCCGGCAAAGTTGATGATATTTTACGCGAACCCGATATTTTTGAAGTCAAAGTGGACAAACCCGAAAAACTACAGGAACTGATTGCGAATTCTGAAGAGCTTAGCTTAGTCCAAGAACATAAAAATTTATTTGTAGTTCAGTTTAAAACAGATAGCAACGGGGTGGAATTAAATCAGTTTCTCTTCGATAATAAATTGGTTGCCAGTCACCTGCAGAAACAAGAAAAATCTTTAGAATCCTACTTTTTAAATCTTATTGAACATGCTTAGACTCTTAAAAATAGAACTCATTAAAGCCTTCAATTTTAAAGCTTTGTGGTATTTATTTCTGATATATATACTCGCTTTAGGCCTTATCCTTTTTGGTGTTGAAACTTTTATAAACGATATTATTGGCGATGGAGGAAGAAACCTTCCGATTACACTTCCAAAAATGTCGCTCTACTCCTTTCCTCTGGTTTGGCACAATCTTACTTATTTATCTGGTTTTTTAAAAGTATTTCCAGCTATTATGATTATTATTCTGGTGACTAATGAATACAGTTATAAAACTATACGACAGCAAGTTATAACAGGATTATCGCGTAACGAACTTTTCTTAGCAAAACTCAGTTTTCTTTTTGCAACGGCTGTTGTGATGGCACTAATAGTCGGTATTTACGGTTTTATTTTAGGACTGCTCCATACAGAAACACTAGAGTTCAAAACAATCATTGAAAAATCACAATTTTTACTGGCGTATATGTTGGAAGTATTTGCTTATTCCTCCTTTGCCTACTTAATTGCCACTATAGTAAAACGGTCAGGTTTTGCTGTTGGCGTGCTTTTGCTTTGGGCTTATATAGCAGAGCCGATAATAGCTTATAAACTTCCAGACGATTTCGGCGATTACTTACCTTTACGAAGTATAGGGAATCTTATTCAGATTCCAAATAGTCAATTAATGAAAATTTTTGGAATTGAATTTCAGGAATATATTGCTTCAACAGACGTGATGATGGCTTTAGGATATACTTTGCTTTTCAATTTAATTATTTGGATAATTTATCGTAGGAGTGATTTGTAATTATCTGTTATACAATATTTTACAAAATATTTTTTGAATATAAAACTCTGATAATCTTAGCAAAACCCCACCAAATATAATCTATAAAATATTTGCAAAGGACAAAGCCTTCCGTTATCTTTGCAATGTAGAATTCAAAAAGAGTATATGGAAGAAGCAAGTGTTTTGATTTCAGGAATTGAATACAAAATAAAAGTACTCGCTGAAAACAACAAAGCTCTTTTGGAAGAAAACGCAAAATTAAAACAGCAAAATTCAGAGCTAGACAATTTGGTTCAAAAGCAGCAAAACGAACTGAATTCTTTAGAAGAGAAGGCCGCTATTTTAAAAGTATCGAAAACCTTTGGTTCGGATACAGATAGGCAAAGTGCCAAAATCAAAATAAACGAACTAGTGCGGGAAATTGATCAATGTTTAAATCTTTTAAATAAATAGAAAGTATAAATGGACGAATTATCAATAACAATAAATATTGCCAATCGTCCTTATCGTTTAAAAATAAAAAAGGAAGAAGAGGAAGTTCTTAGAGCATCTGCCAAAAAAATTGAATCCTTGTCGAATGAATATGCTAATAATTTTCATTTCAACGATGCGCAGGATTTAATAGCAATGGTAGCGTTACAATTAGCAAATAACTCTTCCACTTTAGAGAAACAAATTACTTATCGCGACACGGAGATGACAAAGAAACTGAAAGATATAGATGAGTACTTAAATGAAAAAATAAAGATTTAAATTCGTTCTTTGAATAAAAATATACCGCATAATTCAGCTTGTTTGTAAACTCAACATTTTACAAATTAGGGTAAAGCTTAGGAATTTAAAAACAGGCCTCAACCTTCGGGTTTCATTTATTTGGACAGTGGACGTTTGATGATTTCGGCAACCTTATACATTCCGTATGGGGTTTACTAAACTCCGAATTATGCGGTTTTTTTTTATCCCGACTAATAATAAAACTAAAACAATGGAAAGTTTAACTATGATTGCTGTTGCTTTGGTTTCTCTGGGAATTGGTTTTTTTCTTGCAAGTTATTTTGTTAGAAAATCCATAGAGCGCAAAAGCATTAACATTTTAACAGAAGCTCACGAAAAGGCGGAAATATTAAAGAAAGAAAAAATATTACAAGCCAAAGAGAAATTTTTACAACTTAAATCCGAGCACGAAAAGTACGTGCTGGAAAAAAATTCAAATCTTAATAAAGCCGAAAACCGAATAAAACAAAAGGAAACAGCTTTAAATCAAAAACTCGAAGACGTAAATCGCAAAAATCGCGAAGTCACAACCATCAAAGATAATCTGACAAAGCAACTGGATATTGTCACTCAGAAAGAAGCTTCGGTTGAAAAAATGCACCAGCAACAATTGGAGCAACTTCAGGCTATATCAGGATTATCTGCCTCAGAAGCTAAAGAGCGAATGATAGAAGCCATTAAAGACGAAGCAAAATCGGATGCAATGGTTCATATCAGCGAAATAAAAGAAGAAGCCAAACATACGGCCAATCAGGAAGCTAAGAAAATTGTAATTGAAACTATTCAACGTACTGCAGCTGAATATACAATTGAAAATACAGTTTCTGTTTTCCCACTCGACAGTGATGAAGTAAAAGGTCGGATTATTGGTCGTGAAGGTCGGAATATTCGAACACTGGAAGCTATGACTGGTATTGAAATTATTATTGACGATTCACCAGATGCCATTATTCTTTCAGGATTTGATCCTGTACGACGCGAAATTGCACGCTTATCCTTGCACAAATTAGTTACTGACGGACGTATTCATCCTGCTCGTATTGAGGAAGTTGTGAATAAAACAAAGAAACAGGTTGAGCAGGAAATTATGGAAACCGGTAAACGTACACTTATCGATTTAGGTATCCATAATATGCACAACGATTTGGTTAAAATGATAGGGCGAATGAAATACCGCTCCTCTTATGGCCAAAACCTTCTGATGCACTCCATTGAAGTCGCCAATTTAAGTGCAACTATGGCTTCAGAATTAGGCTTAGATCCTAAGAAAGCAAAACGTGCAGGATTGCTTCACGATATTGGAAAAGTGCCTGAAAATGAGCCTGATTTGCCACACGCATTGTTAGGCATGAAAATGGCAGAAAAATTCCGCGAAAGCGCAGAAATTTGCAATGCCATTGGTGCTCACCACGACGAGATTGAGATGACTTCTCTCCTCTCTCCTATTGTTCAAATATGTGATGCTATTTCTGGTGCTCGTCCAGGCGCTCGTCGCGAAATTGTTGATGCTTATATTCAGCGATTGAAAAAATTAGAAAATATTGCCCTCGAATACGAAGGCGTTGTTAAAACCTATGCTATTCAAGCTGGTAGAGAATTACGGGTAATTGTTGGAGCCGACAAAATAAACGACAATCAGGCAATGGAATTGAGTTATGATCTTTCTAAAAAGATTCAGGAAGAAATGACGTATCCAGGCCAGATTAAAATTACTGTAATCCGCGAGACAAGAGCGATTAACTACGCGAAGTAGACAAATACGGCTGCTACTTTTTCTATTTGAAGGAGTAGCAGTTTTTCATTTAAGGCCTATGCTACGGATAATCAAATCTTTAATAAAACAATACATTTTTTGGCTATTAGTGTTCGCCTTTGTGCGCATGCTTTTTCTTTTGGTTTATGCTCAAAGCATTTGGCTGGAAGGAATTGCTTTTAGCGAAATACTATCAACTTTCTATTATGCTTTGATATTAGATAGTACCACGGCGTCTTTCTTTCTTATTATCCCTTTTTTTATTTTGTTTTTACAAACTTTGATAAGCCCTCAATGGCTGAATAATCTGAACAAAGTTTATACGGGAATAGTATTATTTATTTTTGTATTGATAAATGTGGTGGAGTTTGGATTGTATGCAGAGTGGAGAACAAAACTCAGTTTTAAGGCTTTTCATTATTTAAATCATCTTGATGAAATTGCAAACACAGCTCAAACAGGACAAAGCATCCTTCTCCTATTGATT